>Ga0182005_1001117_pt1 | contig 11200 bp, 7 predicted proteins | sample Sormic07211103_1_FD_123021 | JGI IMG/M metagenome (GOLD analysis project Ga0182005, IMG submission 123021) | Rhizosphere microbial communities from Sorghum bicolor, Mead, Nebraska, USA - 072115-103_1 MetaG | ecosystem: Host-associated > Plants > Roots > Rhizosphere | place: USA: Nebraska...
AGTATGATTCCATCAAGGTAAACAACGTACTGGAAGCAAAGGCACCTGTTACAAAGACAAAAGCCCCGGTTGAAAAACTGACAATCACTTTGCCAGCAGGTAAACTGGTAGTAGAATGGGATGAAACCCATGTAGAAGTGCCAGTGAAGTAATGAGCAATGTATTTTATTGTAAAAGGCCGTCTCAACAGAGGCGGCCTTTTATTTTTTATAGGTTCCATTTAACTGACACATTCACCTGCCTGCCATCAACAGGCCCCCACAGCGGCACAAAGGAAGGATCACTCACTGATCCTGTATATAATGGTGTATGCTTTCCCTGCCTTACATCAAACAGATTCTCTCCATTCAGTACCACCGTTACATGATCACCTATTTGCCTTGATACCATTGCAGCCCAGAACCAGTAGTTCGGCGCCTTCTCATTGTTGTACAAATACTGATGACCATTCCATGCACTCTCGGCACCCATTCTCCACTTGCCTTCAATCTCATAAGCCAGTGTTGCAGCAAATTTATCCTGTGGTGCAAACGGCACATATTCGGTATTGATCTTTGCAATGGTATGATTATACCCCAGGTACAATTCCACATTATCCAGTCCCAATCTTACATAGGTATCTGTACCAGCACTCCGTAACGGATCCGCCTGCGTTTGCAATTCATATAAATTATCACTTTTCAGCACCGGCAGGATGGGATGCTTTACATAGGTATAATAGAATGCCTGATTCAATGTCAGATCCAGCTCCCCAACCGTTGTATGATAGTTTGCATCAAAGTTTAGTCCCTTGCTTCTCTCCGCAGATAACCCATCCGGCATGGCTGCCAGCATTTTATATCCCAGTAATTGTGTCTGTGTGGTGAAAATAGCAGCTGTCTTATACCCGGTACCGGCGCTTAATCGAATGGAGAGATCCGTGACCGGTTTATATACCATGGCAAGTCTGGGTAATAGAAACCAGCCATATACATTGTGATGATCTGCCCGTAGGCCGCCTTCTATCATCAGCTGCTTCGTTAACTGAATGCCTTCCTGAGCAAAGAAGCCAACAGTATTGTACCTATAATTACCAATGCGGCTGCTATCATGATTATCTCTGGTATAAGCCTCACTGGTATTGTTGATACCCAATACGGCACCATGCCATTTATAACTGGCTTCCGTATAAGTATTCAATTGCTGTCCCTGCAGTAAGAAATTTCCTTCCGTGTGCAGCAGATGATAGAAACTGGCGTTGCTCTTAATCGTGAGCGCCTTGTGAGTCAGTTGTAGGTCTAAGCTATTTCGGTTACTATTATTCTTTTCTGTGTAAAAGGTGCCTCCGCCCGCACGTTGCTCAAATGTTCCCTGGTACCCTGCAGTAAAAGTCGTGGACGGATTCAGGTACCAAAAGAACTTCGGATGTACCAGATACTGCCTTAACTGGGGCACGTCACTGAATCCATCTTTATTCACGTCAGTGGCATTCTGGTGGGTAACACCACCAAAGAATGTTAATCCCGTCCGCTTATATTTCTGTGAGTAAAAGATATTTGCATTATTTTCCTTCAGCGTACTTCGGTTTACCAGGATATCCAGGGTAGGTTTCTGCCCCGGCGTCTTTGAGATAAAATTGATCATCCCTGCAATTGCACCTCCACCATACAAAGTAGAAATGGAACCCTTAATAATCTCAATCTGCTTTAAATCCAGCGGGGGGATGGCCAGTACGCCAAAACTGCCGCTTAACCCTTCGTACAGGGGAAGGCCATCCCGCAAAAGCTGGGTATATTTCCCATCCATCCCCTGCATGCGGATGGCGTTATTGCCACTAATGGCTGAAGTATTCTGGATATGGATCACCGACAGGTCGCCCAGCAATCCTGCCACATTCCCCGGTTTTATTCCTCCCTCTTCCTGCATATCCTCAGGCCCTAATACCTCTACTTTCATAGGCAGGTCTTCGATACGGCTATTGGTGCGGGTGGAGCTGATGACCACCTCGTGGATCTGTACAACCTTACTGGTATCCTGGGCAAGTACGCCTATAGGTACCAGTAAAAATATCAACCATGAAAACTTCATGGAACAAAAAAAAGCACCAATACTGGGGAAAATCTGTAGACGTAGGTTTGTTTTATTTAATGGCTCATCAGCATTTTCTACAAACGAGTGCAATTAATGAGGATGCTTATTCTTCCTTATTATAAAATGGTGCTCGTTCTCTTTATGTATGTAATAGATCTTTAGCTGATTCATGTCCGTGATCTTCTTTACGATGGCCAGTCCCAGTCCATTACTGTTTTCCAGGGTGGAAGCGTTCTTCTTAAACCGCTGGAATAACTGAGGACCAGGTATCGGTGGATATTTACTGGTATTGCAGATGCTGAATAAATGCTCATTCAGCTGTATGGTTATTGCACCTTTTGGATAATTATATTTGATCGCATTGCCCAGCAAATTACTGATCAATGTATCTGCCAGCAAGGGATGCAGCAGTAAAGAGAGATCTCCGCTGATGTCGGTGCTTACCGTCAGGCCCTTATCCCGTATCAGTTCTTCAAATAAACGCAGGTGCTTCTCCAGCACTGCCCTGATACTGATATTGCCGGTGGGCACAAACTGCTTATTCCCGATCTTCGCCATGAACAGCATACTATGATTCAGGTGCGACAATCGTTGCAATGCCTCGTGTGTCTGCGCAATAGATTGTAATTGCGAAGGCTGTAATGCTTCATCCTGCAATAGCAGCTCCAGCCTGTTTTGCGCAATGGCAAGTGGTGTTTGCATTTCATGTGCCGCATCTTCTGTCAGTTCTTTCATGATCACAAAATCATGGTAGATGCGCGATGTGGCATTCAACAACACTTCATTCAATCTGTTGAACTCAGTGACAGACGTATCCGGAAATGTAAGGTGATGCATCTGCTCCAGTTGTAACTTCTCCATCTTATCCAACGACTGGTAAAATGGCCGCCAGATGCTGCGGCTGATCAACCTGTTTACAAGGATCACAAACAACAGCAGTCCTATAAAAGCCAGTGCCATGACCAATGCAATATTTTTAATCAGGTCATCTTTCTCAATCAGTGATTTCCTGATGGTAAGGGTGTAAAACTTTTCCCTGATCCTGATCACCTGTTCCAGCTGCCTGTACGGTACCTCTTTGTGTTCAACCTCCTGATATTGCATAATCGTCTTCAGCAAAGGCTGCGCATCCGCAGGACCTTTGGCAGGGTGAATACTAAACTCCGGCGTCGTGATCCGGAACACCGGACTATTATCAGGAATAGATTTAAAATAGAGCAGCCATTGGATCTGGTCATTTTCCAATTCTTCATCCATCTCTTTCTTCAGTTCTTTGTCAAACTGGTGATAGAGGTAAATGCCACCCGCAGCCAGCAAGGGCAGCATGATCAATAGGAACCAGATGGTATTTTTAGTGAGGAGTTTCATATTATTCGAACCGGTAACCTGTACCATACACCGTTTTAATATAATCCGGTGCACCGGCATCCATCAATTTACGACGGAGATTTTTGATATGTGAATATATGAAATCGTAGGATCCCGCCATGTCATATTCATCGCCCCATAGGTGAGAAGCCAGGGCGGACTTGGTAATGACGCGGTTTTGATTGGCAATAAAGTATACAAGCAACTGGTATTCCTTGGCCGTTAATTCTACAGGTTTCTGGTGCACCAGCACAGACTTGGAGGCAGGGATGACCTGTATTTCCTGAAAGATAATACTGGTATTACCACCAAAATGCTTGCGGCGTAGCAGGGCATTGACCCGTGCACTCAGTTCTGATAAATGAAAAGGTTTGGTGAGATAGTCGTCGGCACCCAGGCCCAGACCGTTGAGTTTATCTTCCAGGGAGTCTTTGGCTGAGATGATAATGATTCCGGCATCGGAACGGATCTGTTTCAGTTCCTTTACAATATCCAGTCCACTGCCATAGGGGAGGCCGATATCGGCAATTATACATTCAAATTCCGCATCGCTGATCTTCTGAATGCCTTCCCGGAAGTTGACAGCTACTTCACATACGTAGCCTTGTTTTCCGAGATATTGTGCTATTGATTCCTGTAGTGCCTGCTCGTCTTCGATTATAAGAATGTTCATAATTAAAAGGTACGAAAAAAAATGGGGCCCTGCTTATAGTGCAGGAAGCCCCGTTTTAATATTCGCTTTGAGATCGCTTAGAATAGAATACAAGCCGAAGTAGGTTCTGTTCACATACAGGCTGTGCCTGGATCCGCGCGCTACTTTCGACTCTTTCACTTCTTTTAGATTGGCCACATAATCCATGTAAGCATAGATCTCCTGAAAATAAGTCTCGTCGCCGAAGTCAAATTCCGGTATGGTAAATGGCAGCGTGAGCATGTCGATCATCTTCTGGAACAGGGTGGAGAAAAATGCAATCTCCCTGTCCGAATCCGAGGGATGGATCATTTCCAGGCTGGTATAAATTTGCTTACGTCGAACCTCATCTTTCAATACCTCTTTATCTGTAAGCAGGAAATAGTTGATGTAAAAATCTTCCGGTATCTCCTTTATACACCCGAAGTCAAAGATGCCGATCGTTCCGTCTTCCCTCATGAGGAAGTTGCCTGGATGTGGATCAGCATGCACCTTTTTCAGCTGATGTACCTGGAACTGGTAAAAATCCCAGAGCGCCTGTCCGATGCTATTCCTGGCCTCCTGAGAGGGATTTTTGAGTAAAAACTCTTTCAGGTGGAACCCCTTTAACCAGTCCATCGTAATGATTTTCTCGCTGGAGAGCTCCGGATAGTACTGCGGAAATACCAGGTTTGGAATGTGCGCACACAATCCAGATACTTCCATTGAACGGCGCAGTTCCAGTTTGTAATCAGTTTCCTCCAGCAGCTTCGTTTCAATCTCTTCAAAGTATTTATCCATATCCACCTCGTTCATACCTACTATGCGCATGGCAAAAGGTTTCACGATGCGGAGGTCGGACTTCACACTGCTGGCTACCCCGGGGTACTGGATCTTGATCGCCAGTTCTTTCCCCCATTTGGTGGCTTTATGTACCTGGCCGATACTGGCGGCATTGGCAGCCTTTACGTCGAAGGTATCGTAAAGTTCTGTGGGTGTCTTGCCCAGGGTCTTGACGAAGGTATTGATCACCAGCGGACCAGAAAGGGGAGGGGCGCTGTACTGCGACATTGCAAACTTGTCGGTATAGGCTTTGGGCAACATGCCTTTGTCCATACTTAACATCTGCGCTACTTTCAGGGCACTGCCTTTCAGGTTGCTGAGCGTATCGTAAATGTCTTCTGCATTGTCAGCATGGAGTTCTTCCCGGCTGGTATTGGGATCAATGAGTTTCTTGGTATAGTGTTTCAGGTAATTGGTTCCAACTTTCAATCCTGTGGTCACAAAACGACTCGCTCTTTCCACTTTTCCCGTAGGAATATTAGTTTGCTCTTTCATTACCTTTTGTCTCTTCTACTTCTTGGTGAACATAAATTTGCCGAAGTCCAGTAAACTGTCCAATGAGCCCGAACTGATAAGCTGGAAACTGAGATTTACAGCTTTCTCGATCGCCGCGTCTGTCAGTTCAAACTTTTCTGAATCATCCTTGATCCAGTAGTTGAGCACGAAGAGCGCCTGTACCCAGAAACCATGTACATATTGACTGGAAATGAATTTTCTTTCTTTTACTTCTCCAGTCTGATAACCTTCCTGGATCAGATTTTTAGCGTATTCATAAAATGCATCTTTGAACTTTTCCAGCCTGTTTTCATGGTAACCAGGAATATGGAATTGTTCTTTCTGCAGCAAAATGTAGCTCCTGTCTTCTTTCAGCTTCTGTACCCAGAGGAAGTAGAAGGTGAGGAGTTTTTCGCGGGCGGAATAACCGAGATAGGTTTCGTCAGCTTTTAACTTTTCGAGTGTATCTGTAAAGAAAGATAACCAGATGTCTTTTTCAACTGCATCGAAGGATGCATAGCTATCGTAAAACGTAGCTTCAGACAGACCTAATTGCTGGCAGAATATATAAACAGAAACTGGTTTTTTCCCGTTTTCCAGCCAGTAATTTTTATAGGCTTCGCGAATGAGTTTATTTTCCATTGATTCAGGGTTTAAATTGTCCAAAATGCCTCCAAAGCAGGTATATCAAATTTACGATAGAAAGGCAATATGAATTGTTAATATCTTAGAGTTTGTTTACATCCATGACAGTCAGCATTTTACTCTTGCCCAACAGGATAAATTCGCCTCTCACACTCCCTTCGATTACCGATTCCGGTTCCTCTTCCAGCCCGATTTCATGCTCCAGCTTCAGCTGGGATCCCTCTATTTTGAACACACTTGCCAGCTGATCGCCTACGGCCACCAGGTGTTCGCCTGGCACAAATGCCATGGATACTACCCGGTGAGATACAGGGACTGGTGCACCGGCAATGGACATTTGCTGCTTATTGATCTGAATGGTGACAATCCCCATTTTTGTCAAACCATACATGACCGTCGATACCATGGGTACCGCAGCCAACAGGTAGATAGGAGGGGATGATGGAATTGTAGTACAGCAGCCAAGGTCATCAGAACAATACAATACCCCATCCAGCAGGAAGTAGTAAAATTCACCCCGTTGAAATACCGGTGCCGGCTTGGGTCTGTCCTCACAAAGAATAGTACTGCCATCCAGTGTACAGATATATTGATTTTCCAGCTCACCATCTCCGGTAAAATGCCAGATGGCCAGGGTTTTTCCTAGTATCCGGTCATCTAGTGCAAACTGGGTTACTGCTCCCGCTATTTTGGCTACAAATCCAATAACGTGAGACTGCAGGAAGTTTGGAAAACTTACACTCATTCCATACTTGAAATGCTGATTCGCTGGTAGGACCTTAGGCTGGTCCTCCATGTCATTTTCCGAACTCAGGTAAATCATCAACCGGTTCGTCTCCGGAAATCCACTCACGATATATTCATACATTGGCACCAGTGGCAACGTCCATGCATATTGCTCTATTTCAAACTCAGGGCTGATCCGGAGCAGGTAAAATGAATGGATATTAATGCCTATGACGAACAATTGAAGATTATGCCGCATCATCCCCGCCCAGGTCACACCTGTAGGTAAATTAATCCGCCTGCCATTCGCTACCTTTTTCGGCAGTGTAGCTACCGTGCTCTTGTATCGAAACAGGTCCGAAGGCAATTGCTTATCCTCCGGTAAGAACTGTTTAAGCAGGAAGAGGTGCTTGGTATTCCCCAGCTTCACCTGATCACTGATAATATGGATGCTGAGATCGGTGGTAGTTTGCTTTACAGCAGTACTGGTATGTTTGTTATTCACTATCAGCATCACATGCAGGAACAGGGTCAGTTGTTCCGGTGAACTTTTCTGATATACCTTTCTGATGTGCAAGGGCAATTGATCGGGCGTATGCCTGAATACGACATCAAAGTATTGCTCCAGGTGATCCGCCGGACGGTTAAACCCATTCCATCCCCTGTATAAAAGGCGTAATGCTTCGTCAGGGGCATTCAGTTTTTCTTCCAGGATCGCAGCGGCTTTAAGCAGGTCATTTTGTTGCTGTGCCACCTGCACGCTTTTTCTATAATAGGTCCTGGCAAGGTCCAGTTGCTCGAGTTTTACATACAGGTCGCCCACCATTTCAAACATTTCCAGTTCCTTGTAGATCTCGATGGCTTCCAGCAGCAAACCTCCCTGTACCAGGCATTCAGCAGCCGGCAAAGGTCTGTTCAGATAATCCCTGTATAAAGCAGCAGCTTCCCTGAAAAATCCTCCCTGCACCAGTGCTTTCGCAGCCAGGTTATAATCCTGCAATAAGTGTGCATAGATATAGGCAGCCTGTTTAAAATCCTTATTCTCTATGGCCTGCAAAGCTGCACGCATGTACTTCTGGTGCAATTGTTCATAATACCTGTTTACATTCCATGCATCTACGGGCCCTCCGCCACCAGCCAGGTTGCCCAGACTAAAATGGGTGTTCCTTTTAGATAAAGATGCAGACGGAGGAGCTACTCCTCTGCTGGCATGTTGGGAGCCTAACGGTATCGCATATTGTAATGCTTCACCCAGGTTCTCGTCGAACATGTTGAGCAGGCGTTCCAATTCTCTGTCTCTCTTTTCCTGCAGGTGTTCCAGCTGATTTTGCATCCACTGGTACATGCTGTTGGTCTCTTTATTCCTTGTTTTGCCTAATAACCGCATGGAGGTTTTGAGCAGCCATGCTTTTATCTTTTTGAAGCCTTTCAGTGGAGGGGCCTCCATGGGAATTTCCTTGAGAGGCTTGCTGTCCACACTGCTTTTCAGCATATCTATCAGTGGGGACTCTTCCTCCTTTCTCCTTACATGGATCATGCGCAAAGACGCCATCGGGGGCATCCCCGGATGTGCCATGTCCCATGAATGCTCAATGAAGTCCGGCATGATCAGCAGGTCTCCCAGCGATACAAGATCCGGCGCCGTAAAACCAAAGAAGCCCAGGTGAGGATGCATGACCTGCCATTCCCATACCAGCAGATCCGCCATTTCACTGGCACTGAGGGCCGGCAATACCCTGGCATGGATGGGTATCAGTAGTTTCTTACCAATAATCGTGTAAGGATGTGCAATATGGTCAACAGGCGGAATATGCTTAGGGTTATATACGACCATCATCCCCGCAGGGGCCATGCTGTATTTACTTTCCGGCACTAACATACAGGTTAGTGAACCCGGTGGTACACCCCATCGCTGGATTTCGGCAAACCACTCCACTGGGGAGTTGCCCCTGATGTAAGCCCCCAGTACTGGATGACAAACGGATGGATCATATGTAAGCTGCAAAATCATTTCAGATGATCTATGTAAGGTTGTATGTATGATTCATAAAAAGTATGCGCTGGCAGTAGCCGTGCATGCTTATCACCAATAAAATATTCGTAGCCGCAACAGGCACCGTCAGCTGCCCAGCAGGCAGTGGGCTTGTTTTGTATCACTACCAGCGTAATCTCACGCACATTCGGGTCCTGACTACGGAAGTGTAACAAGCCTCTTGTATCCATCCATGCTTCTACTCCGTTATTCAATACATACCTGGTGATGCGGATCTGTGTGCCGGGAATCGTACTCTCCTGGCCTGTGAGGTTGGGAGAAATATTATTCACCGTTGTCCAGCTTTCCAGCGATAACTTATTTGAATTGTGGCGAAGCTCCATATGGTTAATGGCCAGTCTGCCGGAAGGACTCACTTTGATGCTTTTTACCTGCCTGTACATGTTATACCCACAGTTGATCATCTTTTTCAAAGCATGTAGGTATCCCGCTCTTAAAGAAACGTCTCTGCTGATATCCTGTTTGCCTATCGCAGAAACAGCCAGTGTGTCTACCGGCAGATAATAGGTGTCGTTGGCATCTGTGATGTAAAAGACCTTATGCTCATACTTCACGTAAATCGTACCTGTGAGCGACAGCCTGACTATATGGTGGGAGCTGGCTTGTATGGTTGTATTGATATAGTAGATATGCATTGCTTCACTATGGTACACCAACACATAAATAGTTCCCTGCTCATTATGTCCAAAAGAATAATTATTAGCTTTCGGCAGATCCCTGCAGATCTCTTTGGCACCATGTGCAACAGATTCCCAGTACAGTAACCGCTGATCTTCCGTTACAGCAACACCGCCAAACTGATAAACATGATAATAGTAATAATGCAGCTGCATACTACTGAATGGAAAATACAATGGCGCTTCCTGCTGATGCAAAAATGCCGGCAAACCATGTGACGCGGGCAATGTATCTGTTGCCGTAAAGATAGATTCCAGGTCATACACCGCATGATTCAGTAAGTGCCGGTGACCCTTGTTATAGTGAAACAATTGCACCCTGCCTGCCCTGTTTACCAGTATCAGGTAACCATTATATTTCCTGATGGTTGCAAATGCTTCCTGAAAAGGTGCTGCATAAAACAATTGTTCATCAGTAATTAAGAAGAATTCCTGCTGTTGTTTCTGCAACACATTTTTTGCAAAGGCAGTCAACCCCGCAGCACTATGCAACTCGGGAGATAATAATTCCAGTGCATTGGCAACTCCAGCTTTGGTGCCCAGTTGCAAAGGTGTATAATCATATCCTGTCAGTGCATAAGCCGGCAGTTCTCCTTTTTTATTTTGAAGCGAACAGGCCAGTGCTGCTGCCATGCCTAACAGGCGGGGAGTACCCCACATGCGGATGCTGGTATCTATCAAAAGAAAACGTTCCGGCTGGTAGTCGGCAGGCAGCTGTTCCCTGCGTAAATAAAGTGCTTCGTTATTAGCGAGTCGCACCATCAGTGATAGTTCATCATGCGCCAATTCACTCAGTAACAACCTGTCAAAATTCCCCCTGTTACTGATATCAGATACGCCACCAAATAACTGATTGCTGCTACCATGAGCATGCATAGGAATGTGGAGGGCCGCGATCATTTGCCTGGTAAGTCTGGTAAACCCTGCAGTAGTAGGATCACTGGCCAGTTCTGACAACAGGTCTGTTTGTGGAGGCTCCGGTATTACTACAGGCAATGGGTTTGGCAGTTCACTTACACTGGTCTGCAATTTCAGCAACAGTTCCTCTCTGCTGCCTATTGCCTTGTAGATAGTTGCCAGATATTGCACATCTACTTCCACGATAAACTTGCTGAGAGGTACAGGTTGCAGAATAGTGCTATCCAGTCTGCCACTATTGAAATTTTCCAGGATGTTTCCGGCTGTCTCACTGCTCACACTGGGCGCAACAAAAGCGCAGAGTGTTTGTAACAGGTGGATCTTCTTGTTCCCCAGCCAGGTACGGTCTGGTAAAGATCCCAGTATGTGCAGGAGATGAAAGGCATCCCTTACCCAGGAATGCTCTTCCTGCTGATCGACATGTATTTTTTGGAGAGCAGTTATTAAATTTTGCTTTACAAGGGTACCATTATTCTTACCTGCATTCATGAGCAGTAAGAGTGCGCCCAGTGGTGGTAAATGATCCTTCAGTTCTGTCAGGACTTCCGTTAGTGAAGACCTGTAACACAGCGTAGTACCATCCTGCCATTCAATCACTTCCCCTTCATCTGCCCAATGCCAGAAGTAATCGTCTGCCGATCTGAAGTAGGCAGTGGTTTCAAGGGTTTGCTTATAATACATGGGTCAGGGTTTCGGCAGTGAGCCTTACGGCGCTGCGGGTGACGTGAACAAAGG
>Ga0182005_1001119_pt1 | contig 11197 bp, 4 predicted proteins | sample Sormic07211103_1_FD_123021 | JGI IMG/M metagenome (GOLD analysis project Ga0182005, IMG submission 123021) | Rhizosphere microbial communities from Sorghum bicolor, Mead, Nebraska, USA - 072115-103_1 MetaG | ecosystem: Host-associated > Plants > Roots > Rhizosphere | place: USA: Nebraska...
AGCGCTCCAGATCCACGCCCTCACGGGCGTAGATCTCGGACTGCCGATACAACGGCAAATGATCGACAAATTTGGAAACCAGCACATGGGCCAACAGCCCCGGGCCGGCAAGTCCTCGTGCTATCGGACGACTCGGGGCCGGCACTTGGGCGATGTGCTCGCAGCACCGGCAAACCCACTTCGGACGCACATGGCGGATCACTTTGAAGCGCGCCGGGACGTACTCCAGCACCTCAGACACATCCTCACCCAACTGGCGCAGCTGCCCACCGCACCCCGTGCATTGCGACACGGGCTGATGGACGTGAATTTCGCGTGGCAGGTGTTCAGGTAATGGCTTGCGCCGAGAGACGGTGCGAGGTGGCGGCTCGGCGGGGGGCGTCAGTTCAGTCTGACTGACTTCCAACTCCTCGAGGCTCAGTTGGAGTTGATCAATCATCGCTTCCAGTTGCTCGGAACTGCGACCGAACTGCGTGCGCCGCAGCTTGGCGATCATCATCTGCGAGCGCTCAATCTCTGCCCGCTGGGCAGAGACCAGAGCCTTCAAAGCTTGAAGATCGTTAGGCAGGGAGTCGGTCACGAGAGTCATGACCGGATGCTACCGGTTTTTTCAGCGTGGTCAGTCAGACCGCATGGATAGGTGCTGTGCGAATGGGTCTGCGCCAATCAATATCTTCCAACAGCATCGACAACTGCGCAGTCGTCGGCGACACGCTGCCGGTGGTTGCTTGTGGCCAGATGAAGCGCCCTTGTTCCAGGCGTTTGCAAAACAGGCACAAACCGTCGCCATCCCACCAGAGCAATTTGATCCGGTCACCGCCGTCCGCGAAAAGCAAAAATCTGACCGGAGAACGGATCGGCTTCCAGTTGAGTCTGCACCAAAGCCGCTAAGCCGTCGAAGCCACGGCGCATGTCGGTGACCCCAGCGGCGATCCAGATGCGGGTTCCAACTGGAGGGGCAATCATCGCAGCAACTGCTGCAAGATGAGTTGCAAGATTTGCGGGTCAGGCGTGCCAGTGACGCGCAGCTTGGCTTTTCCCACTTCCACAACGATCTCGGAATGGCACGCTGAAGGTGGCTGGGCGTACCGTAGATCCGTGGGCATCTCGATCACCTGAATAGGCAAAAGCGCTGCCTGGCTGGCCGGGCCGAATAACCCTTCTTGATATTGCTGCCGCCAGCGAAACACCAGGTTGGCATTGACGTCATGTTCGCGAGCGATCAACGACACGGAGGCGCCAGGCTGGAACGTGGCCTCGACAACCTTACGTTTGAACGCTGACGGAAAGTTCGGGCGGCGACCGGGTCGACGGGCTGGGGCAATTGTATCCATGATAGTGTCCACTAAAAAATGGTGTCCACTATCTTGGTCAATTTGGAGGGCCGTCAGGAGAGGGTACTGACCGGACGGTTACGATAAATACGACCACCTATAAAAATGCTTCTCTTCGCCAATGAGTGTTTTCCATGGCTGTTTGCATTCCAACTGTGCAGTCATTTCTATCCGACTCGGTCAGCACGCTTCATCACCTTGACCTAGAAAAAACACCACACAATCGACTTTCAAGAGTCCGATACCTACACCTAAATCTCTGTTTCGATGCCTGCTCTTCACTCATCTACCCAAACCCACAGGCCGGCAATCTCTTTGAAAAACCGTCTTGGAGCGATACTCTCCAAAATCACTATGTTCGCCTAATCTTCGATAAGCTCTGCGAAGTTCTAGCCAACTGTAGAAATTAGTTGCAATGGAAAAGGAAAATTAACCTTCCGATTCACAACCATAGTTAATCTCCGACTTAGAGATGCTATGGCTCGCTGACTACAGCATATCGATACCCTCCACCGAGAATGCTGAACGACGAGATACGCCATTCGGATAAGGTGTTGGCAACATTATTGGATGCGCGCGAGTTTAGGATCTGAGAATTTGACCAAGGAATTGCGATGGCCAATGAAACTACCCTCCCCCACCCCAAACGTCCTGCTGATGGCGAACGCCGGGCTATACGCAATTTATCGGCGCAATACAGCGTTGCAGCGGCACTCGCATACAAGGCGCTTCAGCAGGGTGATCTGGAGTGGGTTCGGCTTGTCGACCCTGACGCAGGACGCCTTGATGACGTCATGATTGCTCGCCCAGGTCGGCTAGATGCCTATCAGATCAAGTGGTCCGAATATCAGAACGAGGTCAAGTTCAATGAGCTGGTAACCTCAACCACGGTTTCAAACAAGCCTTATCCCTCCCCTTTCGAGCTAATGGCAGACGGCTGGAGGCGGTTGCGCACCTCACATCCAATGCGACGGATACATGCACACTATCTTATGCATGACAGCCCATCAGCGCGGGATGTGAAGGATGGCCGGATTGATGGGCAACCTTCCCATTTGCAATCCTTTCTGAGGAATGCCTTTCCGACTCGTGCACATTGGTTTGACGCCAGTGATCCCGTTTATGCCGCCTGGTCAACAAAAATTGACGCCATCGCGACAGCCACCAAACTACCCCACGATGAGCTTACGACCTTCATTGCAGACTGTGAGCTTGACTTGGGATATGGGTTGCCACTAACGACTAGCGCCCAAGAAGCCCGCGACGCCGAAGACATTGATGCGTTGGCGCATTTCTTTATGCAGCGCGTCTCGAGTACATCAGGGCCGGTAGAGCTCCGACCCGAAGACATTCTCCACGGACTGGGGTGGAGCGATCGCTTTGCACTTCGATTCAAGCATGAGTTCCCCGTTGAAGAGCAACTGTATCAGCCCATCCAAGAAACGGTCGCAGCCTTGGATGATGCAGTTGCCCAGTTTCGGCGAGGTTATCTGGCATTGGTGGGACCGCCTGGGTCTGGAAAGTCGACAACGCTGACTCAAACTCTCCGCTATCGGGAGGGTATCCGACTTGTCCGGTACTACGCATTCGTTAGAGATGATCCTCGCACCGGCCGCGGTGAGGCTTCGGCATTCCTCCATGACTTGTGCCTATCGTTATCGGCGCTCGGCGTAGGGCATACCAACCGCTTCTCGGCCATACCGAATACGCTGCATGCCCAGCGTGAACGACTAGGCGCACTCCTCGGCGAACTCGGAGAAGAATCTCGCCTTTCTGGAGTACGAACGATCATCTTGATAGACGGTCTTGATCACATTGAGCGCGAGCAAAGCCCTGAGCGTTCACTGATTGACGAGTTACCGTCACCTGCCGCCATTCCGGATGGCGTTTTGATTGTTTTGGGGACGCAGCCTGTGGGCCTGGGAGGAACATCACCTGCACTCCGTCCGATTCGTGCACACTTGGATGAAGCGTCGCGAACTATTGCCATGCGTCCGCTCTCACGTGCGAATGTCCGTCACATCGTGCGAACAGCGATCCCGATTGATGTTCTCAGCCGGGAAGACGAAGTTGAAGTGTATCGCCGTTGCGCCGGCCACCCACTCTCCTTGGCCTATCTGGTGAAACGCTTAGCGAAAGCAGACAACTCGGCAGCCGCCAGCAGGCTGTTGGACGAGATGCAGGACTTCGGCGGTGACACGGATGCCGAATACGCGGCGTATTGGGAGCAACTCAAGCATGACAGCGAGATACGCGAGCTTCTTGGGCTCATCTCTCGGGTCAAAGGTACGATTGAGCTGTCCACTATCAAGCTGCTCGCCGCCCATTCGGTTGTAGAAAAATTTGCGGTCAGCACCTTCTACCTTTTCCGTCAAATCACCCCAGAACGGTGGGCATTCTTCCACAATAGCTTTCGTCAGTTCGTAATCCAGCGAACTGAGATTGACGTGTTCGGCCATCGCGACCCGGCTAAGCGAATAGGTTTTCATCAGCGCTTGGCCGCTATCGCGGGAGAACCTACTTCTGCGCCGGAACTGCGATGGGAGTGCCTATATCACCTGGAGCAGGCTGGCGATACTCAAGCGTTGCTAGCACGTGCACAACAAGCATGGTTCCGCGAGCAATATTTCGCGGGTCGGCCCTTGGCAGATATTCATGAGGACATTCACCTCAGTCTCAAAGCTGCCGCAACGGAGCGTGATGGTGTTGCGCTTGCCCGACTGCTACTCGTCCACAAGGAATTAGCTGAGAGGGATGAAGCTCTAGAAAGTGTCGCTCTCACCGATCTTCAGCTCCACCTAGCGGAGGAAATCACCAGAAGCTCATTGCTTATGTCCGGTAGTGAGTTAATGGTGAGCGATCTGGTTGCCTTGCAATGGGCTGGACGCCTGGCACAAAAAGGCAGCGCAGCATTTGCGACGAAGCTTTTTGATGCCGCAGAACCTGTCGACGTGCTGGCTGGTGTCGAATACGTTTCTAAGGCCGGTGACGCAGTACTAGACGCGTGGGCTTGCGTAGCTTGGCGGTTTCGTCCACTAGTCCAGGTGATAAAGGCAATTGGTCACGTACACGTTGAGTCAACTGGACCACTGTCCGAGTCGGTCACAGCACCATCGTCGGCCGAGGACAATGAAGAGGCGAGATCCAGGCTTCTGTTAAAGCTTGGTGCAGCTCTCCAAGATGCTGCGCTGGCGGAGTCATATTCGGAGTTTGTAGCTCTGCTTGCTACTTACAAAACGGGAAGAGATGTCTTGCTTCGCCTCGACTTTCGCTGCGCCCGCTTGCATGTTGAGGGGATCGCGACATTCGGAAATCCTATTGATGCGATGACGCGTGTCCTGAGTGATCTCCCAGCGTCAGAAGCATTTCCTTTCGAAGCGGCCTATTTTGCTGACGTGCTTGCACGACTGCCCTCTCTGGAGGGTCACGCAGATGCATACCTCAACGAGATCGGGTTCCCGCTTGCTGTCACTCAGTTTCATCATGATGGTGACGATGAACCGTTTGCTCCTGTGGAGGGGCTGTTCCAACAAGCTCGAGCGCTTGCAGCTCGGGGACGCCCTATGGCTCTGTCGGAGATTCCTAACGGTCAGCGGCAATGGGATTTCGGGCGTGTACTGTTCCAACGCCTGGTCGTAGTGGTCGCTACTCTTTGGGGAGACGCATACGCAAATCGGAAATTGGCATCATCTGCCTTCATTCGCCAGTTAGAACCACTTCTAGCGTTTCGTCGACGCACATACCAAGAGGTGAATGCTTGGCACGATTGGTATGCGATAGACCGTGCAAGCAGCGAGTTATACGCGCGCGCACTAATCGCGGCGGAGTCGCATGGCCGGGAGTGCTTCGAAGAAACCCTGGACGTTTTTATACAGGAGTGGCGACGTTCTATCCGTTTGGGTGAGGTCGGCTGGACTACCACGCTACGGCGAAAAATCCTACTCGTGGCATACGACATAGATGGCGACGAATATCGAACTGAAACTCTGCTGGAGGAGCTTGATAATGAGTTAGACGCCTCATGGGAACTGCATGAGCGGCTTGAGGAGCTTCACGCCTCCGCAATGGCTTGGTCGGAGCTTCGCCGCATCGACAAAGCGCGTGCGGCACTCGATACGATGATCAAAAGTAGCTTTGGCATCTACCACCGTAAGGATAGGCAAATTCAAGACTGGACCCGATGGGTCTGTCGGTTGATTACAGAGCACGCAGAACCCGCAATTGTGGAAGCTGCCGCAGGCAAGCTTCTCAAAATGATCCCTTTACTCTACGAGTCAGGACGCGGCCGGGGCATGTTGGAGGCAACTGGCGATCTGCTCGGAGCAATAGCACGTCGCTGGCCGGTTACTGCATTAGAAATCGGTGAATGGCTACTGGAACACGGTTTGGCGGAACGTGCTACCGTCGTTGGCGCACTGCTTGGCGCAGAGCTTAGTTCGGCAGACGTACCTCGCAGTGTGGACGCCATCATCGCCGCGGCACGCTTAATTCTTCCGTTTGCAGGCTATGAGCAACATGTCCACCGTGGACTTGAGGCTCTCTTGGAATCAGCAATCGCTAGCGATTTGGAGGTCCAACGTGCGCTTGGGGTGTTGCGCACCATAGCCGAGGGACGCGCGCAGTCTGGCCAACTGTATCTTGAGTTACTGAATGGATCAAAAGGGGGATCCAATACCTCTGAAGCTGTGGGCGAGCGCCAAGAATCTTCCAAATTAGTTCAGTCAAATGGAGCCGAGCTTTCGCTACGAGAGCTCGAAATTATCGCAGCGCGACCGGCAGACTTAGTAACAGCGCTGACTGGCGCGCAGGCGAGCGCTCGATTTAATTGGAAGCCAATCATAAAAGCAGTTCTCAGCCAACATGGCAGCGGAGCGGTGCGCAGAGCAGCACAGGCACTGCTAAATATGGGCTTATCCAACGATGAGCTGGAATTGTTTGTTCGACAAGCCATGGAGGCTGGGGAGCGCTCACTCGCAGATCAGGCCACTGAGCGCGTAGCTACACAAGGGAAACCTTATGGCTGGGCACGCTACTACGATGGCGGGTCGAGATTGTCTGCGGCACGATGCTTTCAGCTACTTGACCCCCAGAACGGTGCAGACCGGGCACTTGCGTTATTTGTAGAGGACTTTGTTGACCATAGGATTTCATCAGCGGACTTGATAGTGGATCTGGATAATCTGCTACTCGCCTTGACCGGTCAATTATCAGTTACCCTTCTGTGGCAGGAAATCGACCAGCACATATCAGCGCTTGTCGATCTCCAAGCGAGCCCGTTCGAACCCCCAGCTTTAAGACTTATGCCTAGTGAATCTAGCGCTGCAGACACCGCGGTTCATCTCCTTTGGCGGGATATGGACGATTCCGCGATGGAACTAGCATGGGAAGCCAGGCGCGGTTTAATCGATATATTGGTTCTCAGCGAAAACACCGATCGGATTCGATTGCGCTTACGAAACGCGCTGGGAGGAAATTACCGAAATCAGACGGCTGCACTGGCGGTATTGAGCTGCCATGCGGTTGCGAGGGGCAACTTTGCCGCTGCGTTCGAACCCGAACTTGAGGCTTTAGCATGGTCACCTTACGGGGTGGTACGAATGGCAGCCCAGAACGTTTTGGGAGAGCTTGGGAAATTACTACCGAAGCTCCCAGAACCTCTAATTCTGCCGGCCATCTATCGGCTTCAGATTCCGAAGATGCGCAGGACAGAAACCAGCCTGACAGGGGAGCCACCACCTGGTGTGCCGCTCCCAGATACCAAGGACCCGTTCGATTTGACGCGCATGTTCCACAGTCCGCTTAGGGTATTGTCAGAAGCAACCGATTTCAGTTTTGAGGTGCTTACGCATCGCTTGGCGCAGTTAATGACCTTTGTCGCGCCTGAAGAAACATGGTCTGCTGCGGTTGAACGCAAAGAGCGGCAGCTCAGAGAGTCCTTGGGGATCAAACTCACGTATCGACGCTCACGCTCGATGGTCGCCCAGCACGCTTTGGGTTGTCTGCTGGCTGAATTGTGCGATGGTGGCGCCATCGAGTGGGTGCCTAATTTCTTTGAGCGCTTTATTACGTGCGCGGATCCGGCGATCAATTTGCATACGCCGACCCCACGTCCGGCTTGGGTGAACGTCCCAGCGGGAGAGGCATTGGGCAAATACCCGATTGAAGATTGGTTTGGTTCGGCTGCTGAGGTATTGCCACAACTTGAATCCATTTCTTTAGACGGTTGCGTGGTCCTGGCAGAGTGGACAGCTACCGTCAGCCAGGGCCGTGACCGAGAGGAAGAAAGTCACATAACATTAATGGGGCATGAACGCTTGCCAATTAGCACCGGGCAAATGCCTGACATCAGAGTGTTTGGTCATCAGGAGTGCTACGCCGCACGGGACTACCCTCATCTGTTGAGCCTTGACGACCACATCCCCATTGCGGTTGTGTCTGGCGGGTCAATCTTTGCCCATTCACGATTCATTGCTCTGAATCCATTCATTGCTTGGCAACTCAATTGGCAACTTTCGCCTGAAGGACTCTTTCGCTGGGTGAACGAGGAAGGCCAAACGATGGCGGAAAGCTTGTATTGGGCGGAAGGTAACGTCGAAGTGCATGATGCAGATGGCATCGATCAGTCGGCAAGCGAAGGATGGTTGGTGCTTGCAACTGCGATGGCTTGGCAACAAATACGTCCTCTTCTCCATTCGTTTAAGGTACATAGATTGGTAGGAAGACAGAGTGGCTTCTCGCGCGAGATGGATCGGAAGTTCAAGGTCGTCAAAGACCAAATTCCTCTCCCAGGCTGAGATGCTGGGAAGGCATGAGCGAAATGGGCTGCAGGGCTCATTCCGTCGCAAGGTTTTCGATCGGCACCTGGCAGAAAGATGCCAATAGGTCGAGCAGGCGCACTATAGGCGCGCAAGCTGGTGCTCATCGGGCGTGATCCCGTTTTACGGCATAGGCATAGGCACGGCTAGCGGTTTTGGCGCCCCCAAGCTGCGGCCAATCCGGACAAGGCCGCATCACTCAAGATGCTGTTTTTTAGAAAGCCCCGAATCGCTATCAGAGCCATTCAATAGCGACAGCTCGGAACACTCAATTGGATCGATTACCAGAATGAAGATCGCTCGCGCCTTTTTTGGCAGATCGGATCCGGCGCTGGAAATAAATTAATCGACCGAAAGCTGAGCATTGGGCACACCGGCCGCGGTATTAGGGGATCAAGAGTCAGAGGCTTCCGGCATTCCAGGAGTCGCCAGCACCCAGGTCTACATGATTCGTAGGCGAATTCACCTGCCGCTGAAAAGAGTACATTTGTACTCTTTGCGATTCACTGGTACTTTCGAACACGAAAAAAAGAAACTGCCACAACAGGTGCTCGGCGTGAACAAGGCTAATTTTTTCAGCAAAAGCAAAACCGGCGGCTCCAATGCTTCCTATGGGTACGACTATCAGGATCATTGCGTCATGCTGTTTCTTCTGCAGCATTGTGGAAATCCAACCTTTGAAGCAGTCGGGATCGAGACGGACGACGACTTCTGTCTGTTGTTCAAGGAACGCAAGATTGCTTGCCAGGTGAAGAATGAAACGCTGACTGTACCGCTGGTCAAAGGTCACATCGGAGATGACAAGTTACTCATTGGCTCAAGCGTCAACCAAGAGCTCAGGAGTATTTGGAGATATCTGCAACACTTCCGAAACCAGCAATCCTCGCCTGAAAGCTTGAGCAGCAAGATTACCGTGTCCAAGGAGTTCGCTTCTGTACTGAAAAAGCACGGTTTTGACCAGGCTCGGATCGACTCCATCCCCCACTCGTGGTCAATCACCATTATTCAAGAGGATGGCCTGGAACAGCGTGTCGCCGCTGAGTTGATTGTACAAGGAGTCGCACACCAGCTCTGCATTGAAAATGACAACTGCCTCCACGAGCTATACCGCAAGGTAGCTGCGGCCCGTAAAAACCGCAGTTATATCTCCGGTCCCGAGGTACGCGCCCTGTTGGAAAAACACGGGCGCTCTTTCGCTTCCTTCACCGGCCACTCCAGCCAACTCGACTTCCTGCACCGAATGAAGATCGATCCACACCAGCTCTTGCAGTCGGTGGACGGAAAACTGAGCAGCGCCCAACAGGCTTTAAAGGACGAGCGATACGATGAAGCCCTGGATATTTACCTGGCGCTCGCCGCAGCAGTCGAATCAGAACAGTTGTTGGTCAACTGCGCCGCGCTATTTCAGTTGGTGGGAAATCACGACAAAGCGTTACTGTACTGCGATAAGGCCCTGAAACTTGCCCCGAGCTCTGGCGAGGCATTGGCCATCAAAGGCACGTTGTACGCCGATCTGGGTGACCTTGATCTTGCGCTAGAACTGCTGTGCGCGGCGAATGCAAAAAAGCCGGGGGATCCGTTCATCCTTTACAACGTCGGTGTCGCGCATATGCAGTTGAAGAACCTTAAAGGGGCAGCTGATTTCTTCGAAAAGGCCATTGAAGCTGACCCTAACCTTGATAGTGCGCACCTCAATCTGGCTGTTTGTCTCTACGAGTTGGGTTCTTTCAGTCAATCACTCGAACATACTGAACGCGCCCTTATTCTTAACCCCGGCCAGCCACAAGCGCTTTCGCACAAGGGCGAATTGAAGCGTTTCTACGGCGACTTCGATGCAGCACTCAAGTTGTTTGAGCGCTGCCTGCGAGCTACACCCGAAAACCCTGTCGCCAAGCGTGGCCAGGCCTTCTGCTTGATCGAAAAAGGTGACCGGCTGGGCTATGCCCTACTGGTGCTGGCCTATCAAGAAGAGCTTCGCGACCTTCCAATCGGCAAATCAATGGGTGTGTTGCAAATAGACTGGGAGCGGACACTGGCCCTCCGTATCAGCAATGCGGATGGGGCGTCCTACAAGATCGAATGTGACGGCTTGGAGATTTACGTGCCGATACCGGACAACAGCTTTATCGGCATAGGCGTCGTAGGGAGCGAAGAGGAAAGTCCGATCCCGATCATCGTTAAGCGCTACGAAAACCCGAACGCCTTCATAGTTGCAACCACTGCTATTGCAGAATATGTAAAGGACGATAGTCCGGTTTCGGTAACGGGGTCGGTCCAGAACCACAAGGACCATCGGGAGATCAGGATAGAATTTCCTCACTACACCATTTATGGCAAGACAAATCCTGGTGCACAGGAAGGGTTCAGTAAGTTTTGTGAGGTTTACGACGGCGTAGTCTGGCTGATCCTTGAATGCGAGCAATCCCTTGTCCAGTGGCAAACTCCTCTCACCGGCCTGATCCTTAAACGATAACCTTGGTATGAAGGTTGGGGCCGTAACTCGGATCGTGGAAGCTGTTGAGGTGACGATGCGATCGGCCTCCACATTACTTTTCAGCTGCGCCTAGGCTTTGCAAACTAATTTCGCAAATATCTTGTAAGCACCTTCGAGTTATCTTCCGTGCGCTCTATTGGCTCATGGCCCGTCGCCACCATCAAGTCAATGAATGGCATTTTTCCAAGCGCTGGTGGCGACCAGTTTCGCCAGCGATTGGAGCAGTATTTTTTCCCAGCTCAATACCAGGCGGCTTCGCCTAAAGTAGAGTGCTAGAGGAATGTCAGGTTACTAAATACAAAAGGGCCCTTGAAGGGCCCTTTTGTAATCAAACCTAAATCATTGGGCCAGCCAGGACTCGACCGTGGCAGAACCATATTCGGCCTTCCACTCTTTTAGCGTCCGGTGATTGCCACCTTTGGTTTCGACAAGTTCGCCAGTGTGGGGGTTCTTGTAGACTTTCACTTGGCGAGGTTTGCGGCTGCCGACTTTGGATTCGGCTGCTGGAGCGCGACGACCCGCTTGTGGATCAAGCAGGTTGATCACGTTCGGCA
>Ga0182005_1001120_pt1 | contig 11186 bp, 10 predicted proteins | sample Sormic07211103_1_FD_123021 | JGI IMG/M metagenome (GOLD analysis project Ga0182005, IMG submission 123021) | Rhizosphere microbial communities from Sorghum bicolor, Mead, Nebraska, USA - 072115-103_1 MetaG | ecosystem: Host-associated > Plants > Roots > Rhizosphere | place: USA: Nebraska...
CCACCTTGAATCAAAGCCACTTTGCCGCTGAGGTTCTGAGTAGTCATATCGATCTCCAAAGTCCCGAGGCGAGATGCCTGGGTTGATGGAGCCTAGTATCGATTCAGGATTACCGGCTGTCTTTAGTGATCATTAGAAAATAAAATGACATCACGTGAGATCAATAGGTTACGGCTATGAAAGTGGATGAAAATAAAATAAAACTGCATTAGTTTTTAAAAGAAGTATAGCTGCGGTCAGTTGAAGATAAAAGACTCTACAAGGGTCTAAACTATTTCCAGACATGTGAGTGCATGGAGTAGATTGATCCAGTTAATTGTACTGGTCCCGCTCAGGGGGATTCATGCCTTCGACTATAAAAATGCTTTGAAAGACATGTCGCTATCGTGAACAATTAATATGCAGTTTGGTTTGTGTCAGGGAAGTTGGCGCGCGTGAGCAAAATTTGCAAGCAGCTCAGAATATTTGCCATGATTGAGCTGTGCTGCAGTATGTGCTAAATCCAGCATGCCATGTAGTCAAGGAATATGCGGAAATAGCAGAAGATGTTAAAGGGTGTGGAGAAATTTTATCACGAATTACACTTACTGCTAAATGCCATTTATTTTTTTGAATGAGATACAAATCGTGGTCATGAGTTGTTTTATGAGTTTAGGTAAGTTGGAATGACGGGTGGTGAATTATTATTGGGTAGCTATATGGGTGGTTTGTGTTTCTGTATCGGGATGCTTGAAGTACTTGTTCGATGATTAGAGTTGTTGTGGTGATTGTTTGTGAGTTGAATTTTTTCTGTGGATCATATCGGATTGTATTGAGGGGGTAGAAATTATTATGGGTTGATTTCGTATTTTGAGGGTTGTTACTAAAGTGCGGAAGAGGATCTTTTCTTAGATGGCGCTTTGTTGATGGGGGATGTTATTAGTGAATTTGCTATGAGTTGGCAACGGCAGAATCTTGGAAAACGCCGCGAAGGATTCTTTACTTCATCAATCAGTTTGTCCCAGATAGAATAAATCTCAGATTGTTTATAGAAATACGGAGCTGGTTCGTCATGGTCCGTTTCAAAGCCTAGCTTATTGAGTGCACGAATGATATGTATTGGTGTTGTGTTCAGTTGTTGTGAAATTTCCCTAATTAAAATATAAGTTTTGTTGAAGTTTTCTATTGAGTTTTTACTGATGTGCATCGCTTTTCTTTTTTCTGATTTTGTGGCGAAACTTTTCAAGTGTTTTAGTTTGGCTAGCTCTAATACGGTGCGTCTGCTACAGTGAAGCAGCAGGGCGGCGTGTCGTGTGGGTAGGTAAATAATATCGATTAGTTCATTTGATGGTTCTTTTAGTTGTTCGTTTTGATATTCATTTGATTGTTCTTTTGGTGTCTCTTTTTGTATGGTTTTTAGTTGCTCTTTCAAAACCTCTTTTTTTATCACGGGTTGAGGTGGAAGGTCGTTGGTAGCTCGTACCAGATTGCAGATAGGAACGTTGCACTGATAATATTGCATTCCTTTGCCATATCGGTGTATTTCAAAATTGTCAGAAATAAATTTTTCTTCTTTGGACAGTTTTTTTCGATTGTTCAATGGGTGTAGTATCTCGGACAATGTTAGCTCGAGATCGACACAGCAAAACCCGTTCCTGCAATTTTTATTGAAAGTATCTGGTTCTTTGATGACTTCATTTGAAAGCGCGATCAGCAGTGGGTGACTAGAGCGCCATGGTGAAAGATGCATCAAGCGAGTGAATCCTGGATATTTTTCAAGCTGTGCTCTAATCATTTTTAATGCATGTTGCCGAATGGCGTCTTTCAGGAAGCCTGAGTTTTTATCTTCGTTAGATTTTTTTGAAGTCCAAATGTCCTCGCAAACTTGTGCAATGTAGGTCATATACGAAAGATCACGAATGTCAGCGCTTGGGCCAAAAGTTTCAAGTCGTCTCTCTTCAAAAAGTGCGCCGTTTTCGCACTTTGTCTTCCGCCTGTCGGATCCGCATTTGCAAAAAAATAGATTGGCAGTTGCCCAGTATTCACGCACATGACAGTCAGGGCAGTGCGTGATAATCCGTGTTCCATGGAGAGGGCAGACTGGTAAATCCCGTATGTCTTGGAATACGGTAATGAGTTCGTTGCGTAAGCATTCAGGGCAGTACATGAAGTGACGTGCAAATTGGGTGCGATGAAGAGTGATCTCATCGATGATCCAGAGTGCAGTATCCGTGTTATTCACGGTATAGCTGTTAACCAAGAGCAGCTGCGCGAGATTCGGCGCTGCCATGGTTAATTTGTTGAATAGCGACGATTGCTCCGTTAATAAATCAAGCGCATCTCCCTTGAGAGGTACTTCAAGGGCCGCGCACATGGCGGCGACAGTGGAGTAACCATTGTGGTATGCGGTTCTCATCATAACCCCTTTAGGGCTTTCCCATTTCTGGGGGATACCTACATAGCACAGGGCGTTCATATTGGTTTTCTTCTAATTCTTTTGGCTTTGTCTTTCAAAGTATAATTTAGCTCTTGAGGTGTCATGAGAAAGTAATTGGGGCTGCTGCAAAATGTGAGATCGGCAGCAGCCTCTGCAAAGTCACTGATCCTCAAGCTATAGTCTCCTCTGAGGAGCGCAATTCGAAAGCTATCATGTAACAAATTACTTAGTCGTCTAAAGTTTCCTTGAGTGGCCAGATAAATGGCTTTGTAAGGATTTGGGTCGGTTAAATGAGTGTAATTCTTCAAATGCCCCAATCGGATCATTTCTTCCTGCAAACCAGCCAGTACACCGAGAAATACAGAAGTTGTTGCCTCTTCAGCCATTGGCATCGGATTCAGCCTGGCGCGGTAGGGGAAGCGGTCACTTAATTCGTGCACTGTATTTATAGTGGATTCGGCCGCGGGTGAGCCTGAAATCAAAAAAGGTATGCCTGATCTATTTAGAAGTTTAATAATCCAATTGCATAGTGAACTCTTGGTTTTTGTTAATCCTTTTTCAGCCGCATGGTGGAAATCGTCCAGAATTACCAGTTTTGTCTCCAGCGTAATAATTCTCTCGATTATAAAAGTTTCCAGAACGGCGACGCTTTGATAGTCGTTTGGTGTTCCGCCAAGAATTCTCGCCATAACCATGGATAAGCTTTTTATTGTGGTTGACTCCGGGAGTTCGATGTAAATGCAAGGCCATATTTTTTTATCGCAGACGAGGTTTCGCGACGGTTGAATTGGGCCAAGTTGCTTCTCAATCATGCGGCACAGTCTTGTTTTGCCTACACCAGTTGGACCTATCAGCATGGCTGAGGAGGGATCTTTGCGGTTGCGCGTCGTGTCAATACATTTAGTAATGAGTCGCATAGCCTCCCGATAGTCTGGATACCAGACCGTGCAGGCAGCCAATGACTCTAAGGCTTCATCAATATAGATGCCATTAGGGGAGATTTTCATAATCTGTCCACCTTAAAGATCGGGATCTCACCGCCTATATCTGGATTTTCCTCTGATGTAACAGTATTGGTTACGTTATCGATAACAGGATTGTTGAGTTTGGTTTTATTTTTCGATTTGGCATTATTGCGTAAGTGTCGAGTTTCTTCGTAGTCTTTGGCCATTTGCTGTCGTAATCGCAATAAGGCAACATCGGCCTCGCTGTCATCGAACTTTCGCCCCGCGTCCAAGTACTCTTTGTGTAATAACTTATGTTCTGTCAGGGTGAGACCGTTTTGGTATTCGGGGTGAGTGGCTATCGCGCGGACAGGATTTCGCGAGTCATCGGGGTGGGCGACCCATATCTCGCCGAGATCTAACGGGCTATAACTGCAAATCGCCGATTGCCCTTTTTTCAGTTTCGAACGGATTTCTTGCAAGTTTGGGCCGTACCAGCTTAGACATAAAAAATTCACTCGCCCTGCGGCACTGATCATTGCTGGTTGTATGACTCGACACAGGGTATCGAGCTCTTCCGTGGTAAATTTTTCCGGTGGTAGTCTATTTTTCATCGCCCGTTCCCAGGCAAGTGCTGGTGGCATATTTAATGCCCTATGTTTCCTTTGATGGTATATATTCTCTATCCAATCCTCGACGTACCGAACCATACTTTCCTCGGTAAATGCTGCTTCGCCTTCCGAGTCATAGTACTGACGTTCGACGGGAGTAGACATAGTGCTTCCAGCCTGTTCATGCAGCCACAGTTCAAACGATTTGAAAAAACGCTCAATATGCGCCCGTGCGTTGGGGGTGTAGGGTGGAGGTTGGTCATATATGATATTCAGTCGGTCCAAGAAATATTTAATTACCGCATTTACGAATTCAGAACCATTGTCACTACGCAGGCGGATGACTTTACCGCGAAGGTATTCTTCCCCGGGTACCGCCGTTAATGCTTTTTTAATGCGCGAATAGTTTTTTCTGCGCAAGGATATGTGGTTGAAAGTTCCCAGCCGATGATGCATCGAGTCTTAATTTCAACGATAACTGTCCACCAGAGTATTTTTCCTAATCTATTTCCACACTCATCGATGATGATAATATCAACAAGGTGATTATCGATCTCGGCTAAATCCAATACTTCATTAGGTTCCATGCTTTGTTTGCTTGAATGGTGTTTTTTCTTAGCATAATTTGAGCCGTGACGTGCAATATCGCTGGTCAGCGTGCAAAGTTTTTTTAGTTTTCTCTGGATTGTGGAAAGCGACGGAGCCTTGAGTAATAGATTCGAGTAGCCTTCGCGGAGGCGATTAATTAGTATGATCTGACCATGGATAAGTCTATGTATTGTTTTCGGCCTGGTAGGTGGTGTTTTTAAGTATTCTTGCTCAATTATTTCGTGTGTGATGGCTTCAACATCTGCAGCCAGTCGTTTGCCTCTCGGCGCGAAGCTCTTTTCCTTCAATAAGCAAAATCGGTCGAAGTTGTGCTCTTTGTAATACCTTGTCCATTTGTACAGGGAGTTGTAGCAAGGGGGGGAAGGGTCGTTCATCTCAATGCTGAGCATTTTAATCAGTGCTTTAGTTTTAACCTCAGGTAGGGGGCCACCAAACTGCTTGAGTGCGGCATCGACGTAACGATACTTACGTCGGGCTGCAATCACGTGGGGATCTAGTGGGTTGAGAAAAGCCAATGCTTTTGAACCTTCACCCGGCGGGCGGGCAAAAGGCACTATGGTTTTATGAGACAACTCGGTCATCAATGCATCGATGGCTAGGGAGCGGGTATACGTTCGTTCCAAGTCCCTAAGCGTCACCAACTCCTCATCCAAATGAATGACCTCCATGGTTATGCCATGGACGATATATTGACTCCCGACAATAGGTGCTCTTGGTTGCTCACGCATGATTCGGCTCCCAATTAACCACGAGGTCCAACGTCAAACGTTGGGTCAAATCGGCGTTCAATTGTCCTGTGAACAGGTTGTAACAAATCATCCCGATGTCTGGTGCTGCACTGTCCTGGACCAGATCACCGAGCGTCGTCGGCCAAGTACGGTGGTGCAGGTAGTGATAAAAATATGTCTGCCGCTGCTCGTTGTAATTACCTAATCGACTGTAAAGCGCTTGTAGGGTATGAAACGTAGTTGGCCCGGTAATACTCCGCTGGTCGCGGCATTTAAAGGTCCATCCCTCCTGAAAGCAAAGTGCCCGGAAGCTCTCCAATGTGACCACTCGACTCAGTCGTTGCTTGGTGAAGTCGAGCTTGACTTCAGCAAAGTAGCTATCCCCGTGCGTTAGTTTTACGAGGAAATCTGGGGTATAACGATAGCGCTGACCTTCGTCTATCCAGGTAAACGTGTGGGGTTGCGCGTAGTACCTCACTACTTGGGGGTCATGCTCTAACCAAATGCAGTAAGCGGATTCCAGTATCGAATCGCACGCTATTGAATGGCCATTTTTGAGGGATGGAAAGTCCACGATGAAATTTTGACGTCTTCGCCGGGAAGACTGGCGTACGGGTCCATAGTCGAGGTTCATTTCCTTGGACGTGATAATCATTTTGCGACCTCCTCTAGTGTTTCTGAGGGTTCCACCACAGCGACAGTGGATGCGCATACAGATCGGAGATTTTTTGGTGGAAGCCCTTTCCGTTCGTAGAAAGGACTTAAGTACTTACGGCGATAAAGCCCCTTCCTTTTAGTAATTACCTTCGTTTCCCGGCAACGAACTCAGTAGATTCTGAGCTTTTTGAAATAGCCCGATCGCTAAAAATGACTTGGTATGATTATGGTACACCTATAGTATTGATCGTCTACTTGTGCGCGACAATCGGTATAAAATCAATAAATACAATAGGTTATGCTTAGTAGAAGAAGATTGATTTGCTAATTTTGGTAAATTTGGTACGTGCCAATACATATCTAGATTTCTGTGCGCGGACTTCCCTGTCTGTGGCGTTTCCTAAAGTGTTGACACTTTTTTGAATGCGTAACAGAAAAGGTTTAAAGGGCGGTCTGATGGGGCGGGGGCAGAACAATATGACTCGGCCTCGATAACCGCCCTGGTTTCGCCTCCCCTATCCGATTGGGACTAGATGGATATAAGGCCATTCATATGTCGATGCAGATCGCTGAGGGGGAAGTAGTCATTGCCCAGAGCTAAGAACGTCGTTGGTAAAGAGTCGTTGGGTTTTACTTGGTTTCACGCTGTTCGTGATTCGGCTGGCGATAAGCTTCATCAAGTGCGGAGAAATACTTGAATGTGAACTGCTGGTTGTTGCTGACGGCTAACCACGTTGCTCGAGCAGCTAACGAGTTTAAGCGGGCTGGGGTTATTGCTCATTAATTAAGTTTTTGCCGAGTGCTAAGTTGCTGCAGGAGTCGAGCATTCTCGCGATGTAGCTCCATCAACTCTTTTTGCATGATCGAGAGTTGATCAGAATTGCGGCTTAGTTCTTCAGACAGATGCGTCACTTGTAGTGCGTGCTGCTGCAACAGGCTGTCGTGGATTTCCTGGCGGACTTGGCGAAACTGTTCAAGGGCTTCGCGGGCATGCTGCTGATCATTGTGGAGTATTGCGACTTGCGTGTATTGCTCCTGCAATAACCTGGTCAACTTCTGAATACTTTGTTGCGCCAGCGTTAATTCAATGGCCTGTTGGCTCAGTCGCTCCGAATCTTCTTGTTGCTGTTTCTGCGTGTGGCGCAGTTGCGCCTCCAGTTTATTCAAGTTGTGTTGCTGCGCATCAAGAAGCTTTTCCGCTCTATGCAACTCTGATTCGACTTGGGTTTTCTCCATGGAGAATTGTGCTTGAGCCTTGGTTAATTCCTCCTCGGCCTCGATTTGCAGTTGCTCACTCAAACTCAATACCAGATGCGCCAGTGGCTCGGTGAGGCGATCGAGCGTGACTTTGGGTTTTTCTTCAAGTTCTTTGAGGTAGTGGGAAATCGTTGTTTTGGAACCGGTGTTGCCCAGTGCGATGCGCACCGCGTCGATGGTCGCGCGCTGGCCTTGGGCCAATAATGCCGTTTTCGCCTTTTGCACCAACTGTTTGGTGATGCCTTCGCGAGCCATTGCTCCTCCGACGATTTAGTACTGTATTACGTGGCATGTAATTACACTGTACAAAACGGCCATCAAACGTTTGTTTTATACCTTTGGCTTAAACGGGATAATTCAAAGTTACCCAAGGTGATGACCGCTTGTCGGGAAGCTAGGCGAAAATCCGGTATCATTTGACGGGTAACCAGCGATTTTTCAGAGGGCGAGTCCCTCGCGATCATTCGCCTCCGTGACGGCTTTACTTATAATCTAGGGTTAACTTCCAAGAGGTTTTGATGCCATTTGGGCGTTTAATACTCCAACATCGGCAGGTGCTTAGTTACATACAATAATACGACACCTTGCAAAAGTATGCCGCTGTCTCTCCGCCGCGCAGTCAATCGGTGTCCGACGGTTGCTGAAGCCGCACACCCTCACGGTTTTTTCGTGCCGTCTGGAGTGGCGTTCCTCGTCGTGTAATCCCGGCTGCGCGCTGAAGGGGCAGCCGATTGCTTCATGCGTGGAGTTGGTCAAGCTTCGAGCTGGGACAGACCCAAAGGAGGCCTCGACGGTTGCATGGTTTCGGAGGTTCCTGGCCGGAGCGTCCACGTTGGCGACGGTCTTTGACGTGGTCATCCTGCGCTAGTTGCCGTATGGACGGCCGCGACCCACCCGCAGGCGTACACAGGATTCCGGTGGTTTCATTGGTCTCCCGCTTGCAGTATGTTGGACTTCGCTGCCGCATTGTTCTAATGACGGCCACCTCATAACGATTGGCCGGACGTGGGTGTGCGGACCTGCTCATCACCGCGTTCCACTCGCGACGGTGCCCCAAGATGTCTGATCAGCCTCTGAGATACGGTAGTTACCAATGGTTTGAAGAAACCGCAGAGGAGCTTCCGCTCAACGCGAGTGAGGTCGAGGTGCGCCTGGCTATCGCCGAGTTTGTGATACGGCGGGTGGCCGGAACGCCGGCTGGGGAAGAAATTTTCAATGAGTTGTTAAAGCATTTTGATAATCGATATCCCCAGCACAAACTGCTTTCGCATTATTTGCTCAGCCCTGGCTACTTGGCCCCAGACGCCGAGGACCTTGAGCCAGAGGCGGAAAAAACGACTTTGGGATTTGGCGCGCTCGATGAGCGGCTGATCAATAACCTGCGCCATCGCGATGAAAGCCAGGAGCCACCCGGCCCGCAGGCAGGAGTAGGTACGGATCTCCCGCCTGGCGACACTCGTCGTCGAAAACCGTAAGTCAGCAGTCCTGACAGTGATAAAAGCGCATCGACAGACGATGACCTCTTGTCTCCGGCTGTGTTGAAGGGGTAAATCACTCCCCCCGTTATCGTATTTCGCGGGACACAGCTCGCTTTCGATCTTCACTCTGGCGTCGTCATTGCCGCGAGGGTCAGCTTGATGAATTCTTCATTTAGGTCGATCGCCACCAGGGCGCCGCGTACGTTATCCGCGACTTCAACCGCACCACGCAGCTCTACCCAGTTTGAAAGTTCTAGGATGGCCGCTTCCAGGGCGAGTTGGTTTTCATTGAGCTGGGACAACAGGGAAGGCAGCAGGTCTGAGGTGGGCATGGTGTTTCCTCCGTGCAGGGCAAAGCGTGGCTGCCTTCGATGGCATTAGCTGGCAGTTGCTGCTAGTGGAAAGCAACTGAGGCTGGGAGGAGTAGTATGACGGTCATAGAGCAAGCTGTAGACGCACTGCAAAAGGCCAGGAAGGTGGTCTTTTTCACCGGCGCTGGCATCTCCGCCGATAGCGGCATTCCCACGTACCGCGAAAAACTGTCTGGCATCTGGGCAGGATACGATCCAAGAGATTTAGAGACGGCCAAGGCCTTTCGGGAGAACCCCGCCTTGGTGTGGGGATGGTATCTGTGGCGGCGGCTCCGCGTTGCTCAAGCAGAGCCCAATGCCGCACATCGTGCAATACCTCGCCTAGCTAACTCCCAGCGCCAGGTGTCTGTTATCACCCAGAATATCGACGACCTCCATGAGCGAGCCGGCTCGTTCAATGTGGTGCATTTGCATGGCAGTTTGACAAAGCCTAAGTGCTTCGCCTGCCATCGGCCTGCGGTTGTGTCACCCGATCAATCAGCGGTACCAGATGAAGGCGCTCTGATCGACCCTCCCAGGTGTCAACGTTGTAACGGCAAGATGCGTCCTGCGGTGGTCTGGTATGGAGAGGATTTACCAGCCCAGGCCTGGAAGACTGCAATAAACCTGGTGAAGGATTGCGATCTGCTGGTCTCAGTCGGCACCTCTGGGATCGTCATGCCTGCCGCAGGTCTTCCCGACCTTGCATTGGCGTCGGGAGCGTCGGTCATTCATGTGAATAAGGTCGATGTTGCAATGGGTGAACCAAGGGAGTTCATGCTGATGGGGGGGGCGCTGAAGTATTGTCGATGCTGTTCGAAAGGATAGAGACGGGTAAGTCTAGGGGGCTTGGACTTTGAAGCTGCGTTTCGAGCATGCGTCTCTGTAATGCCCATTAGGCCCTTACAGGCGTCAGCAGGGTGTGTTTGTGGCGGCTTAGGCTCAGGTTTATAGGAAATTATAGAGCGATTATAGAGCGATTATAGAGCGATTATAGAGCGACTATAGATGACCGAATCTGGTCGCCCTGTATTGGACTGACGACCTCAATGTGTGGAGGCTTAAATGACGATGCCATTTGAACGAAGCAGGTCCGTCGCACAAACTCACACGTTCCTGTCGGAACTTGCTTGCGACACAGAAGTGCCCGAACGCGTTAGACAAAACGCTCATTTCCTTTTACGCCACTTTCCGACTAAGCATGATGTTCTCCAGGCTGGCCGAATTGAAGAGCAAGCGAAAAAATTAGGGATTGGTACATTTGGCCCCGTTTTTTGCTCCTCAACGGAAGACTGGTAGCAGCCAATCACGGCAGGCACTTCCGCCCCCCCACCGTGTGAAAACGTCTGAACTGCTCAATCTTATGATCGTCTAGATCATGGTGGGGACGATCATGAAGCGATTCATCTAAGGTGAGACTCGGACGCAGATCGCCTTGGTTGCTGAGGTGCCTGAATGATTGCGTTGCCGAAGAAAACTAGTACAAGTGGTCGACGTTTTCTTCGACAACCTCGCTATGGGTTCACTCGGGTTTGAAGGAGTTGATCGGAGTTCCGCAGGGGCGCTTATGTCGGCTGCTACGATGTACACACCACCATGCGGTTTGTGGGCGCCGATGCGCCGTTCGGTGACTGGCGACGTCACCCAGATGAGTCAAGAAGTCTGCGTGGCGATTATTTCGTACTGCGCTACGGCGTACGTTATTACAGCTGTACAACAGGGTTGTTTACCGCTGGAAATCTGCGTATCAACAGGTTTGAGAAAGCAAGATTCTCAAACCTCAGTGCGTTTTTTTGCCCGGTGCCCTCGATGGACGGTACGCCGAGGAGGACAGGGGCCTGATTCTCGAAAAGCCCGGGCCGATCCCGGCGCTAGACTCAATGGGCCGTCTTGGTTTAGGTGTAGGCTCTAGGCGATTTACCAGGCAGAAAACTGCGTCGGACGCCAGCAAGCGCAGCGCGGCTGGACCGTGCACGGTGTGTGCGAGGAGGACACCATGACAATGCCCAACGAGCGCACTCATCCAGACGCGAGATTTTCTGGTCGAGCTTACAGAAGATTCCGCACTTTCAGCGTCCATGCGACGTCAGGCCCGCCAGCTGTTACGGCATTATCCCCATGCAAACGAGATCCTGC
>Ga0182005_1001122_pt1 | contig 11182 bp, 7 predicted proteins | sample Sormic07211103_1_FD_123021 | JGI IMG/M metagenome (GOLD analysis project Ga0182005, IMG submission 123021) | Rhizosphere microbial communities from Sorghum bicolor, Mead, Nebraska, USA - 072115-103_1 MetaG | ecosystem: Host-associated > Plants > Roots > Rhizosphere | place: USA: Nebraska...
CGCACAGCCTGACCCCGCGCCCGTATAGGTGCCATTCCTAAAATCTGTGAGGGTCCGAAAAAAAAGTAATATTAGTAATATCCCCTCCGCAAAACAGCCACAACCCTTCTAGATAAAGGCCTCCAACGGTTTTGGAAAAGGCGATATTTAAGCGATAGTATTACCTTTGTATAAAGCTATATTTCCATTCCTTAAAACCCAATGAATCCGGGAGTTTGGCAGAAATATTACTTTTCATATCGCTTCATATTACCTTCCCTTGTAATACCGAGAGCCAAGTAAAACCGGAGCCTCCAGACCCATTGCCACCCCGTATAGCTGATATCGCTCTTTTTGAAACGACCACCCTTCACTTAAGAATCAATCTCAATAAAACGACGCTTTTTCAGGAAGCCGGGATCGGATGTATCAAGGCGAACCAGCTCGTCGATCGCGTTCAACTCTGTGAAATCCATCAAACACGCCACAGCCCCCGTCAGTTGTGGGCTACAGGGAATCCAGCCTCTTTCCCGTCCCCAGCCAGTCCCCCCAAAAAAAGATCGTGCGCATTTTTGAAAATCCACCGAAACCCACGTTTTCAAAGTTTTCGCCCAATGAAACCGGGCACTCCAGCGCTACCCAATCCGTGACCACACGCAGCCCCGCTGTGCAACCGCACTGCATTTCTTTTCAAAACTTTGCACTCTGTGCAATGGCCGATCGCCTGCAGAGCCCCACGGCCCGCCTGGGCTGCAGATTCGTTTGCACTACATCGGGATTTGCACAAAAAACGGACGCAAAGCCCGTCGGCGGGAGGGGGATAAGTGCTTTTTCAGATTTTTTTTTCTTCGCCTGGCAGTTTTCGCCAAAGTCAGCCCTCGACCTCACCCCCACTCAGCCCTGCGTTTAATCGCCCCACCGTTGCTTGACTGCTCCAATGGATATACTGTTCATGCATACAGTATTTTAGAAATAATGAGGAGTGAACGATGAACACTGAGCACTTGGTATCGTCAGGTGTTAGAGCCAGGGCGATCGCGCAGTGGGAAACGTTGCTGCGGGATGAAGCTGCTTTACTCCAACGCCCTGGTGCTCACCACAAAATCCTGCTTATTCAGGCCCATGCTTTGCACCGGGATCAGGTTATCAACGGTGACGATCTTAGCGATCTCCTGGAGCAAGCCGACGGCGCTCTGGCCTATGCAGTAGAAGCACTGATTGATTGTTCTAATGGCGACCAGGCGGGCTAGCACATGCATATGCTACCCCTATGAGACGCCAAGGCATTGCGCAGACGTCCAAGGATCGGCGGCGCCACTTGGCGATACGAGCCAATGTGATGTTGAACTCAGAAAACAGCGTCAAGCTCGGTCGGTGCGCCAATGTGGCTCGAGTAGATTTGGGGATGCCACTTGATCCGGCCCCATTACTACGGCTACTGGACTCAACGCTTGGGGGGATGGCTGTGACCGGTTTTGTCTTGAGCGGGATCGAATACATCGATGGTTGCGCATACGCGCAATCCTGGTGGTGCCGGCTGGAGTAAAGCGGTTACATTAGGAAATGCCGACTTCGTGCATTATAAAAAGGATTTAACAGTGGACCCACAATTAGAGCTACTAATAAAATTAATAAAGCCAAAAACAGAACAATTTAGTGCTATGTGTATCGTATCAATGGACCATAGCCCTAGCGAGCAGCTATCAGAGTCTGACTGGTATACAACCGTCATAATAGTATCTCCAACAACAGAGCACATGAACTTAGCAAAGGACATTGCAGCGACCCTACGACCGCGTGAAAAAAACCTAGTAAAATGGAACAAGGCAACAAAAAACTATAGAAGAAATTTTCTAGACGCATTGACACACAACCTCAAGGAAAATCCATCCTGCGTATTTGCTATTTCAGCTCATAAAAACGCAATCCGCGCATTATTCCCTCACATACTTTTACAGACAGGATTGGAAAGCTTATACAAAACAGAAACATCTGAACGGAAAAAGACAGTTACGTTCGGCCCCTTCTACCGTTACGATACAAAAAAAGAAGAGTTTATTTCCATTTCCGAAAATAGAGCAGTGATGGCATTTTTTATTGCTCATTATTTTTTAAGAATTTATCAAGCTATACGGATCGCTACTGCTAGAAATATCGGCTGGAGCGTTTTTATGGATAAATTTCCAGGCGGCGTTGGCGGCGATATGGCTCTGTTATTTAACTGCATCCTAGACCTATCTCCACGAGAAGGGAATATAATGCGCGGCAGCTTCGGCGAGTCAGATACAGTCGAGACAGATTTACTAGCTGACAATATTGCAGGCTTACTCAGCACAATGGTTCAGAAAAATAGAGATATTCCTAAATCTCACAACATGAACGGATTCATCTACTGGGAAAAATACGGCGCAATCTAAACTGCCATTCCACTTATCAAACTCAGCTCTTTGCGCCGGTATAAATCATTAGCGCTCGAGAGCGCTCCATAATGCAACAAAAACTCCACTAAAAGCACTTATCAGCAACGTTTACAAAATTAACACCCTACAGCGTTATAGACTTTAGTTCTGCGGAATGCAAAACGGTGACAACACGCAATGAACCTTGTTGTACCGGGCTGGGTCGACACGCACCGGCAAGCCAACATTGTTTCTGATCGCCACCAATTAAAAAGTGATGAGCTTTAACTTGGAGCCGAGTACCAACGCTTGCGCTGCCTTTGCCGTGAATGCCGCCGCATCGGTCGGATTCGGCGATGGTCCTGGTACGTGGGTGTGTGCAGCCAGCTGTGTGTTCATCTGCTGCAGCAAGTCGAGCATGTCGCAAACCACCTGAAACAAGTTCACTGTTCCCGATCCGATCCAGTTCTTCGGCGCCTGCAGCTGCTGGCTGATTCCGGCCACGCTTTTACGCAAGCCCTGGATTTTTTCCTGCATGTCGCCACCCACCGTGGCGTTGTGCTTTTGAGCCACCACCAGGTTCAGGTCGCGACCGGTGGCCAGGTGCAGATCGTCCACGGCTGCAAGGCTTGCCGATCCGCCCGACAACAGCTTGAGCGCGCCCAGCGCCTCGATCGTCTTAATGCCACCCACTGACTAGCCAAAAGAAACCGCTCCCCACTCAGGGTATGGGGAGCATTGCAAATACCTCAACAGGCGGATCTTTAGGCTTGTATCCCCGACGATCTATCATAGTGAGCTTTCCAAGGAGGTAAAATCCTCCGGTGCCGGATGGCTTAAAAGACTCAAAAACTTTATTAGGAATGCCAATATAAGTTCCAAGCTGCGGCCCCAAACCACGATAAAATACTGGATACCACTCTTCACACCAATATTTCCAATTGGCGAAAGGTGAATCGTCGCTAAAAAACTCCACTGTGCTCTTAGTGACCTCAACGCTTGACTCAAACGAACCAAGTGTAAAGTTTGGAACAAAGTAACCACGCATTAATAAATCAGTTTCCCATCGCCCAAAATCCTCTGGAAAATATACACCAGCCATCTCCTTTACACCTCCACCCATACTACTCCTGCGCGAAACAATGGAATATACGGTTTCGGCACTCTCTTCTATATCCCATCCACAATAGATCAACCTCGTTTCTAAATCACAACTAACCCCAGCCAAATCTCGAATAACAGGACCATTAGATCTAATAACAAACTCCTGTTTAGATAAAAACCCTCTGAGGTACCCTATTAAGTCCCCCTCTGTCGGCAAAGGATTATCACTCTTGATTACCTCAATAGATGGCCAGCCATCAGGCTTAATACTGGGAAGCAGATGCGCATACTCCCCCCCAATAGAAGCTGCTTCGTTAACCAACCATCGAAGTTTATCAGCAGACATCTCAAAATTTTCATCTACGTACGCCAGCACCCTTAAATACGCAGAGATAACTAGACCTTCGCTCCGAGACGAAAAACTACAACCTATATTATCTTGACCATAAAAGTATTCGTTGCAAAAAGCATATGGATCAAAAACATAAACCTGCTCTCTCTCTGATATTACCCTCCACTCAGCACTGAACCGATCAAGCAGCCTTGCATCATATTCGTCCTCCAACCCACTTAATACATGAGCATACCTGGAAGGAACGCCATTACAAGCACGTTCGAAATCATTGCCCTCCTTAAAATCACATTCCTCAAACAAAGTAAAATACCTACGAACTCCATGTATCGGAAAATAACCTAAACGGACGAGAATAAGATCAGAAAGAATCGAAGGATAACGAATAGACGCAACAATTTCTTCCAGCATAAAAACTTGCTTTTTGACCAGCAGTAAAATTGACAGAAAATCAGCTACGTCAATCTCACTCGTCAAGCCATTCAAATGTTCCAGGTATACACTTCCAAAAGCCGCTTCTTGCTCGACAATTAAAGCTATCTGATTTGCGGCACGCACACGAGCCATCCGGTCCGGCCACCACCAATAACAAAGCAACAACTCTCTAGATATTTCGCTGGACAAAACTGGAGTGTCTCTCCAATGCAAATCCTCTATGGGGAGATGGGATATCTCATCTTCCAAAATCTCTAACATAACCTCCACTACTTGCTGCGCAAGTACTGGTTGTTTCACCGCCAAAAAGAAAATAACTAGCTTCACAGTCGGGACTATAACCCATTCATCCCCACGGGATGAGGATGCAATACCACCCAGGGTATCCTTTAAAAACGTCTTCCAGCTGCCGGCGTATAATGCGCCATACCGCTTTATTATTTTATCAGACCTAGAGCCGGTATAGCGTCCCCAATGACTATTGGCTTTCACACTTCTCACAGCCCAACAGTAAGACCTCTTCGCACCACAGAGTTTTAAGCTCAAATCAAATACATCATCAAGACAAGGTGCCATTCTAAAAGGAATCTCTTCACCTTCCATATAAAATGTTTCAAAAGCTTTTATAACATCCAACCCCTTTCCCAACTCAACCCAATAACTCATCCACGCACACATGAATTCATGTGCTGAATACACATCATCCTCAATAAGTTTGGCGTGCAATAGCCGTATATCCTTCGGAGGATACTTGGCTGGATCAATATTTACCGGCTTCTCCACAAAATTTGAGCCTGACGAACGCTCTCTCGGCGGCATAGGAGTTCCACCCAACCCTTCAGATAGCTCATCAAAAAGAAGCTTCACATCGGGCTCACTTTCAGATCTTTTTTCGAGAGCTTTGAACACTTGATAAGTAGTCTGAGAAAGCACTAAAGCTTTCGCTGCTGGGTCGTCTAACCGATAGTGTTCCACATATTTTTCTAAAATATCTCGAGCCAACCGCCAGTTCTGTTGACTCACACTATATTCAAATTCATCCACAAGTCGCTCTGGTGAATATCGCGCTAGCAAATCTATAAACAGCCTTGGAATATGACCGATTTCACGCTCTGTAAAATCAAACATATCACTAGTGAATGGTGCTATGCGGCGTAGCCAGTTAGACACGTCGCCCTCAGTTGACTGAGCGTAGATTTCAATTGCTTCATACAACTCACTAAAACTCGTATCTTTTCGATAACCATAACCTAGAGTATTTTTTGCTGCCAGCTTCAGCCCCAGCCTAACCTCATGCTCAAGCCCCAAGCTTGATGCAATTGAAACTAACTCAAGAGAATCATTTGCTAAAATCGAGGTATCATTCTTCTCCAGCTTAAGAGCTGAAATTATTGGCACGACCATTTGCTTCGCCAAATCACTTGATAAGATATGAGCCGCATTTTTTTCAATGCACTTACCAAGCCAGTTTTTCGCAACCCACATTACATTCGGCTTAACCTTTTCGTAATCACTTTGCGTTAACCCACCGATTAACCCCGAGCCTTCAAGCAATCTAGCAGTATCGATGGACACATCAGTCAACGCCCTAGATACGGAGTGCCAAATACCTTGCTCATCAAATGAACACTTAGTTCGCTCTGGAGGATTTATACTTAAAATCAAATCATAAATATGAAATATTGATATAGCATTTTTTCTTTTTACTTCATCAGCAATGACACATCCTGCATATTTAAAAAAAGCCAACGCGCGATTTCCGAACGACTCAGAGAGCGTTGGCATTTCTACTGCCAGCCTAGTTTCAGCATCCATCAACTGACGAGCAAAAAAATAAAAAAACGCTTCATAAAACAAACCATCATCAGGCTTATCTATAAAAGTAAACTCTCTGCGATCTAGCAACTCTTCAGGACATGGCTGATTTTCTAAGCAAGTCAAAATAGCTACGAACGAGCTTTTTCCGACATTTGCTGCTTCTGGTCTTGCCAAAAATGATACACCAGCATCGCAGCAAGCCAGCACGAAAAACCCCCAGTACATGGAAGCAAATCCATCAGGAATATCTTCCACTGGTATATCAAGTATTAAATCCCCGTTCCCCGCAGCCACCAACCCCTTGAAAATATATTGATACACCGCATCCTGCTCATCAAACCAACCTGCAATCCAGAATATTTTCTGCAAATCAGGTGCGACTGAATTCATCAAAGTATCAAGTGCAAAATAAATTAACGCCTCAATTTTTTGAAAATGCGAATCATCGCCACACTGATGATAAAAATATACCCTCCTTACTAGCTCTTCAAAACAATCGTAAACAACTGATTCATCTTTACCTCTGAACAGTATAGCTACAGCTGAGATCTCAGCATCACCAAGAATACGGAGATTGTCAGCCTTCCAATGCAAGCTATACGACTCATCGCTCCACTTCTGGGCGCACCTATAAAACAGATCATAACGTTGTAATTGGTACCCAGGACCATTAACCAAACGAATCTTAATTAGACGCAGCTTTACTAACTCTGGAAACAACCCTTCACTCAGCGCAAAAAATTCGGCTAAAGATATAATTTTTTCAATATGGGATAAAGGATATCCAAGACAAAACGAAGCGATCATCCACTCCCTGGTTACACCCTCCAACAGCGGACGAGTGTCACCCAAACGGGCCCTAACTACCCAATACCATGCCCACCGCCAATAAGATGGAGCCGAACCTTCTAACCAAGCGTTAACTTTTTTAAGTAGCCCATTAGCAGAAACCTCAAATCCATCACGACCTTTCACATACACAATAATACTGCTATGAAAAGGAGTAATCCCACTTCGTCCAAAATGAAAGAGATGCTGAATACGATCAAATGACTCAACAAATTGCATGTTGTTATCAAAACACAGACTTAAAGCATTTCTATCTGGCCATGCAAACTCTACAGACGCTATCAACTGCAATATCTCTCTCGCCGACACCGAAAGATTCGACCAAAGCAAATCATAGTATTTTGTGATATCGCCGCCTGAAAAGATCGGCAGTTGCTCTATTTCATATGCACTCACAACCTTGTTTTTTTGCTGCAAACGCCTTATCGAATAAACAAGATACAATGCATAGCCACTCGAAACCTTATGGAGCGCTTCCGCAATTTCCACGAGTTCTCTTGACTCACCATCACGCGCACAATTTATTGATATGCTCTTACTCTTAACCAGGCCCTCAACCCAGCTTCTAATCGATTTCAAACTCATGAACGGCAGTTCTAGCCAGTCCTCACTCCTCGACACCTCTGAAACCATTTTTGAAGGAAGCTGTGAATCACTAACGGCTTGAGTACCAAATATAAGGCATGCTGTCCCTTTAAACGGGATTATTCGATTAATCATGTGCTCAAGCTGAGTTATCTCTGATCTCTCGCGCGATACATGATCGAGTCCGTCTATAACTATTACCAGCGTTTTGCCTTGCCTAAGAAACTCGTTAGCAGCGAGTGAAATCCATTGATCCAGCTCTTCAGCTTTCAATTCTCTTCCAGAAAAAATCGAGGGCAGATAGTCCTTTAATTGCGCCTCCAGGGAACGAGCAGCATTCTGGAATGCAATCCTATCTATATCACTTTGCGCAGACAAATGATAATGGTGCCTTATAACGGGAGCACCTGACTCGATTAACACATCATTCAAATATGACAAATAGGTGCTTTTACCAGTTCCAGGCTTACCCGAAACTACCCAGCACCCTTGAGTGGCACACTTCTCCATCATGCTTAGATGAAACTCTTCTGACGGAGGACTGTATCCATCTGGGACGTTGAGGTACTGACTGAGTGTCCTACTAATACCTTGCTCAAATAAGTCCCTTAAGTACTCAAGGGTGATTTTTGCTCCGCTTTCTAAGTTTGGCTTTCTAGTTGCCTGTCTCTCAATAGCTTTCAGAAACCTGAACCAACCCTCATTAGTGGTATGGTCAGGAACAACACTGTCGTACAGCTTTGTTTCCAAGTCTTCTATTTGAGGCTGGCTATGTTGAAAAGTAAAATCCCTAAAGAAACACTCTAAACCAATACGCCCATCTAGCTCATTTTGCAGCCTAGTTAAAAACTCATCTGGTATAAGATCAACATCAACCTTATCACCCCTAAGGCATCGCGCAAACACAGAGTCAGGAACTCTATTTGTAACAAGAGCCGCCTTAGATAACATTCCTAAGGCGCGATATTTATCAACATCACTCGACCACTTCTTAAGCAAAGACGTACCATTTGGCTTCTTTTTTAGGAGCCAATCAAAACCCAGAGCCAAATCAGCTCTTTCACTGTCGATCGTGAATTTTACTTGATATAGCTCATATCGCCCGCCCCCATCAAACGCAACGACATCATCCAACCCATTCAACATCCCTTCGTCTGTTCCGGTACTCTCGATAGAAACCCATTGATACTTACTGGGATCGTGGAACCAGTCGAGAAGGATCTTTATGCACACGAGGTCTTGATATGAATATCCGACTCGCGTCAACTGAGTTGGTTTTATCAGTGCTTTCACTTACGAATCCCTCATCACGCGCCACACAGGCGGACTATCCCTAGCGAATTTTTTCAGCATACATCGTAATGTCGCTCCTCCCAATTAGTCGAAGCGAATCCTAAAGAACTCATTCTACTGTCACACAATGTGTGGCCCTACGCCCAATAAACTCTTAAGTCATTCTGCTGTAACACCTGCGGGACTTGTAACACTCGAATCCCGATGAGGAATACGATTGTGTAACACAACAAAAAACCAGCTGAATCAATAGGTTGGCAATTACTGTCACACCTGTAACACGCGTAACACCACTAATTTGCCCCCTTCGGATTACGTCCCCCTGTACCCCGTAGGCAATGACACCATCAGCGCAACAACGCAGCCTCTGAGAAATGGCAGTGCCCCTGTAGGGCTCCCTTCAGACGGGGTCGGAAACCCGCGAGCTAGGTGTCTGACCGAAGAAAAGAATCGGTTACACCCAGATTACGGTAGGGCCCCTGAGAAATGCCTCTCGACACGGGGCGAGTAACCCGCCCGATCTTGTTAGCGGAAAGGTGCCCAGCTTAGTGAACAGGTGAACTCGGTGAATTGCGGTTCACCTGTGCATTTGCCCTATGGCTGTGGAAGTGGTCGGGGACCCTGGACAATTGCGATTGGTACGGGGCAGAGAACCCGCCGGATCTCGTTAGTGGCTGGGTTTCAAAGTTAGTTGACTGGTTGACCGAGTGGACTGGGTCAACCGTTCACTATCATCAACACAATCGGGGACCGTTACCGTTCTAGTAACGATGCCCTTTTCGCTTCAAGATCCTTTCGATTTCAACGTTGAAATTTCAGTAAGCTGGTGCATCTGCCGCTACCACGATGTCGCGGGTTTCCGACCCCGTGTCTTGTGAATATCGTCAGGGTCCCCAGCGCCTTTCTGGCTGCAACCTTGGAAATTGAAATGACCTGCTCGACCTTCAATAGCTCGAGAATTCAGCAATGCTGATTGCCTGACAGCAGCTCGACTACAATGGCCGACCGCCATCTACTGGAGAGAGTCCGATTGCCTTTGTTCATAGTCGAAGAGTCGTTTGAGGTACGTCTGCGCCATGCAATATCGGTCGCTTGGAAGGTCTTTGCCAGGAAGGTGGGTGGCGAGCTCATTCCTATTAACAAAGAAGCCTCGATGCAGCTTCAATACGCGTATTTATTGAAGCAAATGCTCCCACTGATCCTGCACAACCCGGATGAGACAGCAGACATTGAGCTGGAAACCGGAGTCCGTCTACCTGGTGGCTCCAGCAACATTGACATATTAGTCACTGGAGTCTCAGCGAAAGGCAGCATCAAAATCGCTATCGAGATGAAATGCTATCGCAACATCAGTTCCTCTGGAGGCCCTCGTGGGGCTCAAGATGTTTTTCAGAAGGACGTGTATGAGGATCTGCAAATTCTTGAGCATTACATCGACGCCGGTGTCGCACACCGTGGCGTAGCGCTTGTGATGAATGACATGCCGTCTATCACTGAGCCAAAGGTGAAAAACGGAAAGTACTGGGCGTATGACATTTCACATGGTTTTACCTTCCCAGGCGGGACTATCAGCGTTCCTATTGGTGGGAAAGAGGTCTGCCTGACGTTGAAGCACTCTTACTCGTTCGAGTGGTCAAAATTTGGCAAGATTTGGTTTACCGAAATCGAGGGCATTCCTCATTCAGACGCAAATCGGGACTTTAGCGGTGCCAATTCAGAATCGGCTGGTATTAAGATAGACGCCTAAAAGGTGCAGTAGAGATCACCATGTATCCCTCTCTGTATCCCTAACCGTATAATCCGGCTGCAAGCCACGGATCATATAGAGCGCTCGAGTCTCCCTCGGGCACCAAAATTAAGAAAGGTCTTGCTTAGCAAGGCCTTTTTTTTCGCCTACAGAAAAGTGAGTTCGCCAAGCGTTGTGGTGTAGCAGCTGCGGGGATTGCGAGCTTTTGATCTTGCTTCGCAATGCAACATCTCGAAACCGCCCAGCCAACGAATCAAGGATTCACACAATGGAATTGCCACTGGAAGCCGTTGCCCTTTTCGCCCTCAAGCTGGCTTATGAGACGGAAGGTGGAAGTCCGATTCTGCGAGATGATCCGATCATGAGTGATTATGAACGGGAGGTGTTTGGGTTGTTGGTGCGACGGGGGGATGTTGAGGGGATTCAGTTTCGAGTCGCGCACTGTGTCGGTTTGGCGCTGGACGCTATAGGTGGTGTTGATACGCCGCTTGGGCGTGAGCTGCATCGGTTGTCTGCTGATTTTGGCAACGCGCGGACGATAGAGCAGCTTGAAGCGCCGGCCATTGCGCTTAAGGATTACTTGAAAGATATTCAGTGAATGATAATTCCGCTTGCAGACCG
>Ga0182005_1001127_pt1 | contig 11166 bp, 7 predicted proteins | sample Sormic07211103_1_FD_123021 | JGI IMG/M metagenome (GOLD analysis project Ga0182005, IMG submission 123021) | Rhizosphere microbial communities from Sorghum bicolor, Mead, Nebraska, USA - 072115-103_1 MetaG | ecosystem: Host-associated > Plants > Roots > Rhizosphere | place: USA: Nebraska...
TCCCGTCCTTGATATTGCACCAGCCGATAAAGCATATACCTTTGTTCCTGAAATCGCTGTTGCATCAGTAGCTGGTGTTCCTGCATATGCCCAGTTACCTTTTCCATCTTCTTCAAAACTACTATATGCGAGATCTGCAGCATTGGCATTGACGGCTGCCGCTATTACACTATTCCCATTATAACCATAGAGATAAGCCTGCTTCATATCATAGATTCTGCCCTGCTCTGCGAAAAAGCCTTTAGGTGAATACAGACCAAATGAAATAAAGCTTTTAAATACATTCGCATCACGGTTAAAAGAAGCCGGATTGAACGCCCCCAGTGAAGTAGTTATTACCGGGGATGCGTTTGTAAATGCATCAATGCTACCTATTCTATAACCAGTGTTTGTAGCCACATATTGATTCACAAAGCCATTGACCAGATATCGGTTGGTACCAATCGTCTTCCATACTTCTGTGCTGATATCATTCGCATACATGTTCTGGGCTTTCATACCCTGCGCAATAGCTGTTGTATATTCGTAAGGGAAATACTTGATTGTTTCAATCAGTTCTCCATTACTATTATACTGCGTTGTCTTTTTCACGTTCCAGGCAGTGTCATAGGTATAGGTCATCTCTTTTGAGAAAGCAATACCTTGCTGATATTCTGTTACAGTGGACTTCACCAGGTCCCGCCTGCCTGCACCGGGCGTAAAAGTTCGTACTAGATAATAAAGCGGTTGTCTGACCTGGTCCCAGTTAGTAAAATTATCAGACACCGGATTATAGAACTCATAGATAACAGGAGACAATGCTATACAGGTAAAGTTCAGCGGGCGGGTAGTGGGATTACTATAGGTATCAGAATAGTTCTGATATACATTCACCGTCGTTTTGACAGAATCGTTATTTGCATTATAGATTACCTCTCTTTGCAATTGTCCGTATCCCCAATCTGCATAAGTAGGAGGAGTGAATGGGAATGGGTTATAGCCTGCAAGACCACCTGAGGGATAAGAAGTAAAATAACTTTCCTTTTTCCCATTGCTTAAACCATTATTAAAATAGTTTTCAACAACTCTGCTATATGTAACCGGGCTTCCATTTATACTTGCCAGTGACTGCGTGGAAGAGCTGGCCCTTACCAGATAGTTACTGATGCCATAACCATAATAATTAAAATCATCTGGTAATAACTCTCCCTTATTATGGTCCAGTGAATGGAACTGGTAAAACACATCATAGAAATATTCAGGTTTTACACCCATCGCACCGGATGATTCGGTACTGTTCTTTTTTGTGTATTCATAAGTTCTGCCTGACGCAGGCCAGCTGTGAATACCGTCATAATCTTTGATGGACCTGGCACGTAAACCGCCAATATACCATTCTCTCACCACAGTAATCGTCGTGTCAGGATGATTATTATGAGACTCAGTCCAGGTGAAGTTGATATAGTTATCATAAATCATATTTTGTGTATAGGCATAGAATGAATACGTACCGGGCTGCATGTTAGCAACGGTGAAAGTATAATTTTTATACTGACTGGAACCATCACTTGCTATGGTCGTTGACTTTAATACTTGATTGGCACTATTTTTCAGTTGAATGACAAATGAACAACTACTACCGCTACAGCTACCATTTTGAAATATCTCTACATTAAATGTGCCTGTAGAACCAGCATCTCCTGCAAATGTGAATGTCTCTGTTGAAGCGGCATTATTAGACAGATACATTCCCTTATTATAGCTTTTTTCCTTAATAATGTTATAGGTCGAGTCTAATAAGCGGGGGTCCTCTGCCTGGTTTGCCTCCATTTCAAAATCAGTATAACCGCCGGTAGGATATTTAATCCTCGTCAGTGAACCTGATTTTACCCTGTCTGGATCTGTAGACCTGTTCCCGCCTGATAATTTAATTCCCTGTGGGCTTGTATAAGGAGGAATTAAATCACCGGTTGGGTTAGAGTTATAAAATCCCCAATGGTCCTGTGTGTTACTTAATGGCTTTGGCAAAGACGCATAATAAGACATTTCGTATCCCGGGGTTTCTCCAAAGCTATCATAAGGCAATATTTTTTTCAGGGTTAGTTTGCCTACAGAATAATCATGATATACATTGTAGCCCCTGGTGTTCTGTCCATCCGTAAGATTGATCTGTGTCAATCTATACATCTGAGAACCCCCATCCTGATCTGTTCTTAGCTGGGTATCATAATTAAAATTCATCGTCACACTATTTGGGAAATTGATTGTTCTTAATCTTTTTCCATTAGTGATGACTGTCGTATAAGATGTCTCACGGGTTTTATCAGGCATAGTCGCTACAATATCATCGGTGGAGGTTACGAATTCACCAGTTGTATACCGGCTCCATTCCTGGTCGTACGTAAAAGTGATGCTATCGGTTGCTCCCGGGGCAATAATCCTGGACACGTACCATGCTGAAGAATGGACATGATAATTGGCTGCGGTACCATTATCGCTTTCCTCCATGGCATCACAGATATATCGGGTCCCTTTTTCATCGGTAATGGTGAAGCTGACAATTTCATCTAATACAATTTTAGTTTCAATTTTCACTTTGCTGGGTGTCATCATGAGAAAGTCGCCCTTTTTACCAAAGCAAAATTTTCCACTTAACGGGCCTATACAGAAGCTAAATAAGTCATTCTGTCCATCATAATTTCCCGCAGCCACCTGTTGATAGAAATTAGGGGAATAGTAATGGTTATTCCGGTTGCCAATGATTTCATCCGTGATGAGGGTATCATACATGAAACCATAATTTTGTATTTCATCCGGAATGCCCCTCCTGGTCCTCATGACGGCGCCACCGGCATTGAGTGCCCAGCCGATACCAATATCTGAAGCTAATTCATCAACCTTGATACCACCGGCATGATAATCCAGTTCTACATCCAGAGCCAATGAATTATTGACATTTTTGTAGTTATACAGCGGTATCGAAATTTGTGGAATACCTGTGGATAGGTTAACAGGGACATCCCCGAATTTTCCCAGAGCGGCGGCATTGGGAGATGGGGGAGAAATCTGCGTCATGGATGGCTGATCGGTAACACTGCTTTGTGCATGAATGATGATTGGTGTAAGCAATAACAGCGAAAACCATTTTACGAGTCTGAGCATAGGTATTTTTCTTCCTTTTTTAAATTATGGACATAGGTTAACCAATAATATCTAAACCTGAGTATAACGCTTTTAAAGATGGAACATGAGATAAAACGGAAAAAAGCTACAGTGTTATAACATAGTCCGGGATGGGTTGTAGAAATATATTAATGGTATATAGGTCAAAAATACTCAGTAGCTTAGTTTTTGACATACAACATTTGTGTGATAGATCAATTAGATAACACAAAATTTAAAGGGACAGTAATACTTTACTCTATAATTGTTTATAATTCTTACACGTCTCATGTCTGAATGTCACATTAGAACTCTTTTACAGGAAAGTACCTATTGGTAGAGATACTTCTTATTATATTTCGATGGCAACAGATACGACTGGAAGTCGGGCGATCTGGGCGTACCATTATTTGATAGGTAATAATTTTTGCATATTTAAAACACAAGTTATTGTTTCACACCAGATATTGTGATGTTTTTATTTTTACATTTCGCCACAACTACTTAAACTTTTATAGTTGTGGCGAAATGTAAATCAAATAGACAATGGAACAACTCATAGGAAGAGAAGAAGAAAAAGCAGTACTACAAAGGGCGTTATTGTCCAATGAAGCTGAATTAGCAGCAATATATGGTAGACGAAGAATTGGGAAAACTTTTCTGGCCCGAAACTTTTACCAGAAGGAGCTGATATTTGAGTTTTCAGGCGTTCATAATGCGACCATGAGTGACCAACTGGCAATTTTCGCTCAGGCGCTTACCCGCTCTATGAAAAGCTTACCTAATGATACGCCAGATGATTGGAGGCAGGCTATTAGCCTGTTAGAAAGTTAGCGCAAAAAGAAACGTTGATAGTCAATATTTAGGAAGAATGCTTAAACTTCCTGAAGATGAATCAAAGGAGGCTGCTCATTTTATTAAAGATCCATACCTTTTTGAGTTTTTAGGTTTACCGCTGGATAAGTAACAAACGGAAACTAAAATAGAATCTGCACTAATAAATCATCTGCAGCAATTTTTAATGGAGTTAGGAAAGGGTATTGCATTTTTAGCCAACAGCATATCGTCACTAATACTTCTGATTTTTACATTGATCTGGTTTTTTATTATATTATTTGAAGTGTTTCGTATTACTCGAGTTAAACACACATAAATTTATTCATGAAGCCATTGGTCAGATGGATATGTACGTAAGAATGTATGACGATTTGAAAAAGAGCGATGATGATAACCCTACGATTGGTATTATTTTGTGTACAGAAAAAGATGAGACTATCTTAAAATATGCTGTATTGGCAGAAAATCAAAAGTTGTTTGCTGGTAAATATCGATTATATCTTCCTGACGAAAATGAACTAAAGCAATTGATTGAAGAAGATAGGATAAGATATAAGCTTGATAGTAAATTATAGTGAGGTTGGGCCGATATAATATTTCAAATCATTTGTCAATCTCTAAATTTCCTAGCCAAATCTACGGGGAGTATACATAGCACGTAGTTGTATAGCCTTGAAAAAGTAATTCACTTAGAGGATTATCAATAATAGACGAAGTTGTTTCGAAGCTTTTTCACCTCTTACTTTCATTAAACCGAATGAAGTTTAGTGATTTCGAACCAACAGAATCCTTTACCAGTTTTGAATCTAATTCTTTCCGGCAAAAAGAGAAAATTGGATAAAACTACAAGACCGCTCATAAAGTGGGTCTTGTAGTTTAGCGGGCTGTGGGGGACAACTTTCGAACCAGTTTATAGGAGATTTATCTAAAATTCATTTTTTCATTGGTGGATTAAATTTAGAAATCCGTTTGATGCCGGAATAAATATTGTACCGGCCACCCCCTTGAGCATTTTGCAAATTTGATCTGATAGTAATAAATACAACAATCTTTATTAGGACATTTAACAATTTCATTGCATTACTCAGAGGTAATTAAAACGTACATGTTGGGCCTATACTTTACCCTTCCCTGAAAAACACCACAATTGTAATTGAAATTGAACATAAGGCTTATAGTTGCTCGTATTATTCTGTAGATGATAATCTATCTATTTTAATGAAAATCATCTTCTTATTGACTTGTAAATCATTTAACGAGATTTGTTATTCGTCTATGTATGTAGTAATTTTAAATCTACTTATATATTTCAACCGAATTTACTCTGGAATGGAGAAAGAATTGATAAAGGATGAGAGAAAATTATTTGATGAAATAAGTCAGATAATTGAAAATAGTAAGCGCAAGGTGTTAATAGCAGTAAATACTGAACTCGTGCTATTATACTGGAATATTGGATCTAAACTAAATAATTATGTCCTTGGGAATCAAAGGGCTGGCTACGGAAAAGAAGTAGTTAAGAAGTTATCTATTTCTTTAATAGAAGCCTTTGGCAAAGGCTGGGATGATAAAACATTAAGGCATTGCCTGCGTTGCGCGGAAATTTTTACAGAAACACAAATTGTCTCCGCAGTGCAGAGACAATTGAGTTGGACACATATTAAAATAATTGCCTACTTAAAAGATGAATTACAACGAGACTTTTACCTGACAATGGCATCAAATGAACGATGGAGCAGCAGGCAATTGCAGGAACGAATTAACTCTATGTTGTATGAGCGAACTGCCATCAGTAAGAAGCCCGAGCTTGTAATTAAGAATGATCTTGAATTATTACAAAATAAGAAAGAAATGACAGCGGATCTCACATTTAAAGATCCTTATATACTTGATTTTCTTGGCTTACGTGATACATATAATGAAAGAGATCTTGAGCAGGCAATTATTTACAACTACAGTTATTCATATTAGAATTAGGCAATGATTTTGCTTTTCTCGCCAGGCAAAAGAGAATTACAATTGAGGATACAGATTATTATATAGATCTTTTATTTTATCACCGTAAACTAAGGCGTCTTGTCGCTATAGATCTTAAATTAGGTAAATTCGAGCATAGTCATAAAAGTCAGATGGAGTTATATCTTCGGTGGCTGGCAAAATATGAACAACAGTCCCATGAACTTTCTCCAATAGGATTAATTCTTTGTGCTGATAAAAATGATGAATTGGTTGAACTTTTAGAACTTGATTCTGCTGGTATACATGTTGCTCAATATCTTCTTGAATTGCCGTCAAAAGAATTGCTGAAGCAAAAGCTACATATGGCAATTCAGTTAGCGCAACAGAGAATAAAAAAATAAATGCTTAGATGTGTAGTCACATATTTCAAGGCAATCATTGATTTCGAACACATATGCAGTTGATTCCAAATACCTTATAAATTCATCAAAATATATTAAAAAAGCAAGACCCGCTCTATGAGCGGGTCTTGCTTTTTTGCGGACCAGACGGGACTCGAACCCGCGACCTCCGCCGTGACAGGGCGGCATTCTAACCAACTGAACTACTGATCCTTTTTTCCTTGTTCGGGACGCGAATGTACAAATTTCATCTGAATCACCAAATTTTTCTTCACTTTATTCTGATGAATTATTCCTCAGCATCCAAATCCCCGCCCACTTGCCACCCTAAATTTCCCATGTCTGATACGCAAAAAAACCCGCTGAAAATCATCCCCATGCGATACGCAACCATCCATATTCCAGCTGCCAAATCCAATACCACCCTAAAGCCCTTCACCACCTCAAAACGCACCCTTGAAATACGACTTGAGCACTCAACCTCGCCCAATTCCATACCGCCCCCTAATCAACATGCTCAAAACATTCCTGTTCAGATGGCCGATATGAAAAAAACTCACCTGATACACACCCTGTAAATGTAAAACCCTGAATCACATCAGCACCTTATGCAGTCCGCTCTCATATCTCTGACTGAACAACCGCTCTCCTGGCCTTCAACATCATCCGTATCGGTTCATCTACATACTTAAATATCAGAAAAGCCATCAACATAAGCCCTACTGTCCCCACTACAATAATCCATGTCATTTCAACCAGAGACGGCTTATACCTCTCAACATAACTCATAAACAACCAGATAAAAGGATAATGGATCATGTAAATAGGATAAGAAATATCTCCCGAGAATTTACTGACCTTATGCGTGATCCTGTTTGTCCTCACACCGGCACCTAACAATATCAGGAAAGGGAAATAAAACACAACTACCAGCGGATCCAGGTACCAATTATACCTTTCTGAAAACGGAATCAAAAACACCAGCAACAGCAAAACTGCCACAGGTACAAATCCGATTTTCACCTTCCTCTTCCAACCTAACCGATACACCAATATCCCCGCCAGAAAGGAATAAAACACCCTGATCCCCCCAGCCAACACCAAGAAAATTTGACCTCTTTGATTCATAAAATAACAACCCTGCCGCAATAATAGTGAGCACCCAAAGCATCTTCTTTGGCAACCTGACAAGTACAAAAGCATACGCAATATTGGCAATATACTCCCAGAACAAAGACCAGGTAGGCGGATTGAGATGAAAGAGATTGAACCACCGCTCACGCACTAACGGATAAGGGATCATCAGACAGGAAGTAATGAACAACAACCATGTCTTATCCCCATACGCGTGAAAAAGGTTCGTAAACGGATCAAAAATAAATACCAGCAGGCCTATTACCGATCCGATAATCACCAACGGATGCAGGCGAATCAATCTGAGTTTAAAGAATGCCAGTACCCCTATGCTGGCAAATTTCTGGTCATAGGCATAGGCAATTACGAAGCCCGACAAACAGAAAAAAAAATCTACTGAAAGATAAGCATGCGCAATGAAACTATTATGGTAGTCGGGGACCGCGATCTCCATGAAATGGAAAATGACGACAGAAATAGCGGCAAGTCCTCTGAGCCCATCTAAAATTTCAAAATGTGGTTTAGTCGCATGATAGGTAGTTCCGACCATTTAATTCCTTTGTACGTGGATAATGAAAATATGAGACCTGCGGTAAAGATTACACTTTATCCGACAAGTTGCAAGTTTTCAAATCTCGTACGTAGCTTATTTACAAGCTTTCAAATCCGCCACGAACTGCGCTACCACCTCCGCCGCTGTATTCCAACTGGTCACTAACCTGATAGCAGCCCGCTCACTATCTATCGCCTGCCATACATAGAATGCATATTTTTGCTCCAGCTGCGTGATCACGCGCATAGGCAGAATTGGAAAGATCTGATTCGTCTTTGATTCAATCAAAAACTCATAGCCCGCCTCACGGATACCCATCGATAACTTCCCTGCTAACTCATTCATATAAGCACCTACCGACAAATAAGTATCCCCCTTAAAAAGCTCCTTAAACTGTATACCCAACAAACGTCCTTTTGCCAGTAATGCCCCTCTCATTTTCAGATTGTAAGCAAAATATTCCTGCAAGGAAAGATTGTTAATCACGATCGCCTCTCCAATCAATGCTCCATTTTTCGTTCCCCCTATGTAGAAAGCATCTGTATACTTCGCCAGATCTTCATAACGAATATCTCCAGCCTGCATACCTGATGCCAGCCGCGCCCCATCTAAATAGAGCAACAACCCCTTACGTTGACAATAATCCCAAAGTGCAATCAGCTCAGCTCTCATGTAATGCGTACCCAACTCCGTAGAATTAGAAATATACACCAACCGCGGTAGTGGCATATGCACAGCTTCTACTTTATCCACAAAAGCAGCAATCAACGCGGGCGTCAGTTTACCATCCTGGGCAAACACAGTTTCTATCTTATGACCGGTAGCCTCAATAGCCCCTGTTTCATGATGAAAAATGTGCCCGGTCGTAGCTGCAATCACAGACTCATAAGGCCGTAAAACCGACGAAATAAAGGTAAGATTGGCTTGTGTGCCACCAGATACCAGGTGTACAGCGGCATGTGGGTGATCGATCTTTTCGCGGATCAGCGCAATGGCTTCGCGGGTATAGTCATCGTCGCCATAACCTCCTTGTTGGACTTCGTTGCTGACAGCTAAGGCTTGTAATATAGCAGGTAGGGCGCCCTCGCTGTAGTCGTTTTTGAAACTTATCATATTGCAAAAATAGAATACCTAAAAATGGGAATTTTAGTCTGATTAATGCACAAAATGTACAAATAATTTTATGACAATATACCTTGAGCAAACAGATCAAATAGGATTTGATAAGATATTATTATCAACATAGCACTGGGCAATGAACATTTAAGACCTTTCTTTGTTGGATTGGTATCACGGAAACACTCTAATCATTTCACTAACCTAACCATTGACAATTTAACAACAAGCTTATGACTACAGACACAATAAAGACCTGGATATTCCCCGCTGAAATTTCGGGAATTGATAAAGAACGTCTACCTGGACTTCGAAAGCGAAACATTACAAATAAACTAAATCATTAATAATGCCAATGCACCACAGTTAATACCGGTATCTACCATGCAGAAATATTTTATTAATTAAATTTAAACTCTTTATTAGCGTTATCAAATCCACGTAACTTAAACAAAAAAGCACCATTTTAACGCTAAACAGAATAGGTGGCTTAGCCATTTTTTGCTGAATGAATCTAACAACAGGCAAAAAAGAAGCTTAAACAGAGATGTGCATATCGTCGTAGTATCAATTCTTAATATAGCCCTCACGGTGTCCTTCCCGAGGCTTTTCCTTATTCAGTCTAACATTCCACATCCATATCCGGAATACAGTTGGTCTATATATTAAAACATATATAATTCTTCTTCGGATATATAGTCTTTATGTCTTACATAAAACAATTAAATATGAAAAAGCTTCTCTACACAGCAGCCCTACTGATAATGGTCTGGGCCTGCGCTAACAACAGTAAACCAGCCAAAGAGGATTCTTCATCAACAGTAGTCGAAGACAACAGTCTTGCAGGTTCCACTAGTTCTGCCACATACGATTCCATGAGGGGATCTGGTAAATTTACACATGTAGAATTAAGTCCAACCCTGGATCCCAAAATGATTGCAGCAGGCAAAACAGTGTATGAAGTAAAATGCGCAGCCTGCCATAAGCTAACCGATGAAAAGCTGGTTGGCCCCGGTTGGAAAGGTATTACCACAAGAAGAACTCCTGAATGGATTATGAACTTCGTGACAAATACAGATGAGATGATCGACAAAGATCCTAAGGCACAGGCAATGCTGGCAATTTGTATGGTTCGTATGCCTAACCAGCACCTAAGCGATGAGGAAACAAGAAATGTGCTTGAATTTATGAGAAACAATGATTCATCCAAATAATTCCTTTATGCGATTATCTTCTATAGCAGTTATACTGCTGGCACTCTCCTCCTGTAAGCCACGTAATGAATCAGGTGCCATCACTGCTGGCGCTGCTGAAAAAGTTTACGTAGCGCCGGGTAAATACGACGAGTTCTACAACTTCGTATCCGGTGGCTTCAATGGTCAGGTATCCGTTTATGGACTACCTTCAGGACGCCTGCTAAAAATCATTCCTGTTTTTTCTGTTATGCCTGAAAATGGCTATGGCTACAGCGAAGAAACAAAACCCATGCTGGAGACAACTCACGGCTCCATTCCCTGGGATGACCAACACCACCTGGAACTGTCTCAGAAAGATGGTTCTCCTGATGGTCGCTGGCTCTTCGCTAATGCTAATAACACTCCAAGGGTAGCTCGTATCAACCTCGCTACCTTCAAAACTGAAGAAATCCTAGAACTGCCTAACAGCGCCGGTAACCACTCTTCTCCTTTCTGTACAGAAAATACAGAGTATATTGTTGCTGGTACACGTTTCAGTATACCTATTGGTGACAACCAGGACGTACCTATCGCTGATTACAAAAAATCATTCAATGGTACTGTCAGCTTTATCAAAGTTGATAGCAGCAATGGTCGTATGTCCCTGGCTTTCCAGTTGCTGACTCCTGCCGTCAACTTCGACCTGAGCCACGCTGGTAAAGGCCCTAGCCACGACTGGTTCTTCTTCTCCTGCTACAACGTAGAACAGGCACATACCCTGCTTGAAGTAAACGCTTCTCAGCGTGATAAAGACTTCATCATGGCAGTGAACTGGAAGAAAGCAGAAGAA
>Ga0182005_1001128_pt1 | contig 11165 bp, 8 predicted proteins | sample Sormic07211103_1_FD_123021 | JGI IMG/M metagenome (GOLD analysis project Ga0182005, IMG submission 123021) | Rhizosphere microbial communities from Sorghum bicolor, Mead, Nebraska, USA - 072115-103_1 MetaG | ecosystem: Host-associated > Plants > Roots > Rhizosphere | place: USA: Nebraska...
ACGACGCAGCAAAGGTCAACGAAGGGCCGAGAAACCACACAAAGTGGTGAGTAGGCTATCCGGTGGTAGCTGTGCTTGATTTTACTCAGGCTGAAAATCCGACTTTTTCAACAGAATCGGCCAAAAGCGGTCAGTAGCGTCTTCCCTATTGTCCGCTGTCATCACGATGGTGTCCGGCAGTTGCTCCAGTGGTGTTCCGGCCATGTTCCAGAACTCAGTGGCCGTCGCGCCGGGTAGCACCACTAAGCAAATCTCCGATATGAAAAAGCCTGCAAAGCGGGCATTTTCATACGATGGGTAAAAGTGCTAATTACTTGTTCCTCAACAGCACATACGTTTCACCGCCCTTGCGGTCATGCTGAAGAATAAAGTTGTTGTCCTGGATACGCACCTTCGATGGCACACTTTCGGCTACCGGCGTTTGCGAGTAAGTCTGCGCGGCACGCAGCAGTTGTCGGGTCAGGCTCTCGTCCGGTTGATTCGGAGTGGTGACAACGCATTCCTTTTCGGAAAGTTGCACGGAGAGATTTTTGTCTGCGGTGAAACCGATGCGCGTGAAGCCCATGTCCACTAGGTCGTTGAGGCCGAACCGTTTGGCCGCTTCAGCTGAGCCAGCGAATGAGGGGGCGGTTTTCAGACAAATGTCGATGAAAGCTTCGATGGCCTTGGAGGTGACAGGTGTCGAAGCGGTTGGCGTTGCAGTGGTGCAGCTGGCGAGCACGAACAGGCTGGACAAGGTCAGTATGCGGAACAACGTATCGGACATGACGCGGGGATCCTTCCATTTGAAATTCGGAGTGCAGCCGTTCGGCTGAAGCCGCCGGAACAGGCAACGTGCGAATGGTAAATTAAGAACGTGATACTCAGACTGGACAATCTTGCAGCCCCCCAAGAAAACCTCTGTCGAGCAGGGCCCACCGATAAACAGACGCTTGCTTGATCACGCCTTATATGACGGCTCGTGGACTAGCACGTGGCTGAGCGCCCGTCGTTTCTCACTGTTCGCTTGTCAGATCACCTTGCAGTTCCCTGAGACCTGCCGGGCTTGAATAGAGGCTTTCCAGAGCCAATATCTCAGCCAGTTGCTGCGGCGAAAGCGTTTTCTCTTCCTTCTCAAGCTGAACGCGCATGGGCCTTGCAATATCGCTCGGCAGCGTCTGTTTGAGCGCCACACGCAATAATCCGCAAGCCTTGAGCTTGTTACGCTGGATGCCTTGCCCATTATCGAGATGAACGGCGAGGGTAATTTGCGCCACAGCGTTTCCTTGAGTGGCCGCCTGCAACAGCCAGTGATTCGCCAGTGGATAGTTCACGGGTACATCACCGCCACTACTGTAGAGGTGGCCGAGGACGTACTGGGCGTTGCCCCGGCCCTGATCGGCAGCACGGGTATACCAATGCAATGCGGCGGGTAGATCTTTAGGGGTTCCAGTGCCATGTAAAGTGGCCGCGCCCAACATTTCGAATGCAAGACTATCGCCAGCATTGGCCGCTTGGGTGAGCAATTTCACGGCGTGTTGAGAGTTTGCTGGAATCCCTTTACCAAAGAAATAGAGAGTACCTAATAGCGTCAGAGCCTCGGCATCACCTTGGGCGCTTGCCTTGCTAGCCCAGTTGAAAGCCTGTTGGTCGTTTGCCTCAACGCCGTTACCTTTGTAATAAAGGGTAGCGAGTTGTCGTTGCGCTTTGGCATGACCTTGTTCTGCTGCCTTGCTGAACCATGTCGCAGCTTGGGCAAAGTCCCTCGGCATATCCAGGCCCGCAATACTTGCAACACCCATATAGTATTGGGCGTCCGCGTTCCCGTGCTCGGCCGACTCAGTTATCCACTGAACACCCTTTGGTCGATCAATGTCGATACCTCGACCGTAGTATTGAATGATTCCGAGCTTGTACTGCGCGACACGGTCGCCTTTTTCTGCTGCGCGTAAGTACCAGTCTGCGGCTGTGCCGGGGTTTCGGCCAACTATCAGACCCTCCTCGTAGGCTGAGGCGATCAAGACAGTGAGGCTGTAAGGGCTTCGCCACAGTGTGAAAACGAAGGAAACAAGAAGAAATGCCACGAGGCTGAGGAATAGGGCAAACAAAGACCGGCGCAATTTCGAATCCGTTCATGAATAGTGAGCTGGAAGTGTATCGATGCTTCTACGTACTGCCTAAGAGTGCCACTTCTGGCCAGTTTCTGTCTGTGTTGACAGGCAGCTATGGGGTGTGGCCTTTCAAGTCAAGCAGCAACCGGCCCAGAGTGTGTAAAAACAGATCAGCCAACGGCACTGAACAAAGGATCTCGTTGCTGGGTCTGCTAAAAGTTTCCCTGGGTGAAGCTGGCGTTTTTACGTGGTCCCGGCCGAATGTAGGTTTGAAAAAACGTTTAGTCGAACTCCACATCTGATGCGAGTTCTGGATACCCATTCTTCATGTCTGCAAGGCATTTTTGCATGAGCTTCGCATCCCCCGGCAAACGTCTGGATAAAGTATCCCACCCTGAAATTTTCAGTTGCGCGGGCATTTGCACAAGTCCTGTAATTACGTCCCAGAAAGCATCCCAATTACAGCCGTACCAGCCGGGGAATCCAAGCGCAACCCTCAAGGTAGAATGGAGTTCATCGGAACTCGCCACCCCGCTTAAGTCAATCTTTACAACCTGTAAGCGCGTCATCGTCAGCACCTCAAAAATTGTTCACCGGTGAGAGGGGTAACTGAAGTCTGTTCCTGCCATGGAGCCTATACCTCCACGCACCTTTGCTATGATTTTCGAGGGAGTTAACTCAGGGATCGTCAATGAAGCGCTTCATCCAAGGCGAACATCGCGACCAAAGCATCAATGGCCAAGTCGCTAGTCATTTGTGGCTTCATTGACCTGCCAACAACCTGGCGTGAAAACAAATCGAGCACCACGGCCAAATACAGCCAGCCTCCATATTCGGATGTAGGTGATGTCGGTGACCCAAACTTTGTTGGGCTCCGGGACATCGAACTGGCGCTTCAGCAAATTTGGCGAGGCAAGCGCTGGTTTGCCGCCAGATTTTCCTGGTCGCCGCCGATACCCAGTCTGAGAGCGCAACTCCTTAAAGCGTATTAACCTAGCCACCCGATGGCGGCCACAGCTTTCGCCAACCTCGCGCAGATCATCAACAACACAGGGGTATGGACATCCTAGAAATGCCCAGCAATAGCGCGCTGTGGGCCTACACAAAGTGTCCACATGCTCCAGTCATGAGCATGGACAAATAATTCAGTGTTGTCCATCCTCATTCCTAAGGCGAAATTGCACTCCACTTGACTACTGATTAAATATCTACTGGCCACTCGATTGAATTTCATTCCCTGCTAGTCAATGCAGAGATTTACAGCAGGCCAGATGCGGGAGCTACTTTTTCAACAGAGTCGGCCGATACTGCCTGTCGCCGCCGTCAGTTTTGGGTCGACTCCATCGACGCGTAATACTGGAAACCAAATGGCGATGCGGCCCATCGCGCGCAGGCCAATGTGTCGCATTACATCTCTACTTGGCACTTAAATATCGGCTCTAAGGGAAAGGAATCTTTCCTCTACGCGCATAAAACACTAGCAAGGACAAAAATTCTTTACTTTAGTCTAAAGCTCTACGCACACCTTAAGCTGCAAAAGAAGCGGTTTGTTGACAATTGCACGTTTATTTTTGACTTTGACTCAGTGCGAGCATCGCCTGGGTCTGATGGTTACGAAATCGCAAGAGTTAAGGCAGTTCTCATCCATTCTGGCATCTGGCACGTCTGGAGCGTTTTGAATTCGTCTTCACTAAGCTCTTTTTGAATATGTGACACTACCTCGAAGGGCAAGGCTTCTTTGCCGATGTAGTGAAGAGCCGTGAGAGCTAGTCCGATCTTGGTATTTGCGTACTGAAAACGATCTTTTGAAGCGTGTTGTAAACGAATGGTGGTATTCCCAATATGGATTTGACGTGCAGTCCCACTTGTGTAGAAGGTTGCCAACACCTGCATCTGTGTACTTAACCCCATCAAGCGAACGGCTTCTGCGCCGTGTATCTGAACCGACTCCCCGTTTGCCTTGGCCATCAATTTCATTACCGCCAAAGGGCTAGCGCGCACTTGGCCCGCGTATTTGCTTGCCTTGGGCCGCATATAGACTCCGCGAACTACACGCTCAAGGACGCCGGCCTTAACCAATCTAGAGAGCGCTTTGTTGACTGATGCACGGTTGTCAGATTGTGCAAGAAGGCTACCGAGAAAAGGTCGCCCCTTCGGCATTTTTCGGATTCGTTTGCTGATGGACTTGGTGAGGGACATTAAGGGGGGCGGAGCCATGAGGTCGTTGGATTTTCCCGGAAAAGGTAATACCTATAAGCCTTTAAGGTAAAGTTTTCATTTCAACAGATAATTTTTCCGTGTGTCTATTCGGGCAGGTGGTGCCATTCAGATGTCGCTGGCGCAATCGGTCATGTGATTGGCGCAATTGGGCGATCTTCTCAGAGATAGAACCTTTATCTTTATTTTAATACCGTCAAATGGAGATGTTTATAAATCTCTCCAGTTGTCAAAAATAAGCTTTTGATTTCTTTTCACTGGCTGTTACGCGTACGGAGCCCGAAAATTATCTGGCTGTGGAGGTCTTGTCATGCTCCGCTGTTATCCAGTGCCGGTATTCCTCAAACGAGTCGCACTGGCACAAACGCATGTTATGTTCTCGGGAAAATCCCTGCGCGCTTTTCAGAATTGTCCTACATCTATTTGTCTGGCTAGTCCCAATACTCGGCCTTTTTAAAGACCCTTCGGCTTAATCAATAGCCGCGTGTTCTCACTCACTCATTTGGTTCAATCATGCCCGGCGTACATATCATGGATGGAGTTGGTAGGCGGGCAATTCACCTCGCGACAAGGGTGTTGTTGTGGACGTTACTGGTTAGGTTGAGTGGGCTGGATTTAGCCCAAGCTGCCCCCGAGTTGAATCCCGGTGCTCAGGACTTGATCCGCGAACGCCAGGAACGCTTGCTCGAACAGCAGCAGCGCCGGCTCGAAGAACTCAAAACTCTGCCGGGTAAAGCGGCTCAGCCCACCCTGCCCGTGACACCGGCCGACACCCGCTGCTTCCCGATCAAAGACATCGAGCTCAAAGGCGCCGACAGTCTGTCCGCTGCTGAGCGCGAGCGTCTGCTCAAACCCTACGTCGGCCAATGCCTGGGCGTCACTCAGCTCAATGAACTGCTGAAAACCATCACCGATCACTACATCGACAAAGGCCTGGTCACCAGCCGTGCTTACTTGCCACAACAGGATCTGTCCGGTGGGCACCTGAAGGTACTGGTGGTCGAGGGCAAGCTCGAAGGGCTGAAAGGCGCGGACGGCAGCCAGCTGTCGGACCGTGAACTGGCCATGGCCTTTCCCGGCAAAACCGGTGACTTGGTCAACCTGCGTGAAATCGAACAACTGGTTGATCAACTGAACCGCTTGCCGTCGAATCAGGCGCAAATGGAAATAGCCCCTGGCAAAGACGTCGGTGGCAGTCAGGTGCTGGTCAAGAACACCCCGCAAAAGCCTTGGCGCGCCGGGTTGTCACGCAGCAACGACGGGCAGAAAAGCACCGGGCAGCAACAGTGGGGCACGACCTTCGATTGGGACAGCCCGTTGGGTCTGGCCGATCAACTGTCGCTGCGCGGCGGCCACGATGCGGTGAGCGATCATCAGCACACCTCACAAAACGCGATGCTCTATTACAACTTGCCGTGGGGCTGGTGGAATTTCAGTTACAGCTACAGCCAGAGTGAGTATCGCTCGCAAGCGCAAGCCAACGGCTTCAATTTCAAACAGACCGGCGACAGTGAAAACCATCAGCTGCGTGCCGAGCGGGTGATTTACCGCGATGCGCTGAGCAAGACCTCGCTCAACGTCGGCGTCTCGACCTTGCGCAGCAACAACTTCATTGAAGACAGCAAGCTCGCCCTGAGCAGCAACCGCATCAGCGAAGCACAGTTTGGCCTCAACCATGGTCGGCGCATTGGCAGTGCCTTCGTCAACCTAGACGTGGGCATGCAGGACGGCATCGGCGCCTTCGATGCGCAAGCCAATCACGATCCCGGTCCCGGCGAACCCGACGCCCGTTACCGCAAATACACCGCCACGGTGAGCTACCTGCAACCGTTCAAACTGTGGGACGAATCGTTCAGCTTCAGCAGCCTGATGACCGGCCAGCACAGTGAAGACGTGTTGTTCAGTCCGCAGCGCACCAGCCTTGGTGGCCTGTCCTCGATTCGCGGTTACCAGGACCAGTCCTTGTCTGGCGACAGCGGCGGTTACTGGCGCAACGACCTGCGCTGGAGCCGCCCGGTGACGCTGGAATGGTTGCAGCCGGTGTTCGCCGAATACGGCACCAGCCTCGGCTATGACCAAGGCGTGATTACCCATGGGCATTACAACGGTGAGCAGCATGGACGACTGTCCAGCAATTCATGGGAGCTGTTTGCGCGCGGTCAGTACCTGTCGGCCAGCGTGACCTTTGCCCATTCCCTGGAACGCCCCGAGGCGCTGACCGAGCGCGAGGCTCCGATCTATTTCAGCCTGAGCGCATTCCTTTAAATCGCTGACGGTGGTCGGCGGTCGCGAACCATGAAGCCATGCAACCCATAAGAACGAGAAATATAGGGCTCTACCCATGATGGGCAATACATCGAAAACCTTGTGTCTCGCGTGGGGCGTGCTGCTGACGGTGATGGCCCTTTTGGGCTGCCAACAACAACCGGAGCGTGCCCCTGAGGCTAGTTATTACCCCCCAGCGCATCTGCAATACCAGGCGGATGCCGCCCAAGAGCAGATAGACGCCCTGGAGGTGGACATTGAGGACATCAGGGCGCAAGGCGGAGTGGTGCCGTCCGGTTACTACGAACAGCTAGGCCAGCTGTATTTTAGCCTGGGTCAAACCGAACAACTGCGCCAGCGGCTCAAGGCGGAACAGGATCCTTTTCCAGACTCGACCGCTGTCATGAACGAGCTGATGAACAACGCCAAGGCGGTGGAGCACCCGGAGCCGGTCGATCTGCTCGGTCCGCCCGATGCGCTGATTGAGCCCCCCACGCGCAACGATTCCAGCCTTGAGCGGTTTTCGTTGGTTCGTGCCTTTCTTCGCAGTGATGCGCGGCCCCTTATTTTTTGAGAGATTTACATGGACGTTCGCCAGTTCACCTTGCCGGTATCCCAGCCCTCTGCCATAGCATTGCCGCGTGAGCAGTTCCTAGGCATGCCCAAGCGTGGATTGGCCTTCCTGCTGGCGAATGTCATGTTCTGGCAACCGATCTGGGCGCAGGCGGACGGCATCGCGGTCAGTGGGCCGGGCACGTCCTTGGACCTCGCCGGTAACGGCGTGCCCATCGTCAACATTGCCGCCCCTAATGGCGCAGGTCTGTCGCACAACCAGTTCCAGGACTACAACGTCGGGACCCAGGGCGTCATCCTCAACAACGTCGCCGCGCAAACCGGTGCGACGCAGTTGGGCGGCATCATCGTTGGCAACCCGAACATGACCAACCGGGTCGCGGCGCAGACCATCCTCAACGAAGTGGTCGGCGGTCGCCCGAGCCAGCTCAACGGCTACACGGAAGTCGCGGGTCAGTCGGCCCGCGTGATCGTTGCTAACCCGTACGGCATTAGCTGCAATGGCTGTGGGTTCATCAACACCCCACGGGTGACCCTGACCACCGGCAAACCGGTGTTGAACGGTGCCGGCGGCCTCGACCATTACCAGGTCGACGGCGGCAGTGTGTCGATTGACGGCGTCGGCCTGAATGCCAACAACGTCGACAGTTTCGAAATCATCACCCGCTCGGCCAAGATCAACGCCGAGATTCAAGCCAAAAACCTGAGCATCATTGCCGGGCGCAACGACGTCAACGCACAGACCCTGAATGCCACCGCGCGCGCCGACGACGGCAGCGCCAAACCACAACTGGCCATCGACTCTTCGGCCCTTGGCGGCATGTACGCCAACACCATTCGCTTGGTCGGTACCGAAGCCGGGGTCGGCGTGCGCCTGGCCGGCAACCTGGCCGCCAGTGGCGGCGATATTCAGATCAGTGCCAACGGTCAATTGAGCCTGGCCCAGACCGCTGCGGCCGGTTCGATCAACGTCAACGCCGCCAGTCTGGAGGCGCAAGGTCCGATGTATGCCGGCAACTCACTCAACGTCCAGACTCAAGGCGACCTGACCAACCAGCAAAGCCTCGCCGCGCGTGACCGCATCAGTCTGAGCGCCGGCGGTCAGTTGACCAACAACGGCATCATTGAAGCCGGGGTCAATGCCGACAACAGCCGCAACACCACGGGCGACGTCGCGCTGTCCGCGCAGACGGTCAGCAACACTCGCCACAGCGTGATTGCCAGCCGCAACCTGGTGCTCAACGGCACGACCCTGAATAACGTGGCCGGCACCCTGCGTAGCCAGCAAAACCTTAACATCACCCTGACCGGCGGCCTGGACAATACGCAAGGACTGCTGAGCAGCGAAGGCTTGCTCGCGGTCAGTGCCGCCAATCTGGCCAACCGCCTGGGCAGCCTGTCCAGCGCCGGCCAGTTGAACATCGCCGTTGTGGGCTTGGTCGATAACCAAGGCGGGCAACTGGTCACCGACGCGGGGTTCGACCTGCACAGTGGCAGCCTCGATAACAGCCAAGCTGGCAGTATCAGCGCCAAGGGCGCGCTCAACCTGGTCACCGGCGCCTTCAACAACAACGCCGGCAACCTCAGCAGTGGCAATAGCCTGACGCTCAACGCCGGACAGGTCACCAACCAGAACAACGGCCGCATCGCCAGCGCCGGGGCCATGGCCGCCAATGTCACCGGTCTGGACCAACAGGGCGGGCAACTGTTCAGCAACACCAGCCTGGCACTGAACCTGAACCACGGTCAGCTCAACAATGCGAACGGCCTGATTACCGCCCCGATTCTGGTGCTGAATAACCTCAACGGCGTGGTCAATCAGAACGGCGAAATCTCCAGTGGTCAGAGCTTCACTCTGTCGGCCACCCATCTCGACAACAGCAATGGCCGCCTGCTCAGTAATCAGACCCTGACCCTGCGCATCCAGCAGGCGCTGACCAACCTCAAAGGCCTGATCGCCGCCGCCGCGCTCGATGTGCAGGCCGACAGCCTGGATAACAGCAACGGCACCTTGACCAGTCGCGGCGCGCTCAACCTGAAGGTCGATGGCCTGCTCAACAACCAGAATCAGGGCCTGATCAATGCAGCCGCGCAACTGACGATCAGCAGCTCCGCCCTCAATAATCAAAACGGCACCTTGCTTGGCAGCGCCATTGCCCTTGATTTCGGTACAACCACCGGCGACCTGAACAACGTGGGCGGATTGATCACCACCGATGGCCAACTGTCGATCAGTCACCTGCGTGATCTGAATAACCAGGGGGGCGAAATCTCCAGCGGTCAAAGTTTCAGTCTGAGCGGCCGTACTCTGGATAACCGTGCTGGTGACCTGATCAGCAAGGGTCAGCTCGAGCTCAATGCCGACACCGTGAATAACCAGAACGGCCTGGTCTCGGGTTGGTACGGTCTCAAAGTCAGCGCTGGTGATTTGGATAACCGCAACACCGGTACGCTCTCCAGTCGCAATGGCGACGTGACGGTCGATGTACGGGGCACCTTGCTCAACAGTGCCAACGGCGCGCTGGTCAGCCAGAAATCCCTAACGGTCACTGCCGCCAATGTCGATAACCGGGGCGGCATTCTGTCCAGCGGCACCGACCAGACCCTGACCGTCAGCGGTCTGCTGGACAACAGCCAGAACGGCCTGATCGACAGCGGCGCGGCGTTGACCCTCAACGCCATGGCGTTAGCTAACGTCGGCGGGGCGATCAACGCCCAACAAGCCCTCACCGTCAACGGCACTTCGGTGGACAACACCGGCGGCAGTATCGCCGGTAACGGCGCGGTCACCCTCACGCTGCTCGGCACACTGACCAACACGCAGGGCAAGCTGGCCAGTGCTGGTCCGCTGTTGATTCAAGCCAGTCAGATCAACAACCAAGGCGGGCAGATCGTCAGCCAGAGCCTGATGACGCTGCTGACGGGTGGCCTCGATAACAGCCACACCGGCACCCTCGCCGCCAGTGGTCCCCTTGTGCTGACCGCCAGCGGCGCGGTGCTGAACAACGACGATGGCCTGATCTACAGCCAAACGGCCGACGTGCAACTGCAGGCCGCCAGCCTCGACAATGCCTCTGGCACCGTGCAAAGCCAGGGCGCCTTGGCGCTGACTCTCACCGGCGACATCGATAACCGCATGGGGCGCCTGATCGCGCAAAACAACGATCTGGTGCTCAACGCCGGCAATGTCGATAACCGGGGCGGTGTCCTCTCCAGTTTGACCGGCACTGTCAGTGCCTGGCTGTCCGGCCTGTTGAATAACGGCCAGGGCGGGATTGTGCAGGGCCAATCGCTGGACCTGACCGCACAAGGTGGCATCGACAACACAGCCGGGCGTCTCGCCGCGCAAACCGGCGACGCTGTGATTCACACCAGCAGCTTGAACAACACCAACGGCGGTCTGTATGCCACCGGTGGGATCAACCTCACCGGCAGCTCGCTGGACAACAGCAACGGCCAGATTGCCGGTGATCAAATTGACCTGGCCCTGAGCGGTGCCCTCAACAACCGCCTGGGCATTGTCGAAAGTGGCAGCACCCTGAGCGTCAGTGCCGCCAGTGTAGATAACCAGACCGGCAAACTGCGCGCCCTGGGCACCACCGGTAAAACGAACTTCCAGATCGGCGGCCTGTTCGACAACCGGAACGGCACCCTGGAAAGCGCCAACACCGACCTGATCCTCGCCACCGGCAATCTGCTCAACGCCAACGGTACGGTGTTGCACGTCGGCACTGGCACCTTCGACATCGACAGTCGCCAGGCCATGGCGGCGGGTGGCAGCCTGGTGACGCGCGGGGCGTTGAGCCTCAGCGGTAACGGCTTGACCAACCGCAGCGTGATCCAGGCCGGGCGTCTGACCCTCAACCTGAACAACTTCAACCAAACCGCTAGCGGCCAGTTACTGGCTTCGGACAGCCTTGTCGGCACCGGGTCCAACTGGAACAACGATGGCCTGATCGCCAGTGACGGGAGCATCCACCTGACGCTGGGCGGTGGTTATGCCGGTAACGGGCGCCTGAG
>Ga0182005_1001129_pt1 | contig 11156 bp, 12 predicted proteins | sample Sormic07211103_1_FD_123021 | JGI IMG/M metagenome (GOLD analysis project Ga0182005, IMG submission 123021) | Rhizosphere microbial communities from Sorghum bicolor, Mead, Nebraska, USA - 072115-103_1 MetaG | ecosystem: Host-associated > Plants > Roots > Rhizosphere | place: USA: Nebraska...
ACCACGAGGCTATTGGGCAAGGAAGCAGTCCGGACAGAGACTGAAGACTCCACCTCTGCCGAAGTCCAAACCAGGTGATCCTACCGAGTGGAGGAAGGGTGACCAGTTGCCGCGTGAAACGCCGTCTGGAACTGGACAGATTGAAGCCACTCCGAAAAAGGCTGGTGCCAGGCGTACGATGATGATGGGGTCACTGGATTCATTCAGTAGCGGCCGAGTCGCTGGTGATGGCTACCTCAAACCCGCGAAGCGAAATCTCCCTGACCTTGTTGTTACTGAGCCCACGCTTCAGAGGGCGGCGTCAGTTCTACTGAAACTTGCGAACTGTCTCCGTGAGACGAATGGTCGGATCTCAATCGCCTGCGGTGAAAGCGGCTTCACACGTAAGGCGCTTGGAGACGAGGAAGGACGGCTGAAACGATCGGTTTTCGAAACAAACATCTGGGCGCCAGCTAGACCAACAATCGTATTCATCGGCGAGGTAGGGATAGGGCTGACTGTCTACGAGGCGACGGTCGAAAAGGAGATGGTCTACCTCGATGGCCAGTATTTGCCCGTCAATGAGGCTAAAGCGCTCAAGCCTGGGCTATGGGACCGAAAGACGAAGACGTTTTACCGGAGAAGTACTCAGCGTGTCGCTTCCAAACGACTATGCCTTAGGGCTTACAGCCCCTATGGGCGGGTTGACTGGGCTCGTACCTGGACCGAGGACAAAGTCAGTCTTCCGAAACAACTCGACGGCATCGTATTGGCTTTGGTGGAGAGGGCGAAAATCTTAGGGCCTCAGATTGCTGAGGCTGACCGGCAGGCGGCAGAAGAGCGAAAGAGGTGGGATGCTGAGCGCGCAATAGCGACAGCGCGCTACGAGCGCTCTCTGATCATCCAGGCCCGGGAAGAATCACTACGCAATCTACTGAAGATCATCGACAAGTGGAGTTCTGAGAGGAAACTGCAGGATTTTTTTGACGACATCGCCACTCGCTCAGTGGATATGAATGGTGAGGCTCGCGCTGAACTTTTAGAAAAGGTGCACGCGGCGAAAGAACTGCTCGTCAGCACTGGCAGCGTTGAGGCTCTAATATCATGGGTAGCGCCGCCGAAACCTCCCGAGTAAAAATGCTGGCTTATGGGCTGGCTGCCAGTTTTCAATGGAGATCACATGAGAACAATGATTGTTCTTGGAGTAGCTTGCATGTTGCCGGCCCTAAGCGGGTGCGACCACAAATTTGACGACTTTCAAAGCTGCATCCAGGGTACTGAAAAGACCATCCCTCTGGAAAAGGCAATCGCCGTGATAAAGGCTGCAGGCCTTGTAGTTTCTTCGCAAGAGCCAACGCCAAACACTCTTTCCTCGTCTCCCTCTTCGTCCGCCGCCCCCACTTCCGGGCCGCTTGTCTTGCTTTGTGAGGCAGTGATTGGCGGACAGCGCTTTACAAAAGCGATCCATCTAGATATCGCTTCGAAAGCCGCGAATGGACTTGCCGCAGCCGTCACCGAGGACGAGGTCAAATGGACCTCTGGCGTTCCAAATCCAGTGAATGGCAATCCAACGTTGGAGCATCACACGTTGAACAGGCTAAACGGCGACTATCGTTATTACGATGATGGCGTGGTATATGCCAGCACCCCTCCAACTTACCATTGCTTGAAAGCGCCCACTGCCCAGTTTTGAGATCGCTCCCAGCATCAAAAAGTTAGCTATCAAGCAGTGAGCGTAACGATGGGCAAAGCATCAGTTCAGTTGAAACCTTGCCTGTAACCATGGCTCTCGCAACCTTGCCTTGGTTGCCACTCCTAGCTGATGACCAACCGTGGAAACCACACTGGAAACCACCAGCCAGGGTCGCACCAGCACTGCGAACTTATGGTGCGAACCTCTGTGCGAACCGCCCGTTACGCAAAGCAAAATGCGTACTTTTGCTGCGTGCCAGCCTGCGTACCAACGCCGTGCGTACCAGGCCGGGGGGCATTTCGCGCACTCCAACTGCACGACTATCGTGCGCGAAACACTGCGCGAAACAGCGCGTTTTGCTGTAACAGCCTCTGTAACAGCCTGTCTTGTAATAGGTCGTCAGCATCGGTCAGCATGGGTCGGCGCTTTCCTTTTTTATGGCCCCCAAAAACTCGAATTTCTGTGTTAACCGCTGTGTTAATCACCGCGCAGGTATCAGTTCCGATGATGAGCGGCCAAGCGAAAGTGGTCACTAATTCTGGTCACCGCGCCTGGTCACTATCTCCGGTATGCGCCTGAAGGACTGCTGCGATAGTCAACTCCAACTTCTCAAGTGTGTAAGGTTTATGAAGGTAGATGGTGGACGGGGGGATTATCTGGTCGTCGACGTGATAACCAGAGGTGAGAATTGAGGGAATGTCTGGCCAATTTTCTCTTGCCAAGCGAATAAGCTCAGTCCCCTGAATGCCTCCTGGCAGTCCCTGATCCGCAATGATCAGCGAGCACTCGCCGTTCACATCTCCCAGATGGGTGAGCGCTGCCGAGGCGTTATCAAAGGCGGACGATGTAAATCCAATTTCTGCGAGCGCCTCTTCTAGAAGAACTCGGACGACCATCTCATCCTCTATCACGATGGCGTGTCTGAGTGCGGCTTTCCTCTCATTCGGATCTACGCTCACGCTGGAGTTCCTTGGTCAACTTTTCGAGCTGGGGCGGAATTTCGAGTGTAAACAAATTCTCAGGCAGGACAGTTTCCGGTGGTTAATTTTAGTGGTTACCGCAAGCGGTTACCAAGGCGCGTTCATCTGATTAACGGTCAATTTGGTTGACCTTCCTCGCCATGCGGAGCGGCTAGACTCATGACATCCGGTTTCGCTCCGGTAGGTGAGGGCATTACGTTCTGGAGGTTCGTATGGTTGATGAGCATTGGTTAAAGGTGCTTCAAATGTCCGCCGTGTTCGCTGGTGTGCACCTGCTGGTCAAGCTGGAAGACTGGCTGACCATCCTCGCCAAAAAGCACCTGCCCAAAGGCAGCAGGATCAGGAAGATCGTCCTGATCAATCCCGACGAGGACTAGCTGTTATTGCTCCGACAGCCCGAGTAATCCTGGGCCCATGAGCATTGGCAGCATGCTGGACTGCGGCTTCTTCGGGATCACCATGCTCAGAGGTGGGTTCAGCGCTGAACCAACATCAGACATTTGCTTGGCCTTGCCGGCTGCAGTGATCGTGATGTCGAGCAGCCCCCTGGCGCCTGGAATTGGAAGCTTTCCAAGGGTTTGCGCGAAGCGCAGTAGGTTCGGCACAGTGGTCGATCCGGCCGGCTTCATTGGCGGATTGTTGATAGCGCCGCCAACCCTCAAGATTCGCTGGAATTCCGCCCACCCCTCATTCCCGAAGAGTTGCTTGCCTTTCTCAGGACCGATTGTGTCGAGGGCCCTGCGCAGGCCATTGATGGAGAAGGTCCCGCCGGTTTCGCTCTGGAGTGTCGAGGCATCGCGTATGTATGCTCGAGCGGCATCCTGCAGGGAGCTCATGATGGGCACACCGCGCTGCTGTTCGAGCTTTGAAAGATCCTTCAGCTGATCAACCTTCATTTTCCCGATAATGTTCGGCAAATCCTCAGGCGCAAAGTTGCCCTTGATCATTTTCTCAATCAGCGGGCTCGCCTCCTGAAACCGGAACCGGTCCGCTGCCGCGGAGCGAGCAGCGCGAAACGCCTCCGCGATGCCTGGAGTCGTTTGTTCACCCGCTTGCTCGGCGCCTTCAGTTGCGGGGCCAACGCTTCCTTGGAAAGGGACCATTCCGCCTTCACTGGAGACCTGCGCAGCGCCTGGCAGCCTTGCCTGTCCGCCAATCTGCGCAGCAGTGAACGGCTGTCTCGAATCGCCAGGGACCGAGTTAGGACTGCGCATACCTGGTGCAGGGTTGAATGCCGCCGTCTCACCATTTTCGATCGCGTTGATTAGGTGCTTTTTGACGATCCCGAGTGCTACTGCTTCGGCTCGGTCGTTCGTGCTGTAAATGCGGCCATTCAGCGCTTGAAGGCGCTGCATCGCCGTGCCCATGTCGAACGGCTCCTTGCCAGTTGTTGCCTTTTGGAACCAGGCCAGGGTATCTGCCGGCAGCTTCGAGCCCAGCATCTGCTGGTCGAGCTCTACGGAGGTGTCATTGACGAACTTGTGCGGGTCGAGCGGGATATCGCGGCCTGCAGTGTTTCGCGCCGCCTGGTACAGGCTGTCCGCCTTGTTCTTCAGCCCCGCGTCATAATCCGTCACGGATTTTTGAAGTACTTGCCCACGCTGATAGTCCGTCGCGTCACCTGCGCCCCTTCTAACGCCATAGAGCAGTGACTGATGAGCATCCATAAATCGCGTTTTGAGTTGGTCATCAACCGTGTTGAGGTTGTTTTCCAGCCACCACTGTTTGGGGTCACGACCCAGCCAGCCTTTCGTTGGCTTGATGCCAAGTGCATTGAAGTCGGCCATGCGGCCAAGCTGTGTGGCGTCGAGGTTATCCACGTCCTCCATGGACTTCTTGCCGATACTGATCACCTGATCCTTCACGACTTGCGGGAGCGCGTTGTAGTCGATGCCTTTCTGGGCGAATTTGGCTGAAATTTCCATCTCGACTGGTGCGGCAGGCGTCATCATTGCTTTGACACCGCCAGCTACTTTGCCGATGCCGCGACCAATAGCCAAGCCTGCAGTCCCGCCGGCCGCGCCGGTAAGCGCGTTGGCGGCCCGCTCAGACACATCACCAGGCTGTGAAACCGCACCAAATGCTGCGCCGGCCCCGGCTGCCTGCTTGTAACTCGCAGGGCTGATCAATGCGCTACCTCCTGACTCCAGAATGCTGCCAGCAGTTTTGAACGCTGGTAATGCACGCGCAACATTCGTCGCCTGGATCGCCCGGCCCGCACCCTGCAAGCCGGCTCCGCCCAGATAGGCAAGCCCAACTTGGCCACCGATGTTGCCAGCGATTCCAGCCGGGTCTGACATCAGGTCGTCATCCGCACCTGGTGCACGCTGCCAGCCGCGTGGCCAGAGCACACCGCCGAGGCCTATACCTTCCATCAGATCAGCAACTGCTTTGCCGGCGCCAAGCGCGCCTTTCTCAAGCCAGCTACGCCCCTTGAGTCGATCCGATGTGGCGGTTTGGGCCTTTTGTGGATCTACAGAAGCGACCTGCGCGGCTTGGCTGGTGGGCGCGGCTTTTACGAGCTCACCGGGTTGCGGTTCTGGCATGGAGTATTTTTGCCGTAGCACGCTCCATTCATCATCCTGCGCCGGAGCTTGCGGCGCGAGCTGGCTGTGCTTGCTGCGAAGTGCAGCCCAGGCATCGTCTTGCGGTTCCTGTTGAGACATATTGGCTGTCACCTCTTGAATATAGTTGCGCGTCTCGGCCGGGGCTGCATCCATGCCTTTGCGCTGAAGGTTACCGATGCCCCAGTTGTAGGCCGCAAGTGCACCAGGCACGCTGCCGGTCTGCTGCATCATGTCGGAGAGCATGCGGGCGGCTGCGGCCGCCGACTGCTGGAGGTCTTTCGGATCGGTCAAGCCGTACTGCGCGGCAGTTGCCGGCATGAACTGGAAGTGGCCCTGGGCGCCCTTCGGGGACTGCATGTTTTGGCCGCGGCTGGATTCCGCAGACCACACCGCATCCAAAAGCCCAGACGGAAGCCCGTTCTTTTTCTCAAGCTGGGCGAAGAGCTCCATTACCGTTTCTGCCAGCGGCCGAGCACAGGGTCGTTCCAGATAGAACCCTGAATGTTCCGCCACTCGCGATCGATACGCATCAGGTCGCCCTCTTTCTGCGCCTGTGGTAGCGCGTCCTGATAAAACTGGGCCTTGCGCGCATCCTGATTGGCCTTTGCCTCTGCCAGATCCAGGATGAAGGTGTTGGCTTCCGGCGTGTTCTTGAGGCTGACGAATGTCTTGCTTGCCCGGTCGGCATCCCCTTCGGTCTGGGGCCCTTTCTGAGCGCCAAGCACCGTGAGCAAGCGATCCATGGCTACAGACTGAAACTTCTGCGCATTGGTAGCGAACAGCTCGGCATTTTTTGGAGCAATCCCAAGGCTGGTCAGGACGCTCGCCCCAAGCGCCTTGGCTTCAGTGCCATACCCGGTTTTCAGGTCAATATTTCGAGCAGCCTGGATTGAATTTCTCATGTCGCCAGCCGTTTTGCCTGCATCCAGAGTTGGCTGATAGGTGCTGGTGATCCAGTTTTTGTTCAGGTCTTGAGTTGCAGACTGATTGACCGGATTGCGGCCGGCCATGAACCCGCCGCCCTGACCAGGCGCAGAGCCCCCCGCGCCGGCGGCAACATTGAGGCGCGGCACGAAGTATTCGTTTCCATCTTGGCCGACCACCCTCATTGGGTCGTAACTTGCGGCTCCGCGCTGTTCGGCGGCCTTTTGTCCAACGGCATACGGGAATTGCGCTGCGGCCACCGACCCCGCTTCAGCGCCCTTGTAACCAGCATTGGCCTGCGCGGCACCGGGCACAGGCATGGCTTGGCCCTGGTCGTCCATCATCACGCCTTCTGCCATCTTCGGCATATAGGTCTGCTGGCCGGTGCGCGGGTCGACGTAGTAGTTTCCGCCCTTGCGCTCCTGGGGGGTGTTGGCCTGCTTATAGACGTCGAGCAATGTCGAGCCATTCGGCAAGTCCAGCATGTTGTAGGCCGCTACGTCATTCAGACCAAGCGGGAAAGCCCCCTGCGGCCGCTGACCTGGCTGGCCCTGTGGCATTGACCCAAGCGCGCCGCCGGAAATGGCAGCGCTTTCCGGCATGCCGCCACCCTGCGTCAAATCAGCTTGCGGCGAACCACCCTGCAGCTGTTTCACAAGGCCCATCGCCATGTCCTGTTTCTTCAGGTTGGCCTGAATCTGCTGCGCCTGCATGTTGCGGTATTGGGCAGTCGAATCGCGCTGCAGGGCATTGCTGTAACCATTGATGCCGGCCAGACCTGCAACACCGAGCGTATTCACTGGCTGCCCGCGGCGCGCGCCTGCCAGGCCGCCAAAAGCCGCCGCCAACAAACCTTGACCTTCCGGGGTTTTTACAAAATCGAGTAGTCCGTCCATATCAGCTCCACGTGAGGCGATGCTGGGTCATCATTTGCTGACGACGCGGGAGAGGGGAGGCCTGAGGGCCTTGGGTAAGTTGGCACTGGGTCATGCGACCAAGACCTCCAGGGGAAGTAGAGGACGACGTTCCGCCAGGGCGATCAGTGCGGCGTTCGCTTGTACGCTTCCAGAGTTTGCTGCGATGCGCAGGCGCTCGTATGCGGCGCTGATCTCTGCGCGGGTTGGCTTGGTTTGATGGCCTCGGGTCTTGTTGCTCATAACTCATTCTCCGATGCAAGGTTATAACCTAAGATTAGCAGATTTGGCCTTATCTGTATATTTGAACAGTGATTTCGAAGGCCGGTCGTCCTGTCCTATAGGTCGAATCCTTGGGGGGCGCTCGGAGCTGGCGACCACCCCAGCTCCGAGGTTTCGCTCCTCCTTTTCAGGTCTGATTAACGATCACCGTTATTGATTTGCTCATCAGTTACCCGTCAGAAAGCGGTTCTGTACCCATGTACCCGGAGTACCAGATACAACACATGTCCAGCCATCGATGACGTATTTCGAACCGGCCGTCCCAAGCTCAGACGGTGCCAAGTTCTTCACAGTGTCGCCTCGCATCCAGGGGCCGGCGGTAGGGGGCGCGGTGAGTGCGGCGTAGTGAGCAACAATGCGCCCCTCGGATAGCTGGTTGATCTGGGTCGCATGTTCGCGCAACTCACGTAGCAGCTCTGGATCTTTGGTGCCCAGGGAAGTTGAGAGGTGATGGATCGAAGAGGGGGGGGGTAGGCATTTGTTGTTCCTGAAAGACGCCTGCTTGCGGCGGGCTTTGACTGAGTAGGGGCGGTTTGCCCCGGTGGCATTGCTCGTTGTCGCGCGCATCTAGACGTGCGCTTCCATCGGTGTATTTTCGTAGTCGGCGCGCAGATGAGAGCCAACCATGCAATATCGGCCTGTGGGCGCGTAGCAGGCTCGGCAGACCAGGATGTGGTTGAGGTACTGGTCTCGGGCGTGGCGCCACTCAGGTGTAGCAGTGGCGGCGTTTGCGTGTGGGCCGGTGATGAACGGAGCAGGGTGTTCGAGCCGAGTGCTCAGCACCAGGCTCGGGCGAGGTCGACTATCCACTTTTGGCGAATAAGTATCGGTAACGGCTGGCGGCATGTGATCAAGCAGGCCGGAAAGGAGGCTCATAAGGTCACCTCGACGGATCTGATCCATTGCCCAAATGTGTCTGTAGAAAAAAAACGGGGGAACGGGGGAACAGTGGGAACATCCAGTGTTTCCCGGGCTTCCAGAGGGGGATTCCGTTCCCCACGTTTTTTTGTGGGGAACAGTGATAACCAAATGCTCAAAAGCTCAGAGACTCTTATATTCAAAAACATGGTTGTGTTCCCCCTGTTCCCCATACATTCAATTAGGGGGAACGGCTACAGGCCACGGTTTTACTGGCTGTTCCCCCGTTCCCCCTGTTCCCCACGTTTATAGGTTCCTATGAACTCGGGTATTCGCACTTGATAGCGGTGGTGCTCATGCGCCGCCTCCTTCGCTGTCCATGGCTTCAGGATCGATCACGTACAGGCGCGCCGAACCGCCGGCAGGGATGCGGTACTTTTTGGTCTTCCGGCTATCCCGATCGGTGTCGCGCTTGGCCAGGGCTCCGCCAACTTCCAGCGCCTTGACCACGCGAGTTAGGCCGAACCCGTGAGCGGCCTCGGAGAGTGCGGACTTGTTGAACAGGTAGAGCCGCTTGCCCGCAACCAGCTCCCAGTAGCCGGCGCGGTTGAAGACCTTGGCATCCACCTCCGTGGCGTCGACATCGGAAAACCGGCTGCTGCCGTGTTTGTCGATGAAGTCGAGGATGCCGGCCAGGATCTGGCGGTCTTCTGCGTTACCGCCGCCGACACGGGCGAGCCATTCGCCATAGAGCAAGCGGCAGTCTGCGAGGGCGGTACCCGGTTCCCAAGGCAGCAAGCCGTAAGCGATGGCCATCTCACCGGCGAGTGCGATCACGGCGAAACGATCTGCTACGCGCCCGGCCTGGGCGTTTTCCTCGACGAACTGAGCGCGTATGCCGTCAAAGTCACTGAGCAAGCCTGGCTTATCATCGGCGGCGACCAGGTGTTCCACAAAGGCCGGTCCAAGGTGCCCATGGTGGGCGCTTACTGCGACGGTGAGCTGGCGGTGGAAGTCCGCACCCTCGAGCCCGTGCAGTTCGTCAAAGGCTCTGTGCGTGCGGGTGCCGGCGTTCACGTCGACCATGCGCAACTCCGCGCCGGCGTGGGCAGCATTGCCTGATATGGCGGCATGCTCTGAAAGCGAACGCTCGCCGCTGGAGAGTGTGAGCAGGCGCCAGCTGAGTTTGGCCCGACCTTCGCGTTCGCGGGTCATGGTGCCTTTGCCCTGGCCGTTGGCGAGGGAGTAGGCCATTTCCTGCACCCGTTTGGGGTCTGCGCGCTTGATCTCGTCCAACGGCAGAATGGTGTCGTTACGGCTCGACGCTTCGATCTCCAGGCCGCCCTTCGTCATGTCCCAACTGGCGGCGAACACGCCCGGGTCTCCCCACACTGATGAACCGATCAGTTGTGCAAGCGACTTGCCGCTGGAACTGTCGCCAACTAGGTGAACACCGCCCCCCAGCACGCCGACCAAACTCAGCAACGGGCCGGCCAGAGAGCAGCCGATCGCCAGAGTCAGTACCGGATTACCCGCACACTTGGCAGCCACCTCCGACTGCCACAGCGCCAGCTCGCCGCGTTGACTGAACAGCACCTGCGCCTTGTTGCTGGCTTGGTACCGCACGTTCGCAGCGCCAATCGTTCGCCCGGGCAGAACGAATGCGCCCGACTCGTGCCAGCCTGGTCGGCAGGTGGTGGCGAACACCTCGGCGGGATGCTGGTCGAGCAGGTACTCCATGAAAGTGCCGCGTTTCTTCAGCGCGATGATGACGCCCATGCCGAACAACGCGCGCCGTGCATCCTCCCCGCTGCCGCCGAACACCTCCATGGCGATGATCCACTCCTTGATGCCGCCTTCAGTGACCAATCGTAGCAACCGGCCCTCGCTGCCGTCGTCGCTGTTGGTGGTGCGCGCCACAACCATTACGGGGCTGGAGATCCACTCATCGGTGATAGGGCGGTCGGCGGCGTCGTTCTCGCCGTCGTCCTGATCGGCAGAAGCCCGCTTGAAGCCGTGCCAGTAAACGCCCGGGCGCAGCTTGCGGCCGTTCTCATTGGTCACCCATTGCTCGTACACCGCCCAGCATGGGCGAGCAGGGGCGATGGTCGCGGCCTCTGGCCGAAGGTTGATCACGTTGGTATCAGGCTTGGCCATTGGCGAGCTTCCAGTTTGCGAGGTCGTTGAAGTCGGTGAGGTCATCGGGCGCATCCTCTGGCCACTCAGGGAAAGCCACTTGGGCGCCCACTGCCGCCGCGGCTGCATTCGCTGCAGTGCGCCCCGGGTTGCCGTCGGTAAGTCGGTCATCGTCGCCGGCAATAACAAAAGGCTGGTCCGGGTAGCGGGAGCGAAGGCCCATTGCCGCTGGGATCAAGTTGCCCGCGTTCATGGCAGCGGCGACGACATAGTCACCGTGTTGATGGAGGCTGGCGCCTGTCGCCCACCCTTCACAGATGCAGAGCACGGAACCGGGCTCGATGATGCCTAGTGGCGAGTACGTGCCTTTCACGCGGCCACCAGGCAAGAAGCGTTTGGCGCCGTCCGGCGCGATTCGCTGCAGATTGACCAGGCGACCATCGAGGTACAGCGGGACGAGCAGATCAGCGCCACGCTGACGCAAGCTATGGGGGCGAACTCCTTTGACGACGAGATAGGGGTGATCAGGTGCTGCGCGCCGTGCATTGCACCACCAGCGGTTGGCCAGTTCGGCGGCCTGCTGCTGGCGTTGGTGCTGCTCCGCCTCGCGCTGGCGCTTGGCCTGGTCGATGCGCTGTCGCACTTGTTCGGCCTCCCGCGCGTCAACCGGCTCACGACTACACCAGGTGCTGGCGCCGCCGGCTTTCCAGCTGCCGTAGGCGCCCGATGCGATTCTGTCGATCGCACCTTCAGAAGGTGGGAAGGGGCACGGACAGGGTCTTGATGTCGGCGTAGGCGGGCTCGATGCCCGCCGCGGAGATCG
>Ga0182005_1001130_pt1 | contig 11146 bp, 8 predicted proteins | sample Sormic07211103_1_FD_123021 | JGI IMG/M metagenome (GOLD analysis project Ga0182005, IMG submission 123021) | Rhizosphere microbial communities from Sorghum bicolor, Mead, Nebraska, USA - 072115-103_1 MetaG | ecosystem: Host-associated > Plants > Roots > Rhizosphere | place: USA: Nebraska...
CGCAGCGGCACGCGGCCGCGCAGCCCGCGCACGATGCGCACCACGTGGTTGTGCACGTCGTCGTCGTGGCTGGCGACCATGAAGTCCAGCACCGCCACGGCGCCCTGGTCGGTCTCGAACTCGGTTTCCAGTACCAGGCTGCCGTCGCGGTAGCGACGGGTACTGGTGAAGTCGGCGACCGGCGCGATCGACCAGCGGCCGTGCTCCGGGGTGCCCAACAACGCGGCGAACAGCGCGTCGGAATCGAAGCGCGGCAGACACAGCCAGTCGATCGAGCCGTGCCTGTCCACCAACGCCGCGCTGCGGCAGTTGCCGAGCATGGCGTAGTCCTCGATTCGTGCTGCCATCATGTCCGCCGTTCGCCAGGAAAGCGCGAGTCTGCCAGCGCCGGCGTTTGCTTTGCGTAAGGGCCGCCGGCCGGCCACAACGTGCCGTTAATCCCCGAGTGGGTCTGCCCGGGAATCGACGGCGCGCTCCATGGGCAGACGCAATCGGGCGGCTGCCGCTACACTGCGCCGGCGCATGAATGCCACTATCGCTGCCGCCGCCCTGCGCGTTCTGGTCCTGGAGGACGATCCGATGCTGCGCGAGCGCATCCTGATCCCGGGCCTACGCCGTTTCGGCTTCGACACCCAGGGCTGCGGCAGCGGCGCCGAGCTGCAGGCGCGGCTGCTGACCGCCCCCGCCGACATCGTGGTGCTCGACGTCGGCCTGCCCGACACCGACGGCTTCACCGTGGCGCGCGAACTGCGCCAGCAGTATCCGGCCATCGGCATCGTCATGCTGACCAGCCTGGGCCAGACCGAAGACCGCGTGCGCGGACTCACCGGCGGCGCCGATGCCTATCTGGCCAAGCCGGTGGAGATCGACCTGCTGGCGGCGACCTTGCACAGCCTGACCCGGCGCCTGGGCGGCGCCCCGATGGAACCGGCGCGTGGCCGCTGGCAGCTCAGCGAGGACGGCTGGTGCCTGCTGGCCCCGTCCGGCGCGGCGGCGGCGCTGACCGCGAGCGAACGCCGCCTGTGCCGGCGCCTGCTCGAGCAGCCCGGCCTGCTGGTCCCCCGCGAGGCGCTGATCGCGGCGCTGACCGACCGCGTGTACGACTTCGACGCGCACCGCCTCGACTCGATGGTGCACCGCCTGCGCAGCAAGGCGCAGCGCCGCTGCGGCGCCGCCCTGCCGTTGGCCGCGGTGCACGGCAAGGGCTACATCTTCGATCCGTCCGGCTGAGCGGCGGCCACGCGCGCCGTGCCGGCCGCCACGGCCGCGTGCGGCAAGGCGATGCGGAAGCGGGTGCCCACGCCCAGTTCGCTGTGCACCTGGATGCGGCCGCCGGCGCGCGCCACCAGGTCGTGCACCACCGCCAGGCCGAGCCCGGTGCCGCTGTCGGCGGGCTTGGTGCTGTAGAACGGCTCGAACACGCGCGCCACCACGTCCGCCGGCATGCCCTGGCCGTCGTCGACGACCTCGATGATCGTCCACGCCGCTTCGCTGCGCACGGCGATGTCGAGATGGCCGCGGTCGGCGATGGCGTCGCGGCTGTTGCTGGCCAGGTTGAGCAGCATCAGTTCGAACTGGCTGCGATCCAGGTGGATCGGCGCCGGCGTCGCCGGCAAGGCGCAGCGCAGCACGATGCGCGCTTCCAGCAGTTGCCGCAGCATCGGCTGCAACGCATCGATGGCGGCCGCGGCGTCGAAGTCCTCGGCCTGTTCGCCATCGCGGCGGCTGAAGCGCAGCAGCCGGCGGATGACCGCCATGCCGCGCCGCGCCGATTCCTCCACCGACGCCAGGCTGTCTTCCAGCAGCGCGATGCGCTCGCCGTCGCTGCCGGCGTCGTCGTCGTGGCGCGTGGCGGAGAAGCCGACGATCACCGCCAGCACGTTGTTGAAATCGTGCGCCAGGCCGCCGGCCATGCGCTCGACGATCTCGCGCTTCTGCGCATGGATCAGCTGCGCCTGCGCGCGTTCGCGCGCCAGCATTTCCTGCTGCAGGCGATGGCCGCGCGCATTGGATTCGCGCAGGCTCTCGCGTAGCGCTTCGGTGGTGCGATCCAGCAGCAGCGTCACCAGCAGGTAGCTGAACAGCACCGACGGCAGGTTGTAGAACGCGCGCCCCGGCTCGTCGGCGAACTCCAGCAGCGCATCGTGGCCCACGCCCAGGCCCAGCATCAGCAGCAGTGCGCCGAAGGTGATCCACAGCGCGCGGCGCCCGAGCACCAGCCCGGCCAGGATCAGCACCAGCATCTGCGCCAACTGGTCCGGCAACTGACGCTGCAGGCCGTTGACCGCGGCATTGACCAGCAGCGACGCCAGCATCGCGGCCAACAGCAAGCCGACGCCACCGCGCAGCGCGCCGCGGCGCACGCGCACGAAGCCGATCGCGGCGCACACCGCGATCAGCAGACTCATCGACAGCGACACCACCAGGCCGGGCGGCACCCCGCGTCCACGCAGCTGCGGCCAGGCGAGGGGCAGCGCGACGGCGAACGTGGCCGGAATGGTGATCGCCAGGAACAGCAGCAACAGCTGGATCACGCGCACGTTGCGCCGGTCCACCTCGTCCACGACCGGCACCCGGTCGAACCAGTTCAACAACGCCCTCACCATCCGAATGCGCTCCCCATCCCACTCGACTCGGTGAGAACCCGGTGATGATCGTGCGAGAACTTGCGGGTGACAAGCAAATGACGCCGCGCATAAGTTCGCTGTACGGAGCGCGCACAGGGGGAATCACGGCGCGCTTCCCAAGACCACTCGGACCGAAGCGGCGCCCGCGCGCCGTTGACGTCGCGTCCTGCCCTGTCGCCACGCACACCAGAGATCGCCATGAACGCATGCATGTCCATCCACGGCACCGCCGCCCCTCGTCCGACCCTCAGCGCCGCGCTCGGCGCTTCCACCATTCGCACCCGCAACGTGCTGGCCCTGGCGTGCGCGCTGTGCCTGGCGCCGCCGGCGCTGGCACAGGCCGCGACCGATGCGACGGCCACCGACACCAACGCGGCACCGGCGGACGCGAGCGCCGACGCCAGTTTCTATCTGCAGGCCACCGGCAGCGACAGCAGCAACGCCGGCGCCTATGCCGACGGCGAAGAGGCGCTGGCGGCGGGCGAAGCCGCCTCCGCGGTCGGCACCGGCACCGTCGCGCTCGGCGCCGGCGCGGTCAGCTACGCCAATCATGCGCTGGCGGTGGGTCACAACAGTCTGGCCACCGAAATCTCCACCACCGCGGTCGGCGGCGTGCTCGACCTGGACTTCTCGTACAAGCAGAACGGCCAGGTGATCTGGCAGCAGACCTCCGCCTCCGGCCTGGCCGCGACCGCGCTGGGCGCCGGCGCGCAGGCCGGCGGCGAGTACAACGTGGCCACGGGCGCCGGCGCGATCGCCAGCGACCGCTCAAGCGTCGCCATCGGCGGCATCGTCGATCTGGGCAACGAGTTGTATCCCGGCTTCGGCCTGGACGGGGTCTACCTGCAGGCCACCCAGGCCACCGGCCCGCTGTCCACCGCCGTTGGCGGCGGTGCGCTTGCCACTGCCTACAGCTCTACTGCGGTCGGCGCGCTGGCCGAGGCCAGTTCCGAACGCACCGTGGCGATCGGCACGCAGTCGATCGCCAACCAGTACGGCGCGGTGGCCGTGGGCGGGCGCAGCGAGGCGTCCGGCGAATTCGCCGTGGCGATCGGCGTCGCTTCCAGGGCGCTGGGCCAGAGCAGCCTGGCGCTGGGCGGAAGCGCCTTGGCCGCGATGGACGACACCACCGCGCTCGGGCAGGCCGCGCTGGCGCTGCAGCAGGGCGCCACCGCCGTCGGCAGCGGCGCCTGGGCCGGCGGCACCCGCAGCATCGCGATCGGCCAGGCGATGGTGTGGAACGGCAATTTCTGGGGCGATACCCCGATCATCTTCCACGACAGCATCGCGGTGGGCACCGGCGCGGACGCCTACGGCGACCAGGCGGTCGCGATCGGCGCCGGCGCGCGGGTGGGCAACTCCACCTTCGTCGACGATGTGCAGATCATCACCAACAGCAGCGTGGCGCTGGGCGCCGGTTCGGTCGCCGAGCGCGACAACACCGTGTCCATCGGCCACGCCGGCGCCGAGCGCCAGCTCACCAACCTGGCCGCCGGCACCGCCGATACCGATGCGGTCAACCTGGCGCAGCTGCGCGGCGTGGCCAGCGCGTTCGGTGCCGGCAGCACGGTGGATGCCAACGGCAACCTGATCGGCGGCAGCTATCTGGTCCAGGGCACGCGCTATAGCGACCTCGGCTCGGCACTGGGCGCGTTCGACACGGCGCTGACCGGCTTCGACACACGCATCAACGCCATCGCCAATTCCGGCGGCGGCCAAGGGGTAAGCATCGGCGGCGGCGACGCGGCGCCCCCGAGCACCGGCACCGGCACCAACGCGGTCGCGGTGGGCTCCGGCGCCACCGCCAATGGCGACAACGGTCTGGCGCTGGGCGCCGCATCGCTGGCCTACGGCCCCAACGACACCGCGATCGGCGCCAACGCCAAGGTCAATGCCGACGGCAGCACCGCGGTCGGCGCCAATGCCCGCGTCGCCGCGGTCGCGACCAATGCGGTGGCGGTCGGCGAGAGCGCCAGCGCCTCCGCCGCGTCCGCCACCGCGCTCGGCCAGGGCGCCTCGGCCACCGCCGCCAATTCCGTCGCGCTGGGCCAGGGTTCGCTCGCCGACCGCGCCAATACGGTCTCGGTCGGCAGCAGCGGCAACGAGCGCCAGATCGCCAACGTCGCCGCCGGCAGCGCCGGCACCGATGCGGCCAACGTGGCGCAGATGCGGTCCGGCGACAGCGCCACGCTGAGCAGCGCCAATGCCTACACCAACACCCGCGTCACCGCGCTCGACGACAGTTTCAACCAACTGCGGACCGACACCGAGCACCGCCTGGACGGCATGGACCGGCGCATGGACCGGCTGGGCGCGATGAGCGCGGCGATGCTCAACATGGCGATCAACGCCGCCGGCACGCAGAGCCCGCGCGGGCGCGTGTCGCTCGGCGCCGGCTTCCAGGGCGGCGAGCAGGCGCTGTCGATCGGTTACGCCAAGAAGCTCGGCGCACGCGCCTCGTTCAGCCTGGGCGGCTCGTTCAGCGGCGGCGAATCCTCCGCCGGCATCGGCGTGGGCGTGGACCTGTGAGGTCCATGCGTCCCGGCCACGCGCCGTCCTCTCTTTCCTCTCGTTGCCACAGGACCTTCAGATGATCTCCAAGAGCCAACTCAGCGCGGCCCTCGCCCTCGCCCTCGCCGCCAGCGGCGCCCAGGCCGCCGCGCCCGCCATCGGCAAGGGCGGACTGACCGAACCGGCCACGCAGTCCGCACAACCGCCGCAGGTGGGCCAGCGTTTCATCGTCAAGACCCGCGATGCCGGCACGACGGCGCGGCGCCTGCTCGACGGCACGCTGTCGACCGCGGTCAGCCGCACCGGCCTGCAACGGGCCAAGGCCGCCAGCGCCGGCGCCCCGGCGCAGGGCGCGGTCAGCGCCAAGGTGCTGCGCGAGATGGCGGTGCCGGGCTGGCACGTGGTGCAGACCTCGCGCCGCCTCAACGCCAGCGAAAGCGCCGCGTTCGTGAAAGAACTGCAGGCCGATCCGGCGGTGCTGTCGGTCCAGGTCGACCGCCTCTACCAACGGCTGGACGAGCAGCGCGTGGCGCTGCCCAAGGCCGCGGCGGCGGCGGCGGCGGCGGCTCCCAACGATCCGGCCTACGCCCAACTGCAGTGGAACTTCCACGATCCGGTCGGCGGGGTGAATGCCGAGCAGGCCTGGACCCGCTCCACCGGCCAGGGCGTGGTGGTGGCGGTGATCGACACCGGCGTGGTCAAGGACAACCCGGACCTGGCCGCGAACGTGCTGCCCGGCTACGACATGATCACCGACCATCGCGTCTCGCGCCGCGACAGCGATGGCCGCGTGCCCGGCGGCTACGACCTGGGCGACTGGGTGGAGGCCGACTACTGCGCCGCGCTGGGTTCGCCCGGCAACCAGCAGCAGGGCAGCTCCTGGCACGGCAGCCATGTCTCCGGCACCATCGCCCAGGTCACCAACAACAGCCTGGCCACCGCCGGCCTGGCCCACGACGCCAAGATCCTGCCGGTGCGCGTGCTCGGCTCGTGCGGCGGCTTCGGCAGCGACATCGCCGACGGCATGCTGTGGGCGGCCGGCTTGCCGGTGGACGGCCTGCCGGCCAATCCGAATCCGGCCGAGGTGCTCAACATGAGCCTCGGCAGCGGCGGTCCCGACACCTGCCCGCAGCTGTACCAGGACGCGATCGACAAGATCAACGCCGCCGGCAGCATCATCGTCGTGGCCGCAGGCAACTCCAACGCCGACGCCGGCACCTACACCATGTCCTCCTGCAACGGCGTGATCAGCGTCGGCGCCACGCGCGTCAATGGCGGCCGCGCCAGCTATTCCAACTACGGCACGCGCGTGGATGTCGCCGCGCCGGGCGGCGGCGGCAGCGTCGACGGCAACCCGAACGGCTACATCTTCCAGGTGGTCAATGCCGGCACGCAAAGCCCGACCGGCGATTGGCAGATCGGCGGCATGGCCGGTACCTCGATGGCCTCGCCGCACGTGGCCGCGGCGGTGGCGATGGTGCAGAGCGTGGTGAGCACTCCGTTCACCTGGAGCGGCATGCGCGATCTGCTGCGCGCCAGCGCGCGCCCGTTCCCGGTCGCGATCCCGACCACCACGCCGATCGGCGCCGGCATCCTGGACGTGGACATGCTGCTGCAGATGGCGACCACGCCGCCCTGCCAGCCGTCGGACAGCAGCTGCGTGCCGCCGACCAAGACCCTGACCAACAAGGTCGAGATGCACGGTCTCGGCAGCCAGGGCGGCGACGCGCTGTACAGCTTCCAGGCCGAGGCGGGCAAGGCGGTGAGCTTCATGACCTTCGGCGGCACCGGCAACGTCGCGCTCTACGCCGCGGCCGGCAAGGTGCCGACCAGCAGCAGCTACGACGCACGCTCGGTGCGGACCGGCACCACCCAGACGATCCGCGTCACCCCGTCCAGCGCAGGTACGTACTACCTGCGCCTGTCCGGCAGCTACAGCGGCCTGACCCTGGTGGTGCGGCAGTAGGCGCCACGCGGCGGCGCCGTTCGCCGCCGCGCCGGCGGGCGCGGGAGGGCGTTCCGCCCGCCCGGTTTCACAGGAAGTGATCTGCCCGCCGTCAGGCGGGCTTTTTTCGCTCTGACGCCGCACCGAAATGCGCAGGCGCGGCGACATCCTCCAGGTTCGAGTAGCACCTGCGGCTGGCGTCCGATCCCCTACCCAAGGGAGATCAAGAACAAGCGTTTTTCCGAAGAGCAGATCATCGGCGTCCTGCGCGAGGCCGAAGCCGGCGTGGCGATCAAGGACCTATGCCGGCGGCAGCGCAGAGCGTCGACCATGGCTTCGAAGCAACCGGCCACAGCCAGCGCCGGGTCTGCTGGTAGACCGCTTCCCGTGGCGGGAAGTCGTTGCGCATCAGCCGCCAGGGCGCTCCGGCATGCGCCATCCAGCAACGCATTGAACATCGACCGCAGCGCGTACTTATGCTGCGGAGCATGCTCGCTCGTGGGACTCAGACAGGGTGACGCGATCGTCCACTCTTCGTCGGAAATGTCGGTCGGATACGGACGTTGCTCCGCATCCAACCGCGATGGCCGGAGTGGATGCAAGTTCATCACACGCTCCAGGAAGGCTGCAGTGCAGCAAACGCCACAGGCTGGCGTGGCCGCCAAGGGCCGTGCGCGAAGTGAAGTGGAGTGCCGAGGGGCGGGGCTTCGCATCGTTGCGCGGAGGCGGCTCGTCGGCGCCCCGCATCCCTTCACGATGCAGGCCCGGGCGCCGACGGCGGATCGGCGACGGCCGGGTTTGGCAAGTGCAGGTCTCCTGGATTTTCCCGCTGGCCGGCGCCAGCCATCGATGGCGCCGCAATGCGCTTTTTCAGTTCCACGCGTTGCCGCATGTCGATGGCCGACGATCGTCCGCGAAGGACATGCATCACTCCGCGACCATCGTGCGAAGCGCCTGGCGAGGGGTTCGCCGTCGTTCGGCCGGTTGCGGCTGTCGGCTACAGGGTAGGAACGGTGCCGCCGTCGATCCGATACTCCGCCCCTGCGATCGAAGCGGATCGCGGGGAGGCCAGGAACGCGATCAAATCGGCGACCTCGTGCGGTGCGGCGGGCCGGCCCACAGGAATTCCTCCCAGCGAATCCATGACGATCTTCTTGCCGCCCTCGTAGTCCGTTCCGGCTTGGTCGGCCATGCGCTGCGCAAACACGACGGACGCCTCGGTCTCGATCCAGCCCGGCGCAACGCTCAGCACGCGAACGCCTTTAGGCGTCACCTCTCGTGCCAGCGCCTTGCTGTAGGTGGTGAGGGCGCCCTTGGCCGCGGCATAGGCGGTCGTGGACTCGGGCAGAGGCAGCACGCGCTGGATCGAACTGACGTGGATGATGACGCCGGCACCTTGCGCCAGCATCGTCGGCAGCAGGGCACGATCCAGGCGCACGGCGGGCATCAAGTTCAAGTTGAGTTCGGCGTACCAGTGCTCGTCGCTGATCGCCGCGAAACCGCCGCCGGGAGTGTTCGAACCGCCGAGCACGTTGATCAGGATGTCGGCGCCGCCCCACTCCTTCAGGACGGTCCCAGCGAGGTGACTCGTGCCCTCCGCCGTCGACAGATCGGCAGCCACGTAGGTGACCCCCTCCACCGGTTGCGCTGGCACAGTGCGCGCGGAGGTCACCACCCGAGCGCCCGCCTCTACAAGGGTTTTCACGACTGCAGCGCCAAGACCCAGCGTGCCACCGGTGACCACGGCCCGCAGGCCGTTCAATTGCAGGTCGAAGCTCATGCGGTGATCTCCAGCGAGGCGATCAGGCCGCGTTCGAGGCGAAAGCGGTAGGACAGCACGATCGGGCTGCCAGGGAAGTTGCCGGTACAGTTGGCGCGGACGAGTTGGACGCCGTCCTCTTTCTCGATGGCGAACGGCACGCTGGTCGCGCTGTACTTGGCCGTTGCCTCGGCCATGAAGGCCTTGATCGCGTCGACGCCCGTGTAGGTATGACCGTCGTCCTTCATGACGGCTTGCGCCGTGAAGCACTGCGCCAAGGCTTCAGGGTGTTGTTCGGCCGCGAAATAGGCGGCGATCGGCTCGGGAAGGGTCACGGCGTGCATGTTGTTGGCTCCATGAGGTCGGTGAAGGCCCCAGGATGCGTGCCAGTGTGAAGTTAGTGAATATCCTAGAATTCGGATAGGTTGTGTAGGGAAAAATACATAATGCGCGGATCCGACTTTGCCGAGCTGAAGGCCTTCGTGGCCATCGTGGAGCGCCAGAGCTTCGCCCGGGCTGCGGAGCATCTGGGTCTGTCGCCTTCGGCGCTCAGCCAGACCATCCGTCAGCTCGAAGGCCGCATCGGCGCTCGCCTGCTGAATCGCACGACGCGAAGCGTCGCGCCGTCGGCCAGTGGCGAACTGCTGTACAGGCGCATCGCTCCGCTGTTTCGGGAGATGGCTGCCGCCGTAGCCGAGGCCAGCGAAGCGACAGGACAGATGAGCGGCACGCTGCGCATCAATACGCTGGGGATCGCAGCGAGAACCATCATTGCGCCCCGGCTTTCACGCTTCCATCGAGCGCACCCCGACGTGGTGCTCGACATCGTGGTCGACGACGCGCTTGCCGATATCGTCGCTGGCCGCTTCGACGCGGGCATCCGCGTGGGTGGGCGGCTCGAGAAGGACATGGTTGCCGTCCGCCTCACGCCGGACCTGAACATGGTGGCCGTGGCCTCCCCGGACTACCTCGCACGTCGAGGAACCCCCAAGTCGCCTGCCGAGCTGCATGACCATGCATGCATCAACTGGCGGCTGCAGATGGACGGCAGGCACTATCGCTGGGAGTTCGAGAAGCGCGGGCAACGACTCGAAGTGGCGGTGGACGGCCCGGTCGTCACCAACCATGCCGACATCGGCATCGCTGCCGCGCTGAACGGGCTCGGCATCGCCTATCACTTCGAGCGGGACGGCGTGGGCGAATTCTTGGCCCAGGGAAAGCTGGTCCAGGTCCTGCCGGACTGGTCGATTTCGCGCCCGGGGCTGTTCCTCTACTATCCGAGCAGGCAACATCGCCCCGCCCTGCTCGGTGCGTTCATCGACTGTCTGCTGGATCGAACGCCGTTCGATCGGCCCTAGCGGCTCTCGCGCAGGAAGCGGGCCATCGACGACACGCCCGGCAGCGCCGGCTGGAACTGCCCGGCGACGTCGACGAAGCCGCGCATCACCGCGATCTCGCGCGGCGGGCGGTTCAAGGTGTCGCGCAGGTCCGGGTCGGCGCCGGCGCGCAGCAGGCGCTGCACCAGCAGCGGCAGGCCGTGCAACGCGGCCAGGTGCAGCGGGCCGAACCCGCGCGGATCCTGCACGTCCAGGCTCACCTCTTCGTCGAGCAGGCGCTCCACCCCGGCCAGCACCACCGGCTCTTCGCAGGCGGTGCCGGGTTCGGCGCGCGCGCCGAGCAGCAGCAACAGCGGGGTCACCCCGCCGGCGGCGCTGCGGTCGGCTTCGGCGCCGGCCAGCAGCAAGGTGTCCAGCAGCGCCAGCAGGCGCGACTTGTCGCGCGCGGTGAAACCGTACAGCGCGGCGCAGTGCAGCGGCGCCAGCTGTTGCGCGTCGCCGGCGTGCACGTCGGCACCGGCGGCCAGCAGGCGCGCGGCGATGTCCGGCAGGCCCAGCGCGCAGGCCAGCATCAGCACGGTGACGCCGCCGGGCAGGCGGTGTTCGATCTGCGCGCCGGCGGCCAGCAGCGCGGCGACGATCTCGGTCTGGCGCATGCTCACCGCCGCCGACAACGGCGTGGCGCCGCTGCCGGCGGCGTGCTGCAGGTTGGCGCCGCGCGCCAGCAACAGGTCCACCGCCGCGGCATGGCCGCCACCGGCGGCGCGCAGCAACGCGGTGCAGCCCTGCGCGTCGATCGCGTCCACCGGCAGGCCCAGGTCGATCAGGCGGCGGATCGCGTCGGCGTCGCCGACCATCGCCGCGGCCGGCAGGTCGGCCTCGCGCAGCGGGCGCCGCGGCAACGGCCAGATCCGCCAGTCCAGCCAGTCGGCCAGGTCGCGGCGGCCGCTGGCCAGGGCCACGCCCA
>Ga0182005_1001132_pt1 | contig 11135 bp, 6 predicted proteins | sample Sormic07211103_1_FD_123021 | JGI IMG/M metagenome (GOLD analysis project Ga0182005, IMG submission 123021) | Rhizosphere microbial communities from Sorghum bicolor, Mead, Nebraska, USA - 072115-103_1 MetaG | ecosystem: Host-associated > Plants > Roots > Rhizosphere | place: USA: Nebraska...
ACCATGGCGATGCTGGCCCAGGTCGCGCGTATGGACGTCACCGTGACCCGCAGCGAAGGCGAGGCGCTGCTGCTGGAAAACCAGCTGATCAAGTCGCTGGCGCCGCGCTACAACGTGTCGCTGCGCGACGACAAGAGCTATCCCTACGTGCTGCTGACCCGCGAGGACTGGCCGCGGATCGCGCTGCATCGCGGTCCGCGCGCGCTGCCCGGGCGTTACTTCGGCCCGTTTCCCGGCGTCACCGCGGTGCGCGAGACGCTGAACCTGATGCATAAGCTGTTCAAGCTGCGCAGCTGCGAGGACAGCGTGTTCCGCAACCGCTCGCGGCCGTGCCTGCAGTACCAGATCGGCCGCTGCAGCGCGCCGTGCGTGGCATTGGTGGCGGCCGACGATTACGCCGAATCGGTGCGCCGCGCGACGATGTTCCTGGACGGGCGCAGCGACCAGCTCGGCGAGGAACTGGTGCAGGCGATGCAGGCCGCCAGCGAGCAACTGGAATTCGAACGCGCCGCGCGCCTGCGCGACCTGCTCGGCTCGCTGCGCAGCATGCAGAGCCGGCAGTACGTGGACGGCCGCGCCGCCGACCTGGACGTGCTCGCCTGCGCGACGCAGGGCGCCAACGCCTGCGTGCTGCTGCTGGCGTTCCGCGACGGCCGCAATCTCGGCACCCGCGCGTTCTTCCCCAAGACCAATGGCGAGGACAGCGCCGCCGAGGTGCTGGGCGCGTTCGTGTCGCAGTACTACGCCGAACAGCCGCCGCCGCGCGAGGTGCTGCTGGACCGCGAGATCGACGATGCGGAGATGATCGAGGCGGCCTTGAGTTCGGCCGCCGAACGCAAGGTGCAGCTGCGCTGGAACGTACGCGGCGAGCGCGCCGGCTACCTGGAACTGGCCAGCCGCAACGCGCAGGCCACGTTGGCCACCGAACTGACCAGCCGCAACGCGCAGCATGCGCGCAGCGAGGCCTTGCGCGAGATGCTGGGGCTGGCCGAGCCGGTCCGGCGCGCGGAGTGCTTCGACATCAGCCACACCATGGGCGAGGCCACCGTGGCCTCGTGCGTGGTGTTCGACGCCAGCGGCCCGGTGCGCAGCCAGTACCGGCGCTACAACATCAGCGGCATCGAGCCGGGCGACGACTACGCGGCGATGCGCCAGGCGATCGAGCGCCGCTTCCGCCGCGCCGCGGAAGGCGAGGGCAAGGGCGATGCGGTGCTGCCCGACGTGCTGTTGATCGACGGCGGCGCCGGCCAGCTGGCGCAGGCCAACGCCGCGCTCGCCGACCTGGGCGTGGACGGCATCCTGGTGATCGGCGTGGCCAAGGGCGCCGAGCGCCGCGCCGGCCACGAGACGCTGGTGATGCCGGACGGGCGCGAACTGCGCCCCGGTGCCGCCTCGCCGGCATTGCAGTTCATTCAGCAGGTGCGTGACGAGGCGCACCGTTTCGCCATCACCGGCCACCGCGGGCGGCGCCAGAAGGCGCGCATGACCAGCAAGCTGGAGGACATCCCCGGCATCGGTCCGCGCCGCCGCGCCAGCCTGTTGAAGCATTTCGGCGGACTGGCCGGACTCAAGGCCGCCGGCGAAGCGGAGATCGCGCGCGTGGAAGGCATCAACGACGCGCTCGCTGCACGAATCTACGCTAACCTGCACGGGCTGCCGGTGCCCGATCCGGCAGGCGAGTAGAGCAGCGCAATGAAGTTGACCATCCCCACCTGGCTGACGCTGCTGCGGATCGTGATGATTCCGGTGCTGGTGCTGGTGTTCTACCTTCCCTACACGTGGACGAACTTCGCCTCGGCGGCGATCTTCGGCCTGGCCGCGTTCACCGATTGGCTGGACGGCTGGGTGGCGCGGCGCTACCACCAGTATTCCGCGTTCGGCGCGTTCCTGGACCCGGTGGCCGACAAGCTGATGGTCGCGGTGGCGCTGTTCCTGATCGTGCAGGGCCACCCGACGCCGTGGATGGCGTTCTGGGCGGCGGTGATCGTCGGCCGCGAGATCGCGGTGTCGGCGCTGCGCGAATGGATGGCCGAGATCGGCCAGCGCGCCAAGGTGCGGGTGGCGATGATCGGCAAGGTCAAGACCACCGCGCAGATGGTCGCGCTGCTGTGCCTGCTGTATTCGGTGATGCCCGACGGCTCGCCGCCGGAGAGCGTGTGGATGGGCCTGTTCATCTTCCACATCGGCGATTGGACCCTGGCGATCGCCTCGATCCTGACCCTGCTGTCCGGCATCCAGTACCTGCATGCGGCCTGGCCGAGCCTGCGCGCCGACGAGCGTGCCGCGGTCGCGGACAAGAATGCGAAAAAAATCGAAGGCAACAGTTGACAGCCTGCCGGTTCCCGGTAAAATTCGCGGCCTCAAGCGGGAATAGCTCAGTTGGTAGAGCGCAACCTTGCCAAGGTTGAGGTCGCGAGTTCGAGTCTCGTTTCCCGCTCCAGACGGTTTTGCAGGCATCCAGCGGATACCGGTGAAACGATGAAATCAGGACCTTCGGGTCCTTTTTTCGTTTCTGGCCGATGGTAGCGCAATGCGCGTGCGCGACGACGCTCCGCCCATCGGCACGGTGCTGCGCCTGGCGGGCGCCATCGCGCGAGCGGACGCGCCGTCCGCTACGGCGTCGATGCGGTCGTCGCGTCGATACGCCGCACCGGCAGCGCTTCGCGCAATTGCCGGAAATAGTCCAGGCCACCCCATTGCTGCACATCGCCCAGCACATACAGGCGGCACTTGGCGCGCGTGATCGCCACGTTCAACAGGTTGGGCTTGCCTGCGGCCCAGGCACGCGCGCCTGCACCCTCCGCGCCCGGCGCGGTGCCGAGGACGAAGAACACAATATCCGCTTCCTTTCCCTGGAACGTATGCACGGTGCCGCATTCGATGCCGCTGACGCCGGCCTGCTTGATGTGGCTCCTGCAGGCCTGGGCGATCTTGCGGAAGGGCGAAATGACGAACACCTTGGCCTGCGTGTCCGGCTCATCCGGCGATCCCGACAGCACGCATGCCGGCGTCTGCCGCAATTGCTCCAGGCACGCGAGCAGGTGAGCGATTTCGTCGCTGCAGACCGGGTGCTGGATCTGGCTGGATCGCACGTCCAGCCAGGCACTCTCGCCCAGCACGCAGGAGAACGCGATGGGCTGGGGTTGCCCGTGCTTGTCCACCCGGCCTTGCACCATCTGTCCTGCATAGGCGATGTCGTTGGCAACGGAAAACATCGGGTCGTCGCAGCGGCGATGCGTGCGCAACGGCATGCCGGTCCACAGGCGTTCCGGCGCATCGGCTGCGGCCGGATCGGATGCCATCGTGACCCATGAGCCGAAGGGCGTGATGCGATCGGCCAGCGTCTGCACGGATTCGTCGACCGGCGACCAGGTGCGGTCGACGCCATGCCGCTGGCGCAGGTCTTCGGCGAGGCTGAGCGGCACGGTGAAGACGGGTTCGATCTGCAGCGGGTCGCCCACGATCACGGCGCGGCGGCTGCGCCACAGGGCGCCTGCCGCCGACTGCGGCGTGGCCTGGCCGGCTTCGTCCAGCAGCAACCAGCCCAGGCTGTCCTGGCCCATGCCCAGGAACAGGCGGTCGAAGGAGGCGAGGGTGGTGGACACCACCGGCACGGCGAAGAAGAACGCATCCCACAGTGCGGGGCGTTGTTCGACGGGGAGCTTGTCCCGCAGCGTGCCCATCAACATGCCGTTGACCGCGCGCAGATTGGCGATGAATTTGCCGGCGTTGGCCAGGATGCTCAGCCTGTGCAACTCCACCGCTTGCAGGAAGACCCGCGCACGCAGCTGGTCCAGCTCCGAATAGACCGCCACGCTGGCGCGTTGCAGGTCGGCGGGCTGCAGCTCCCACAGCTTGCGGTCCGGGAAGTGGCGGGCCCCCAGCGCGTAGCCGGCGTCCAGCGCCTGTCTGTGCCGTTGCAGGTCCTGGTCCAACTTGGCGCGCTCGGAGGACAGCAACTTCAGGCGCTCGTGCCGATGATCCAGCTCTGCCTGGCGTTGGGCGACGTCCTTGGCTTGCTGCGCAAAGGCCTCGGCGGACTCGGCTAGACGCCTGGCGGGCTCTTCCAGGGCTTGGCGCAATGCCGCCATCCGCTGCGTCTGGCGGCCGAACAAGCCCGATAGGCGGTCCTGCAGGTTGGGCGTCGCTGCCGCTTGCCGCTGCGCGAGCAGGGCTTTGTGGGCATCCAGCATCGCGCGTTGATCCGACAGCGCTGCCTGTTGTCGGGAGAGGATCAGTGCGCTCTCGGCGATGTCGCCGGTCACGCGATCGATGTCGGCCTGGAGCGCAGCCAGGTGGCCATGCTCGGCATCCAGCGCCTGGGCCGCTCGCTCTGCGCGCAGCAACGCCTCGCGGTGTTGCTCGAACTCGGACAGCAGTTGCAGGAAACCGCGTTTGGCGGTTTGCCATTCTTCCTGATGGCGTCGGTAGTCGGCATCGGCGGCGACCTCGAGCAGCTGCTTCATCGACGGCGGCAGTGCTGCGGCCGGAGTGGCGCCAGCTGATTCCTCGGCTTGCTGCTGCGTCGGTTCCGCATCCTCGCCGGGCGCCTCGGCGGTCTCGACCCGCGGCACATAGTCCTCGCGGAAGAACCCCTGGGCGAACGAGCGCCGATTGCCGGCGTTGCCCAGCGCCGCGGCGATCACGCCCCAGCCTTGCAGCGGCCGATCGTTGTCGTCCACGACCTTCTGCGCCTTGAATATCTCTGCCATGACCCCGGCGAAATAATCGACAGGGCCATACTCGTACGCGATTTTCTTGCGTGCCGGCAACTCCTGGGTGATGTTCTTGACCGCGTTGTTGTTGGTGCTGGCGACCACGATGGAGGTGCCTGCGACCACCGAGGCCTTGAGCGGAAAGAAGCTCTTGCCGGCCACGCCGATCTTGTCCTCGAACAGGGCTGCAGGCCGGTCGAGCGCGGCGATCCGACGGGCGCGTTCGGTGACGATGTCGGCGACCACATCGCACAGCAGGGTGGTCTTGCCGGTGCCGGGAGGTCCATTGACGCCGATGACGCCATCGGCCGTTCCGAGCGTATGCAGCACCTGCGCGACTGCGGCTTGCTGCGCCAGTACCAAGGGGTGCAGCGACGACGCGGGCCAACGTGCGCTGGGCAGATGCGCCGCGCTCACCAGCTTGGCCATTGCGGCATGCTGTACCAGAATGTCGGTACGCTGGCGCTGCTCGAGCGCTGGTCCCAGGTACGCGCTCAGCGCCGCGCCGAAGGGGCGGCCGTTCTGTGCCTGTGCAATCAGGCGATCGAGGTCGTCCAGGTAGAACGAATTCAGGAAATCGGTGGCGGCCTGCAGGCTGTCGCTCAGGTAGCGGCGTTTGACCCGGCTGCTGCGCACAACCACCCGCCAGTCCAGGGCTGGCTCGTCGGTGTCTTTGCCTAGCAACTGGCGTACCAGCTGCAACTCGGTCTCCAGCTCGTCCCAGGTCAGCGACAAGGCCGTCGCGCTCTCGCTCGCCGTGCGCGGAGCGGAGGCATCGTCGATCTCTTCGAGGCGGTGGCAGCGCTGGGCGAACTCGTCGCGCGCACGGCCCAGGCGCGCATTGACGTTCTCCAGCGTGTTGCTTTGCCGCAATGCCTGCACGCCGTGGGCGAAGCTGGCAGCGAGGTAGCTGTCAGGCTTGGGACGACCGTCCTCGTCGACGACGAAGGCGGCCAGCCAACCGTTGCCGGTGACACGTTGACGCTCGCGCTCGCTCAGGTCGCGGCCGGGGAAGAGCGCGCGCAACAGCAGGCGAGAAAGAGCATCGGTATCGGCGACGCCGAGATAGACCACATGGACGTAGCCGTGTTCTGCCGTGGGCCTGAAATCGTGGCGATGCCAGGGCAGCGACTGGCCGTGGCGAAGGGTGGTGATCTTGGTCTGGCCGGTGGCATCCCGGGCCGAAGGCGCGGTGGGGATGTTGAAGACTTCCAGGTCGCGCCAAAAACCGAGGACGCGAAGGGGTTCGCTGGCCGAATTACTCAAGGTCTCACTCCATTCAAGACACATCGGCGCGTTTCCTGCGCCTGCACGGGTCCTTGCCGGTCCCGTCGATGACAAAAGCAATGCGCTTCGAGCATAGCGCTTCCGAATTCGCCCCACCATGCAGTGGTCCGCAGGATGCCGTGCGCAGCATCGCAGTCTGGAGCGGTGCGGCGCCGGATTGTGGCGTCTATCACGCCGGCTATCGGCATGTGGTGCCGCGTGGGGCTCCGGTCGCATGGATGGTTCGATCCAGACGCGGGGAGTTTCTTCATCTGCGGCACCTCGGGCGCGGCCTGGCGCCAGCTGCGCGCCAGGCCGGCCGTATCTACTGGACGCCAGTTGCGCGGGACGAATCGCCTGCCGCGCGTGCGGCGGCCGGGTGTGCTTGAATCGGAATGCCCGTGCGCGATCGCAGTGTGGTCGGCGTGTGTCCTTCGTTCTTTCTTCGTTCGCATGGCATGGCAACGGTGGCGGTCCGAAGGCGGCAGCCTGTACCGCCATGTGTGGCTGCTCGAGCGCGCACCGTTGCCGATCGTCAGTGATGGCGTGCACGCCGATCCGCGCCTGGGCGAGGGCGGCAAGGGCGTATCCCGGCCAACGTCGCGCTGAACAGCATCGGCCATGCCGCGGCGCAGGCGCAGCTGGTGACCGTGGCTACTGAGGCCGGCGGCGGCGGCCCGCATGCGCGCCGGCTTCGCGACTGGGATGGCTGTTCCGAAGCCGCGCAGTGTCGACCGCGCGTGCCGCGATCTGCGCTAGGTTCGGCCAGGCGGCATTGCATCGCGTGCAGGCGGGTGGAGGCGGCGGCGTTGCAGCCGCAGCGACCGGGCACTAGCAAGACACGACAGACGTTTGCATCGGGATCGGAACGGTCGCGGCGGCAAGCGCATGCGCGGATGCCGGTCGCCCGGCGCACATCCATCTCACCGCTGCAGGAGCCACCATGAACTTCGAGATCGCGACCTGGTACGACACCTGGAACGGCACCGGTGCCGACAATCTTGCGCAGGGCAAGGTGCCGCTCGGCTATGCCAGCCGCTACAACCTGGCCTTCGGCGAATTCGTCGAGACCGGCAACGGCTATACCCTGGACCTCAACGCGCAATTCGCCGCGCAGAACCTCGGCCAGATCAAGACACAGGCGCCCGGCGCGCTGATCTATGCCGGCGTCGGCGACACCGGGCTGGTGGCGACGGTGGCGGACAATCGCGACAACGCCAACCGTTCCACCGCCAACATCGTGGCCTATCTGCAACAGCAGGGCCTCAACGGCATCAGCATCGATTCCGAAGGCGACGGCATGTCCTCGGTGGTGGAGCTGGTGACGCAGCTCAGCCCGAGCTTCAAGGCGGCCGGGCTCGGCATCGCGGTGTCGGTGCCGTGGCCTGCCGGTGGGCCGGTCGCGCTGTACGGCGACGGCGCGGTGGCGGCGTTCAACCAGTACGTGGATGCCGCCGAATTGCAGGACTATTCGTCCTCCGGCACGCCGCAGGATGCGCAGGTGTGGATCCAGGCCGGGGTGCGCGCCGACATCCTGATGGGCGGGGTGGCCACCGAGAACGGCAACGTGCAGACCTCGCTCGAAGACACCGCGGCCTGGACCAGCTACGCATTGCAGAACGGCTTGCGCGGCATGTTCAGCTGGAGGCTGGACAACGACCATGGCCAGGACGGCCAGGAAGAGGACGTGGCCCCGACCTTCACCGGCGCCAAGACGATCTACGACACCGTCCATGCGCAGCGCGGCGCCGTGGACCCGCTGCGTTAGCGCGATTCGGCACGGCGGCAGTGCGCCGCCAGGCCTGGGTGCATGCGTGGCACGCTGCACGCCGCTTGCATCGTCGCGCGCACGATCGGGGCGTCATGCGTCGCTGGATATACTCCAGCGGCGCAGACGAGAGAGAAGACCGAGGACGTGAGTGCCAGCCATGACGCCTACGCGGATCAGATTCGCTACCTGACCGAGCTGGGGCCGCGTGCGTCCGGTACGCCGGCCCACAATGCGCTGATCGACCATGTGGCGACCGCGTTGGCCGAGCTCGGCCTCGACGTGCAGCGCGATCCGCACACATTCGAACGCTGGGAGGTCGACCGGGACGCGCTGGCGCTGCAGGTGGGGGAACGCCGCATCGCGATCGCCTCGGCGTGGCCTTATTCCGGCGAAACTCCGCGCGAAGGCACGACCGCGCCGCTGGTCCTGCTGCGCGGGCGACGCAAGCACTGGCGAGCGGCCGCCGGCAAGATCGCGGTGATCGAAGTGCCGCACATCGCGGTGCCGACGACGCTGTTGGTCGAGGCCTGGGACGGGCCGCTGCCGTTCGACCGGGTTTCCAACCCGATCATCAGTTCCGAACTCGCCGGCACCGATCTGGCCAAGGCGAAGCGCGCGGGGGTGCTCGGCGTGATCGCGGTCTGGCGCGGCCTGCCCGATGCGGCCGCTGCGGGTCAGTATCTGCCTTTCACCCGCGGCTATCAGGGCCTGCCGGCCGTCTGGGTTGCCGAAAGCCAGCGCGCGCAGCTGCTCGCCGCCGCCGAACGCGGCGCTGTGGCCACGCTGAGCGTGAGCGCGAACAGGACCGCGAACGCGCGCATGGACACGCTCTGGGCCGTGTCGCCGGGAACCGGTCCGCGGGCCAGCGAGTCGGTGCTGGTGGTCACCCACAGCGATGGCGGCAACGCGGTCGAAGAGAACGGCCACATCGGCTTGCTCGCGCTGGCGCGCGACGCGGTCGCCGCGCCGCACGAACGCAGCATCGTCTTCGTCTACACCGCCGGCCACCTGCGCATGCCTGCGGTCACCACGCATGGCCAAGCCACCACGGCCTGGCTGGATGCCCACCGCGAGCTGTGGGCCGGAGCCCCCGGCGGTTACGCCGCCGCCGCCGGCCTGGTCATCGAACACCTGGGCGCAAGGCATTTGCGCATCGATTCGGACACAGGGCGCTATGCGTCCGACGGCTCGCTCGAGCCCGAATTGCTGTACGCCACCACGCCCGAACTCGCCCGACTCACGCGCAGGCTATGGAGCGGCGCCGTCGTCGACGCGGCGACCCCGGTCAAGCCCGGCGCGTTGCTGCATTTCGGCGAAGGGGAACCGCTGTTCGAGCGCAGGATTCCTGCGGTCGCGCTGGTCACCGGTCCGGAGTATCTGCTCGCCGAGTGCGAAGGCGGCCTGGTCGATATCGACGCGCTCGCGCGGCAGGTCGACAGCTTCCGCCGCCTGCAGCAGCACCTGGCCGGCAGCGCCGAGCGGGTGTCCTTCGGCAAGGTCGCACTGCCCGGCAAATTGAACAAGGCGCTGGCCGCCATCCGCGTCGCTCTGTTCCTGCTCCGGCGCCGTTGAACGCGCGCCGGCGGCGGAGATACGGAGCGTTCGCTGCGGATGCGGCCTGTCGATGCACGTGACCCTGTAGAAGCGGCTTCAGCCGCGACGGGCGTTACCGGTACGCCCGTCGCAATCGCAGTACCCGACCGCTGCGTCAGGGCAGCGTCGCAGCCTCGCGGAAGCCCGCCCGTCCGCAGGCGGCATCGTAGGCGTAGTCCGTCGCAGCGAGTACGTGGCGGCCGCTGTTGATGTGCGCCGGCGGTGCGTCGAGCGGTCCGCGCCATTGCACGCTGTCCGGCGTCGCCGGCGTGGCGCCGCCGACCTCGAAGTCGTAGCTGAACACCGGTTGCGCGGCCGGACCGATGGCGAGCGTCATCGGCGTTCCTTCCGGGACCACCAGCGACGTGGTCGCAGTGGTGGCGGCGGCGTGACCGCTTGCGGGCTTTGCTGGCGTACTGAGCTTCTGCTGCAGCTTCGCCGGGACAGGCGGTTGCCTGGTAGGGGTCAGCATCATGTAGGTGATGCCGGTATCCGGCAGCAGCTTGCCGCAGACCTGGTAATCGCTGCCGCTGGCCGGAAAACCGGCGCATGCGTTCGGCGCCTGCCAGTCGGCGCCACCGGCGGCACTCGCCGCGGCGCGCTGCAGCGGAATCAGCGAGAAGCCGCGCAGCGCCTGCTCGCTGACGCCCAGGGTGATGCCCGACGCGCTGACGATGTAGCCCGGGCTCATGTTGCCGGTACGCATCTGCACGAGGTTGAGAAACGGATTACGTGCTGCCGCGACGCCGCGGTCGTAGCCCACGCCCATCATGCCGAAGTCGGGAGAGATCGTTTTGCAGTTCTTCAACGTCTGCGTGCCGCCGCTGCTCAGGGCGAGGGTGTTGTTGTAGGCCGCGCAGTTGTCCGGCGCCTGGCTCAGCGTCTTCGCCGACCCGGGCGGCGTTCCCTTCGGAATCGCGGCGACGTCGCAGGTGCATTGCGCGGCCAGGACCTCGATCGCGTCGATGCGTGCCGCGGCGCTGTTGCCGTCGGCCGATACGCCGAGCCGCATCGGCACCTGCACGTATTTGCCGGGGTGGTACTGGCTGTTGCTGGAATAGAAGATGTAGCCGAGCTTGGTCGAGGCGTCCCAGGCCTGCTGGATCGCCGCGCTGAGCGGCACCACCACGCCGGTGGAGCCGGTGTCCACTTCCAGGACCTGGCTGGCGGCAGCGGCGGAGGTCGCCGAGGCCGGCGGCGTGCCGACCTGCACCCGCACCTGGTAGGCGTATTTCGGCATGTTCTGCGAGACCAGCGGCAAGCGCAGGGTCTGCGTCTGCAGCCGGCAGGATTGCGCCTGCGCGGCGCCGGCCGCGGCCAGGCAAACCACCGCGGCGCTGCAGCGTGTCCATCGGTTCATGGCGATCCCTCGTATGGATGTCGCTGCGATGCTAGGGGCATGGCCGGCGCAGGTGCGCAGCGACGCATGCACGTCCAGGCACTTGTCTACCTCGATGGGCGAGGCGCTGTGGTGGAGATTCCAGTCCGTGCTCGCGCCGGCGCCGGCGCCGATGCGGCAGCGGTCTTCGCCCGGACAGGCGTCGCCGCGCGCCGCGGAACCGGTGCGCATGGCCCGTCGCGCCGTGCGCCATGCCACGCGAACGCCACCGTCGGATTTTTTTGTCGGAAGGCTGGCGCAATGCGCAGGAGGGCTGTAGAATGGCTGGCTCCCAAGCGGGAATAGCTCAGTTGGTAGAGCGCAACCTTGCCAAGGTTGAGGTCGCGAGTTCGAGTCTCGTTTCCCGCTCCAGATTCAGACAGAGCCCCGTCAGCGGGGCTTTGTTTTGTCG
>Ga0182005_1001133_pt1 | contig 11128 bp, 7 predicted proteins | sample Sormic07211103_1_FD_123021 | JGI IMG/M metagenome (GOLD analysis project Ga0182005, IMG submission 123021) | Rhizosphere microbial communities from Sorghum bicolor, Mead, Nebraska, USA - 072115-103_1 MetaG | ecosystem: Host-associated > Plants > Roots > Rhizosphere | place: USA: Nebraska...
AGCCGACGCCCCGTCGGGATCTCCGCACGGGTCGATGTCCTTGAGCTCTATGTCATCAAGGGCTGCTATCTGTGCAGGGTGCCGAAGGATTTCAAGGTCGCCTCACTGCGCCTGGACACTGATTCCTATCGGAGGGAGATCGAAGCCGCTTCGAGTCATTATGGTGTCGACAGGGCGCTGGTCCGCGCAGTGATTCATGCCGAATCGGCGTTTCGCCCCAACGCCATTTCCGAGGCCGGCGCCCGGGGACTCATGCAGTTGATGCCCGCCACCGCCGAGCGCTTCGCGGTGGACGATCCGTTCGACGCACGACAGAACATTCGTGGCGGCGTGCGCTACCTGGCCTGGCTGCTCAAACGCTTCAACGGCAATCAGGTGCTGGCGTTGGCAGGCTATAACGCTGGCGAAGCGTCCGTGGTCGAGTACAACGGGGTGCCTCCCTACGCGGAGACGCAATCCTACGTCACCCTCGTGCAGTCATTGACCGAACGTTATCGCAACCATCGCTAGTATGGCCCGTTGCGGGTTCGCGGCACCTGTATCCCATAAATACGGACCGTCTGTGTCTATCGGCACGTTCGCCAGATTGTTACGGTCGGCAATTATTGTACTTCGATGAGGCAACCATGGATCTCACCGCAATCCCTTTCGGTACCACCGATTGGTCAACGATAGAGCCGGTGGCGTATGCGGGTCAGACGGGCACAGCCTATTGGCGGACCTGTCAGTTTGGTTCAGCGCGTGTGCGGATGGTTGAGTACAGCCCTGGGTATCTGGCCGATCACTGGTGCTGGAGGGGGCACATCCTGTTGTGCCTCGAGGGGCAGTTGCATACGGAGCTGGAAGATGGTCGGCAGTTCACACTGACGCCGGGAATGAGTTATCAGGTGGGTAATAATGCCGAGGGACATCGGTCGTTCACCACCACCGGGGCGAAGTTGTTCATTGTGGATTAGTAGTGGGGGTGGACCTGCTGACGCACTACCTCAGGCAAATGAAATCCCTGTGGGAGCGAGCCTGCTCGCGAAAGCGGTGTGTCAGCCAACATCAATGTTGAATGGGCTGCCGCCTTCGCGAGCAGGCTCGCTCCCACAGGTGCTTTGTGTTTTTGGAAAATAAAACCGTAATCTTTATCGGTTAAAACGCTCTGCCAAACCGTGCAGATACTCCGCCATTCCCTCCAGATCCCGGCTGATCGCAGCACCTTGCTTGGCCTGTCCGGCACTGTGATCACACAGTTGAGCGATCCGCGTGATCTGTTGATTGATGTCTTCCGTCACATGGCTTTGTTCTTCCGAGGCCGACGCCATCTGCTGGCTCATGCCGGTGATCCGGCTGACGGCTTCACTGATGCCGACCAGCGCCGACTGCACCGCCTCGACACGCTGCATGCTGTCGCGGGAAATCTGTTCACCCCGGCTGGCGGTGGATACGGCGCGATCGGCGCCGCTGTTCAGTGATGCGATGATGCCGTGGATCTGCTCGGTGGAGGTGCGGGTGCGTTGTGCCAGGGAGCGCACCTCGTCGGCCACCACGGCAAAACCTCGACCTTGTTCACCTGCCCGGGCTGCCTCGATCGCCGCGTTGAGCGCCAGCAGGTTGGTCTGTTCGGCGATGGACGTGATGACATCCACGACACTGCCGATGGCTTGCGTCTCGCTCGCCAAGGCGTTGACCGCCTGGCCGATTTCGTTGACGGCGTCGTTCATGGCCTGCATGGCGCTCAGGCTTTGCACGGCCAGTTCACTGCCTTCGCGAGTCAACTGGTCGGCTTCGGACGCCGCATTCGCCGTGTTCATGACGTTTTGCGTCACTTCCTGGTTCGTTGCCGCCATTTGCGAGATGGCGGCAGCGGACTGATCCGTTTCACTGCGCTGGCGATCCAGCGACTGCGCTTGCGCACCCGAGAGTTCGGAGGACTGTGCGGCTTTGGCTTTTACATTGATCCCGGCATCGACCAGCCGGGTCAGTGCTGTCTGCAAGCGCGCTTCTTCACTGAGCATGGCCATGTCCAGTCGACCCTGGGGGCCGTGGTTGTCGCTGAAGGTGAGCGCGACCAACGGATCGGAGAATGCTTTCGGGTGCTCGGCCAGAGTGCGCTCGATGGCTTTGCGCTGACGGGATTCGATCAGGTACCAGGCAACTATCAGGCTCGCCACCAGGACTCCCTGGGCCGCCGATTTTGGTAACCACTGATCACCCAACAGCGAAACACCGGCTGCCATCAGCAATGGCCAACCGTGTTGCATCGGCCGGAAAATCCGCGCACTCAGCGAAACGATCGGCTTGCCGGCACGCATCCTCGCATAGAGTGTCGAGGACCGGCGGACCTGATCGCGGGTGGGCACCGAGCGGACCGACTCGTAACCACTCATGCGCCCGTTTTCATAGATGGGCGTGACGTAGGCACTGACCCAATAGAAATCACCATTTTTCGCGCGGTTTTTCACAATCCCCATCCAGGGTTTGCCTTGCTTGATGGTGTGCCACATATGAATGAACACCCCGGGTGGCATGTCGGGGTGTCGGACCAGGTTATGCGGCTGGCCGATCAATTCGTCGTGGGTGAAACCGCTGATGGCGACAAACGCTTCGTTGCAGTAAGTGATTCGGCTATCAAGGTCGGTAATGGAGATCAACCGTTGTTCGGCTGGGAAGACTCTTTCTTGCTCGGTTACGGGCAAATTCACACGCATGAAACGCGATCCTTCTTCGGATTATTATTATGTTTTGGAGGTACGAAAGAGGCGCAGCGCCACTACAGTTAGTGACGTGTTTTACGCGTATTGTTTTGCGGTCGACCATTCATTCGGCGACACTTTCTTTTCATTTCATGACACGTCTGAACCGCTAATCGACTCTCGACAGCCGACCCTCATTAGGGTGTCTACTGCAAGTCAGGCCCTGTCTGTACAGAGAGGTAAAGGTGATGAACAACGAGCAGCCAGCACCCGAGACAAAAGGCGTTGCGGTGCAGTTACTGGCAACGATTGACCTGGGTCCTGAGATCGAGGTCATGGCAGGGCGCCAACTCAGAATGCGCAAAGTGACCATCGAGCCTGGAGGCGTCTTCGGGCCGATTCACAACCATGTAGACCGCCCCGGCACCGTCTACATCCTGCAAGGTACGATCACCGATCATCGCAATGGAGTCGCCACGGACTATGGGCCGGGAGTTGGCTGGCCCGAAGACAGGAACACCACACATTGGCTTGAGAACAGAGGAACGATGACGGCGGTGGAGATCTCGGTCGACATTGTGCGGCAGGACTAAGGCCAGTTCCGCTCCCCACAAAACAAGCTGACGTGGCACAAGCCAGGTCTTGGGCCGCTATTGATTTTTGCACTCCGCCACCACCACCTGGCAGGTCTTCGGCGTGCCACCGGAGCGGCCGGCATAGCGTATGCAATTGTCCATGGATTTCTTGCGCGCCATGTTCAGGGTGTCGCCCCAGGCCAGCCCACCTTCGCCAGCAGTGGGTAGCGCTTTTGCGTAGCAATTTGAGCCAAAGCTTGAGAGCGCATAGGGATCCCTGTGCACTTTTCTTGAACATCCAGCGGTCAGCGCCAGGCTGATGGCGAGCAGCGAGAGCAGGACCCATGACCAGCAGTGGCACGCTGTTTTTTCGGTCATCCTGTTTCCCCTGATCAAGAGGCATGTTTAGGGTCTTGCTCTATTCAGATTAGACGGTGCGGCACAGGAACAGTAATGCGGTTAATTTTCGACAGGCTGCTTGAACCGGGCTTTACTGAAAAAAGTTGTGCAGATTGCCGCTGGAACGCCCCCGTCGAGGTTGAGGACGAGCCCCTTGTCCATACCCTGGTTCTTCCCCGCACTGTTTCTCGCACTGCTGGTCGTCAGCTGTACCCCCACGCGCTTGCCCCACGAATTCAGCGAGGCAATACCGGCCAACGAATCGGCGTTCGGGCGCTCGATCCAGGCCCAGGCCGCCCCGCACGAGGGGCGCTCGGGTTTTCGCTTGCTGCCTAACAGCAGCGAAGCGTTCCGGGCGCGCGCCGAGTTGATTCGCAACGCGCAGAAAAGCATCGATCTGCAGTACTACATCGTGCACAACGGTCTCAGCACCCGGGCACTGGTGCGTGAATTGTTGCTGGCCGCCGATCGCGGCGTACGGGTGCGCATGTTGCTTGATGACACCGCCAGCGACGGCCAGGAAGAAGTCATCGCGACCCTGGCCGCGCACCCGAATATCTATATCCGTGTCTTCAACCCTTTGCATCTGGGGCGCAGCACGATGGTCACCCGAACCATGGGCCGTCTGCTGAACCTGTCCCAACAGCACCGGCGCATGCACAACAAACTGTGGCTGGCCGACAACAGCGCAGCCATCGTCGGTGGACGCAATCTTGGGGACGAGTATTTCGACGCCAAGGCCGATCGCAACTTCACCGACATGGACTTGCTGTGCGTCGGCCCGGTCGCCGCGCAGTTGGGCCGCAGCTTCGATCAATACTGGAACAGCGCCCTGAGCCAGCCGATCAGTGAACTGGTGTCCGACAAGCCAACCGCCGAAGATTTGCTCAAGAGTCGGCAACGCCTCGAGCAATCGCTGCAGAGCACGCGTGTCGAGAACAGGGCGTTGTACGATCACCTCATGACCTACCGGACTCAACCGCAGCTCGAAACCTGGCGCAAGCAACTGATCTGGGCGCACAGCAAGGCGATGTGGGACGCTCCGAGCAAGGTGCTGGCCGACGACGAACCGGCCCGGGCGCTGTTGATGACCACTCAACTGCGACCTGAGCTCGATAAGGTCAGTCAGGACCTGATCCTGATCTCGGCCTATTTCGTCCCGCAACAGTCGGGCATGCGCTACCTCCTCGGGCGTGCGGATGCCGGTGTTGATGTGCGCTTGTTGACCAATTCACTGGAAGCCACCGACGTGCCGGCGGTGCACGGCGGTTATGCGCCTTACCGCAAGACCCTGCTCGAACATGGCGTGAAACTCTATGAGCTGCGGCTTCAGCCGGACGACCCCAGTGGCGGTTCTTCCCGTGGTTTTAGTGGTGGCTCGGACTCCAGCCTGCACACCAAGGCCATGATTCTGGACAAACAGAAGGTGTTCATCGGCTCTTTCAATTTTGACCCGCGCTCAGTGCTGTGGAATACCGAAGTCGGCGTGCTGGTCGACAGTCCTGAGTTGGCCGGCTACATGCGCGAGCTGGCGCTTGAGGGCATGGCGCCCGCCGTGAGCTACCAGGCTCGCCTGGAAAACGGCGAAGTCGTCTGGCTCACTGAAGACGACGGCCGCCTGCATACGTTGCGAATGGAGCCGGGCGGTCGTTGGCGCAGTTTCAAGGCGTGGCTCAGCGACAAGATCGGCCTGGAAAAAATGCTCTAGATCGAAGCCGGCCTTCAAGAACTGCAGCTAAGCTTTCTTGCGCCGGGGCGTAAATGTCGCCCTGGATGTCAATGACTGGCAAGGGAGCCGCCCGCCATGAGTGTCGAACAGCGTCGCTACAGTCCGCCTACCATCCTGGTGGTCGATGACACCCCGGATAACCTGATGCTGATGACGGATATGCTCAAGGACCGCTACCGGGTCAAGGCCGCCCATAGCGGTGAGAAAGCGTTGCGAATTCTGCAGGGCGACACACTCCCGGACCTGATCCTGCTGGATGTGATGATGCCCGGGCTGTCCGGCCACGAAGTGGCGGACCAGATCAAGCGCGACCCGCGTCTCCGCGATATTCCGGTCATCTTCCTCACGGCCATGGCCGGGACCGAGGATGAGATCCATGGCCTGGAACTGGGGGCCGTCGACTACATCACCAAACCTATCCGGCCGGCGCTGGTGCTGGCGCGGGTGGATACCCAGCTCAAGATCAAGGCGGCGGCAGACTTCCTGCGCGATCACAACGAATACCTTGAGCAGGAAGTGCAGCGCCGGACTCGCGAGGTGATGGCGATCCAGGATGTGGCCATCCAGGCCATGGCTTCACTGGCGGAAACCCGCGATAACGAAACGGGCAACCACATCCGGCGGACCCAGCATTACGTCAAGGTGCTGGCAGACCATCTGCGTGATCATCCGCGTTTCAGTCACTTTCTCAGCGACGAGACCATCCTGTTGCTGTTCAAGTCCGCGCCCCTGCACGACATCGGCAAGATCGGCATTCCCGACCATATCCTCCTCAAGCCGGGACGCTTCACCGAGGAAGAGTTCGAGATCATGAAGACCCATACAACGCTGGGACGTGATGCGATCCAGCATGCCGAGGATGCGCTGGGCATTCGCGCCGACTTCCTCAGCCTGGCCAAGGAGATTGCCTACAGTCACCAGGAAAAATGGGACGGCAGCGGCTATCCGCAGGGGCTGGCTGGCGACAACATCCCCATCAGCGCCCGGATGATGGCCGTGGCCGACGTCTATGACGCGCTGATCAGTCGTCGGGTCTACAAATCGGGGATGCCCCACGCACAGGCTGTCGAGATTATCCGGCAGGGGCGAGGCACGCACTTCGACCCGGACATCTGCGATGCCTTCCTGGTTTGCGTTGAACAGTTCCAGGCCGTTGCCGAGCGATTTGCTGATACCGATCAGGACATGGCCGTCCAGCGCGCCGCCCTCGAACGCATCGGCCAGACCCCGTGAACCCGCCGCTACTGCACGTCACTTTGCCAGTGTTTTCATCAGGTTCACGAGGATAGGTCATGGCTGGATTGCGCACCCTGCTTGAACGTCTTGCGCTGCTGCACAAACTGATCCTGGGGTTCGCCGCGTTGCTGCTGTTGGTGCTGGTACTCGGCGTGCAAAGCCTGCGTACCCAGCAGTCGCTGAAGCAGGACATGCAAAACCTCTATCTTCAGGAACTGGTCGGCATGGAGCACTTGTATGAGGCACGGGTGCAACTGCCTCATATGCTGCAGGCCTTGCAGCGTGCGGTGGGCACCGACAGCGCGCAGATCCGTGTCGAATCCCTGCAGCGCATGCGCGACACCCAGAATCGTCTGCAACAGGCACTGGCCCAAGCCAAGGTAACCCTCAAGCGCCCGGAAAACCTGGCGCGCCTGGCCGAGCTGGACGTGCTCCTGCAGCAGTTGCAGCGGAATAGAGAACAGGCCTTTGTCATGATTGATCAGGGCCGGCAGGGGCAGGCGTTGTTGCTGCTCAACAGCAATGAGTTCCAGCAACTTGACCAGCAGGCCGATGCGCTGTTGAACACGGTTGCGCAGATCAAGGCCGACACAATTCGCGACACCGCCAGGGACATTGCCGATTTTGCCGAGCGCAGTACCCAGCTGACTTATGTGCTGTTGTTCGGTGGCTTGTCGCTGGCGCTGCTGCTGTCCTGGTTGGTCAGCCAGTCGATCCGCAATCCACTCAACCGGGTGCGGGTGGCGGTGGACCAGTTAGCTGCCGGGGAGCTCGATCAACCGATTCCCCACACCGACCTGAACAACGAAACGGGTGATCTGGCGCGGGCCATTGCCACGTTGCAGACGCAGTCCCGACAACTGGAGCGTCAGCGCTGGATCAAGGCGCAGACCGCCCAATTGCAGGTCGATTTGCAGCAGGCGGAAACGCCGGCCGAGCTGGCGCAGGTATTCCTGCAACACATGGCCAGCCCGCACGGCATCTGCCAAGGGGTGCTTTACAGCGCCCACGAGGAGGCCGGCCGGCTGCTGCTGATGGGGCGTTATGCCACCGATTCCGAGCGCCCGCCGGAGGAGGAAGTCCTGTACGGCGATGGCCTGTTGGGCCAGTGCGCGGTGGATCGCCAGTCTCGTCAGCTTCAGGCGCTGCCCGAACATTACTGGCGTTTGCACTCGCCGCTTGGCGAAACCCCGGCCAGTTGCCTGTTGTTGCAACCCATCATGCGTGGCGAGCGGCTGCTGGGCGTACTCGAGCTGGCCGGACTGGCGCCGCTGGACGAGCGCGAGATGCAGCTGTTGCAGGAAGCCATCCCGCGTCTGGCGGCGAACATGGCGATCCTGGAGCGTAATCAGGCGGTCAAGACCCTGTTGGCAGAAACCCGTCGCCAGGCCAGTGAAGTGGCGGAACAAGCGCTGCAACTGGAGCAGCAGGCGCAGGCGCTCGAATCCCAGCAAGTGGCGTTGCGCGCGACCGAGGCCTGGTATCGCGGGATTATCGAAGCGGCGCCGGACGGCATGCTGGTGGTGGATGCCGATGGGCATATCCTGCGAACCAATCGTCAACTCGATCAACTGTTCGGCTACAGCGCCGGTGAGTTGATCGGCGAGGCCATCGAACGTCTGGTGCCGGTGGCCAGTCGCGGGCGTCACGTGGCGCTGCGCCAAGGATTCACTGCTCACGGCGACACGCGCCAGATGGGGGCCAACCTGGACGACCTGCAAGGCGTGCGCAAGGACGGCAGCCTCTTCTCGGTAGAGATCAGCCTGTCGCATTTACCGAGTCTGGAAGGAGGTGGAATCTGCGTGTGCGCTTCGGTGCGCGACGTCAGTGAGCGCCGTCAGTTGCAGGCGGCGCTGAAGGACAGCGAGGCACAGTTACGCGCCGTACTCGACAGCAGCCCGGTGGCCATGGTGATCCGGGATGTCGATGGCCGTCCGACTTACTGTAATCCGCAGTTCGACAGCTTATTCGGGACCCGCCTCGAAGAACTCGAGGGCGCGGACCCGGCGCAGTTCTGGGTCGATCCGCAGGCACACCAGCGCTTTCTCGAGGCGACTTCGCAAGGTGCGGTGCTGAACCTCGAGGCCCGGCTGCAGCGTGCCGGGGGCGAACACTTCGACGTACTGGTGTCGGCCATCACGCTGACGCTGGGAGAGCGGGGCATGGGGGCCAACTGGTACTTCGATATCACCGACCGCAAGATCGCCGAGGCCCAGGTGCAGCGCGCACGCGAGGCCGCAGAAGAGGCGACTCGGGCCAAGAGCAACTTTCTGGCGACGATGAGCCACGAGATCCGCACGCCGATGAACGCCATCATCGGCATGAGTCACCTGGCCTTGCGCACCGAGCTCGACAGCCGCCAGCGCAACTACATCGAAAAGGTCCATCGCTCGGCGGAATACCTGTTGGTGATCATCAACGACATCCTCGATTTCTCCAGAATCGAGGCCGGCAAAATGCACCTTGAGCACATTCCTTTCCACCTTGAAAACGTGCTCGACGGCTTTGCCAACATGATTGGCCTGAAAGCCGAGGACAAAGGCCTGGAACTGCTCTTCAACATCGCTCCCGAACTGCCGACCGCGTTGATCGGCGATCCGTTGCGTCTGGGCCAGGTGCTGGTCAACCTGGGCAACAACGCGACGAAGTTCACCGAGCAGGGCGAGATCGTGCTCGGTGTAGAGCAGCGGGGCGCCGCAGGAGAGCAGGCGCAGTTGCATTTCTGGGTACGTGACAGCGGCATCGGCATGAGCACCGAGCAATGCTCGCGCCTGTTCCAGCCGTTCAGTCAGGCCGACAGCTCCACCACCCGTAAATACGGTGGCACCGGGTTGGGCCTGGCCATCTCCCGGCATCTGGTGGAGTTGATGGGCGGCAACATTTGGCTGGAGAGCGAGCCGGGCCAAGGCTCCACATTCCATTTCGAGGTGAGCCTGGGCGTGCAGCGCGACGGCCAATTGCGGCGCATGGTGACCGCCGACGAACTGGTGGGCAAACGAGTGCTGGTGGTCGACGACAACGCCAGCGCGCGCGAGATTTTGTCTGACATGACGCGCAGTTTCGGCGTGGAAGTGGACGTCGCACACAGTGGCCGGGCCGCCCTGGACTTGCTGGTGGAGGCCGAAGCCAAGGCGCTGCCCTATGACCTGGTGCTGATGGATTGGCGCATGCCGGGCATGGACGGCGTGGCGACGGTGCGCCAGATGCACGCGGCCAAACTGGCGCAAACGCCGTCAGTGATCATGGTCACCGCGTTCGGTCGCGAGGAGGCCCGCGAAGAGGCTATTCGGCATGGCATTCAATTGCCGGTGGTGCTGACCAAACCGGTGACGCCGTCGACGTTGCTTGAGGCGTTGGGCAGCGTACTGGGCAACCGTCCTCAGACCGATAGCCGGGCCAGCGAGCGCCTCGGCCAGAGCGCCAGCGCCATGGCCAGCCTGCGTGGCGCGCGACTGCTGCTGGTCGAGGATAATGAGCTGAACCGTGAGCTGGCGTGTGAACTGCTGGCGAGTGCAGGGATCGAGCTGCGTCTGGCCATTCACGGCGAAGAAGCGCTCGAACAGCTGGCGCGTGATGACGACTTCGATGGTGTGTTGATGGACTGCCAGATGCCGGTGATGGACGGCTACACCGCGACCCGCAAGATACGCGAGCAGCCACGTTGGGCGAATCTGCCGGTGATCGCCATGACGGCCGACGCGATGGCGGGCGACCGTGAGCGGGCGCTTGACTGCGGCATGAACGATCACATTTCCAAACCGTTGAACGTCGAGGACATGTTCGCCACATTGGCCAAGTGGATACACCCAGGGCCTGGCCGTGGCGCCCCAGCGGCCGACGTTTCACCGGTCACCCCGTTGACGGCGGGTCTGCCAGCCAGTCTTCCTGGCATTGATGTGAACGCGGGCCTCGGCACCTGCATGGGCAAGGTCGAGCTCTACCTGCGCCTGCTGCGCAAATTTTATGTCAGCCAACAGGCTTTTTGCGCCGAGTTTGTGGCTGCCCGAGGGCAGGGCGACGCTTCGGCGACGGTCAGGCTGGCGCATACCTTGCGAGGCACGGCGGGCAACATCGGTGCCGTTGGCGTGGCAAACGCCGCCAGCCAACTGGAACAGGTGTGTCTGAGCGCAGGCGAGGAGCAGGATGTGGCGGATCGACTGGCCGAGGTCGAACGCTGCCTGACCCCCGTGCTGGAAGGCCTATCGGTGCTCACCGAACCGACAGTGGCGGAAGAATCCACTGTGCCACTCGACAGCGAATGGCATGCGCAATTGGCCCATGTCCGGTATCTGCTGGCCGAGAGTGACACCCAGGCGCTGACCGCCTTGCACAAGCTCCAGGCGCTGACCTCCGGCACGCGGATGGCCGAGCAGTTGCATCGGGTGGTCCAGCAAGCCGAGTGCTTCGATTTCGACCAGGCGCTGGAGTTACTTGAAAACCTGCCCTGATCCTGTGGCTTACGAAGTATTCAATCGGAAAGTTGCTTGGTTCTCCAACGGATCAAATCG
>Ga0182005_1001136_pt1 | contig 11070 bp, 9 predicted proteins | sample Sormic07211103_1_FD_123021 | JGI IMG/M metagenome (GOLD analysis project Ga0182005, IMG submission 123021) | Rhizosphere microbial communities from Sorghum bicolor, Mead, Nebraska, USA - 072115-103_1 MetaG | ecosystem: Host-associated > Plants > Roots > Rhizosphere | place: USA: Nebraska...
GTGATTCCGGCAGCGGGGTTGGTGTTGGTACTTGGGGTCTACCGGTTTATTTCCGAGGGCGGGGCGTTGATCAATGTCATCGGCAACGGTGTCGCCACGCTGTTCATTGCCAAGTGGGAAGGGGCACTGGATGAGGAGAAGCTCGCGGCCGAATTGCACAAAGGGTGTGCCCGTGAGCTAGAGGCACAACACTGAACGAGTTGTCGCAAGACAGCCCCAAGACCACTCAGTCCACGAAAGCTGAGTGGTTTTGGGTTTCTAATACTTTACCGGTTACCGCGGCGTGGCGATCAGGGCGATATCGATCCACACTTGTCCGTTGGGGTACTGGTAAAGCTCCAGGGTTTCAGCAGTCATTTCGATGCTATACCCCGGGCGCAGAGGAGGGATGTAGCGGCCTCGGCGGATCACAACGGGGTCAAGGAAATGCTCGTGCAGGTGGTCGACGTATTCGAGTACGCGGTTGTGCAGCGAGGCCGAGACGGCGATGTAGTCGAACAGGGCGATGTTTTGCACGTACTCGCACAAACCGACACCACCGCCATGGGGGCAGACCGGCACGTTGAACTTGGCGGCCATCAGCAGCACGATCAATACCTCGTTGAGACCACCCAAGCGCGCTGCGTCCAACTGGCAGAAGTCCAGTGCGCCGGCCTGGAACATTTGCTTGAACATCACCCGGTTGTGGCAATGCTCGCCGGTGGCGACGCCGATCGGTGCGATGCGCTGGCGGATGCTGGCATGACCGAGGATGTCGTCGGGGCTGGTCGGCTCTTCGATCCACAACGGTTCGAAAACCGCCAAGCGGCGCATATTGGCGACCGATTCATCGACGCCCCAGACCTGGTTGGCATCCATCATCAGGCTGCGTCCCCAGCCGATTTCTTCGCGCAAAATCGTGGCGCGGCGGATGTCCTCTTCCAAATCGGCGCCGATTTTCTGCTTGATGTGGGTCCAGCCATCCTCGACCGCTTCGCGGGCCAGTTTGCGCATTTTTTCTTCACTGTAGCCGAGCCAGCCCGGCGCGGTGGTGTAGCCGGGGTAGCCTTCGCGCAGCATTTGCGCCTCACGCTGGGCCTTGCCCGATGCCTGGCGGCGCAGCAGGGCGATGGCTTCTTCGGGTGTGAGCACGTCGGTGACATAGCTGAAGTCCAGGCAGCGGACCAATTGTTCCGGCGTCATGTCGGCCAACAGCTTCCACACGGGCTTGCCTTCGTGTTTGGCCCATAGGTCCCAGACGGCGTTAACGATGGCCGCGGTGGCCAGGTGGATCACGCCTTTTTCCGGGCCCAGCCAGCGCAATTGGCTGTCGCCCACGGTGATGTTGTGCCAGAAGGCGCCCATGTCGGCAACGATCTCTTCCAGGGTCAGGCCGACCACCATCGGTGCCAGGGATTGCACGGCTGCCACACAGATCTCGTTGCCACGGCCGATGGTGAACGTCAGGCCGTGCCCTTCAAGGCCGGCAGGGGCGTCGGTGTGCAGTACGACGTAGGCCGCGGAGTAATCCGGCGCGCTATTCATCGCATCAGATCCGTCCAGCGACAGGGAAGTGGGGAACCGGATGTCGCGAACGCTCAGATGGGTGATTTGAATGCTCATGGTGGGCTCTTGTGCTCGATGACCAGTTGGAGACTCGACTGTAGGTCGTCAAGGGATATGTGCATAATCACGGTTTCCTAACTAATGATACCGGATTTGATATGTCGGCAGGTCCAGACACCACCACGACCACACCGCGTAGCCTCGGCGCCCTGAAAATTTCCAGCCGGCAGATCACCTTGCTCAATGCACTGGGTGAGTTCGGCAACCTGCGGCGGGCAGCCACCGCGATGCACACCACGCAACCGGCTGCCAGCTTGCTGTTGCAGCAACTGGAAGAGCGCCTTGGCGTGCGCCTGTTCGAACGAATGCCCCGCGGTATGCAACCGACCCTTTATGGCGAGGTGATGATCCGGTACGCCCAAGGCGCGCTGCATGAGTTCGAGCAGGCCCAGGCGCAGATCGCGGAACTGGAGCGCGGGGCCATGGGACGGGTGCGCGTCGGCAGCGTGATGGGGCCGGTGCCCCGGCTGCTGACCAAAGCGGTGCTGGCGTACAAGCGCGATCACCCGAAGGTGCGGATTTCCATTGAGGTGGGCACCAGCGACACCTTGCTGCCGGCCTTGCTGCGCGGCGATTTCGATGTGGTGCTGGGGCGCCTGCCGGACCAGAGCGACAGTCAGGACCTGGACATCGAGCTGTTCGACAACGGTGAGCAAATGCGCGTGATCGCCCGGATGGGTCACCCATTGGCGGGTTCCTCGCCATTGCAGTTGGCCGACTTGATCACATTGACCTGGATCCTTCACCCCATCGGCAGCCCCATGCGCCGTCGAGTGGAAACCGCCCTGCAGGCCGGCGGTTTGGTGCAGTCGCTGGACATTGTTGAGACCGCTTCGATCCTGGCGACCACCGCAATGCTGGAGGCTTCGGACATGATCGCGGTGGTGCCCAATGACGTGGCCGAGCATTATGCGTGCTATGGCATGGTCGCTATCTTGCCGGTCGAGCTACCGATCTCCATGGTCAATATCGGCCTGCTGACCTTGCGTTCCCGGCCAAGGTCGGTGGCGCTCAATAGACTGCTCGAGTATTTCAGGGAGCAATAGCATGCCGTCGGACATTACCCATTCCAGCTTTTGCAACTGGGTGCGCTTCAAGCACCTGGTGTTGATCGACACTCTGGCGCGCACGCGCAACATGCACGCCACCGCCATACGGATGAACCTCAGCCAGCCAGCCTTGAGCAAAATGCTGCGTGATCTGGAGGAGCAGTTCGGCTTTGCCCTGTTCCAGCGCCTGCCACGCAGCATGCCGCCGACGGAGCTTGGCGAGCACGTAGTGCGCTACGCCCAAGGTGCACTGGCCGATTCACACAAGTTCGTCGACCAGGTCAACCGCCTGCGCAAAGGCGGCCATGGCTTTCTCAAGGTGGGCGGGATTTTTGCGGCAACCTCGATGGTGCTGCCCCAGGCCATCGCCGCTATCAAGGCGCGCAGCCCTTTGCTGTCGATCGAAGTGGTGGAGCAGTCCAGCGATCACCTGCTTACCATGCTTGAGCAAAACAAGCTCGACCTGATGATCGGCCGCTTCACCGAAGAGCGTTACAGCCAGGTCTTTGACTTCCACCCATTGGAGCCTGAGCCCTTCAGCCTGGTGGTCAACAGCCGTCATCCGCTTAACGAACTGGACTGTACACCGCTTGAAGCGCTGGGCCAGTGGCCGTGGGTGCTGTACCCGGTCGGTACGCCAATTCGCGATCGTCTGGAGTTGGCGTTCAAGGCCGCTGGCCTCGCATCGCCGGCAGACAGCGTCGATACCATCTCCATGCAGATGTTCCTGCAACTGCTGCAATCGGGGCCCATGATCGCCATGCTGCCCAGATCCATGGTGGCCGCGCAGCTGGAAAGCGGCCAGCTCAAAGAGCTGCAGACCCCACTGCGCTTGGCGCCGTTGGAGTACGGGATAATCACCCGCAAGGACGAGCCACTGACGGGGTCGGCCCGTGAGTTCGCTGACATCCTGCTCGATTTCGCGCTTCAGCGACGGGAGGAGGACGCGGTGATTGATTATCGCGGTTGAATCAGACAGTTCGATAACGTCAGGTTATCGATTGATCGGATCATCTCATTGGGAATGTTCAGGCAGGGTCCATACAGTTATCGCAGATTCGCCCTTCACAGAAAGGGCGACGCCATAACAAGAAGACTGCCGTACTGCCCTGAGAGGTCCCATGCAACTGATTGTCAGAACACGGACCAGCGACGCTGCCGTGATCCGCCTCAACCCCTTGGACAACGTAGTGATTGCACGGCAGGCCCTGCCTGAAGGCCTGAGCCTGGAAGCCGAAGCAATCACCGTGCGCCAGCCGATTCCCTCCGGGCACAAAGTCGCTACCCTGCGCGTGGAGCAGGGTCAGCCGCTGCGCCGTTATGGGCAAATCATCGGTTTTGCGTCGCAGCCCATCGAAGCCGGCGACCACGTGCATGTGCACAACGTGGAGATGGGCGACTTTGCCCGTGACTACGCCTTCGGCGTCGATGCCCACGCCACGCCAAGCACTGAAGCCGTCTTTCAGGGCATCGTGCGTGCCGATGGCCGCGTCGCGACCCGCAACTATGTAGGCATTCTCACGTCGGTCAATTGTTCCGCGACCGTGGCCCGGGCCGTGGCTGATTACTTTCGCCGGGATATCCACCCCGAGGCATTGGCCGCCTTCCCGAACATCGACGGCGTCGTGGCGCTGACCCATGGCGCCGGTTGCGCAGTGGACCCCAACGGCGAAGCCTTGGGGTTGTTGCGTCGCACGCTCGGTGGCTACGCCGTTCACCCTAACTTTGCTGCGGTGCTGATCATCGGCCTGGGCTGTGAAACCAACCAGATCGAGAGCCTGCTTGAGACTCAAGGTCTCAAGGCCAGCGACCAGTTACGCGCCTTCACCATACAAGGCGCAGGCGGCACGTCGAAAACCATCGCCAGTGGCATCGAGCAGGTGAAGGCATTGCTGCCAAAGGCTAACCAGGTGCAGCGCGAGCCGGTCAGCGCTCGTCACCTGATCGTCGGGCTGCAATGCGGCGGCTCTGACGGTTACTCGGGCATCACTGCAAACCCTGCTCTGGGCAATGCCGTTGACCGCCTGGTGGCGGCGGGGGGCACTGCGATTCTCTCGGAAACCCCGGAGATCTATGGCGCCGAGCATTTGCTGACGCGCCGCGCCGTGAGCCGCGAGGTGGGGGAAAAACTCATCGCCCGCATCCACTGGTGGGAAGACTACTGCCAGCGCATGAACGCCGAACTGAACAACAACCCCTCGGCCGGCAACAAGGCCGGTGGCTTGACCACCATTCTGGAGAAATCCCTGGGCGCGGTGGCCAAAGCCGGCTCCAGCAACCTGGTGGATGTGTACCTGTACGGCGAAGCGGTCCGGGCCAAGGGCCTGGTGTTCATGGACACCCCAGGCTACGACCCGGTCTCGGCCACAGGGCAAGTCGCCGGCGGCGCCAACCTGATTGCCTTCACCACGGGCCGGGGTTCGGCCTACGGCTGCGCGCCCACACCTTCGATCAAGCTGGCGACCAACAACCGGGTGTTCGAGCACCAGGAAGAAGACATGGACGTGAACTGCGGCGGCATTGCCGACGGTTCCACCAGCATTGAAGAACGTGGCGCCTTCATCTTCGAACAGATGCTGCGCATCGCTTCCGGCGAGCGCAGCAAGAGCGAACAACACGGTTATGGGCAGAACGAGTTCGTGCCCTGGCAGATCGGTGCCGTGACCTGATTGACAGCCCTGCAACCTTCACGAGGCGAAAAGTACATGCAAGTTTCCGGATACAACTTTATTGCCGGCCAGCGCAGTGCGCTGGGCGACACCCTGGTCTACAGCGCCGACGCCCACACCGGCGAACGACTGCCAGGCGCTTTCCATCAGGCAACCCTGGCGGAGGTCGATACGGCGGTGGCAGCTGCGAGCGCGGCATTCCCGCTGTTTCGCAATCTGCCCGCGGTACGCCGAGCGGAATTTCTTGAAGCCATCGCCGACGAGCTCGACGGCTTGGGCGAGGATTTCATCGCATTGACCTGCCAGGAAACGGCGCTGCCGAGCGCCCGTATTCAGGGTGAGCGCGGTCGTACCAGTGGCCAGATGCGCCTGTTTGCCCAGGTGCTGCGCCGTGGCGATTTCTATGGTGCACGCATCGATCAGGCTCTGCCGGCACGCACGCCCTTGCCACGCACTGACTTGCGACAGTACCGCATCGGTGTAGGCCCGGTGGCGGTGTTCGGCGCCAGTAACTTTCCCCTGGCGTTCTCCACGGCCGGAGGTGATACCGCCGCAGCCCTGGCGGCCGGTTGTCCGGTGGTATTCAAGGCCCATAGCGGTCACATGGCGACAGCCGAGCGGGTCGCCGAAGCGCTGATCCGGGCCGCGGAGCGTACCGGCATGCCGGATGGCGTGTTCAACATGATCTTCGGTGCTGGCGTCGGTGAAGCGCTGGTCAAGCATCCGGGCATCCAGGCGGTCGGCTTTACCGGCTCGCTGAAGGGCGGCCGTGCCCTGTGCGATATGGCGGCCGCTCGGCCGCAACCGATCCCGGTGTTTGCCGAGATGTCGAGTATCAACCCGGTGCTGGTCTTGCCACAGGCCCTGGTCAACCGCGGCGCGCAGATGGCAAAGGAACTGACTGCCTCGGTGGTGCAGGGTTGTGGCCAGTTCTGCACGAATCCTGGCCTGGTGTTGGGTATTCGCTCCCCGGCGTTCAGTACTTTTATTGAGTGCTTGACCGCGCACATGGCCGAGCAGGCGCCGCAGACCATGCTCAATGCCGGCACCTTGAATAGCTACGGCAAAGGCTTGCAGGCATTGCTGACTCATCCGCGCATCAAACACTTGAGCGGCCTCGCGCAAACGGGCAACCAGGCGCAGCCGCAGCTATTCGAGGCCGATATCAGCCTGTTGCTGGAACAGGATGAGCTGCTGCAGGAAGAGGTCTTCGGCCCTTGCACAGTGGTCGTCCAGCTGGCGGACGAGGCTGAATTGTTACGCGCCGTCGGCGCCTTGCGTGGTCAGCTCACAGCCACGCTGCTGGCCGACAACGATGACCTGGCCGCCTTTGGTCAACTGTTCGGCGCGCTGGAAGTGAAGGTCGGTCGAGTGCTGCTCAACGGCTACCCGACCGGTGTCGAGGTGTGCGATGCGATGGTCCATGGCGGCCCGTACCCGGCCACTTCCGATGCCCGCGGCACCTCGGTCGGTACGCTGGCTATCGATCGCTTCCTGCGTCCGGTGTGCTACCAGAACGTGCCCGATGCGTTGCTGCCCGATGCCTTGAAGAACGCCAATCCACTGGGCATACAGCGCTTGGTCGATGGCAAGAACAGCACAGCCGCCTTGAATTGATGACGGAACAGCAAGCATGACTGAAGCCAAACACTACGACACACAAACGCTGACCACGTTCGTCGAGCAACTGTTCGAAAAAGCCGGAGCTGATGCCGAAGTCGCCCAGGTGGTGACCCGGGTACTGCTCGAAGGTGAGTTGCTGGGCCATCGCACTCACGGCCTCAACCTGGTGAGCCGCTATATCGGCGGCATGCTGACAGGGCAGGTCAAGGCCAGTGCGCAGTTGCTTGAGCAGGTCTCGGATAGCGGCATTTCGGCTCTGTTCGATGGCCACTATGTGCTCGGCCCTTATTGTGTCAGCCGCGCCCTGGACTGCGCGGCCAAAGGCGCCACGGAGCAGGGCATAGGTATCGCCGTGGTGCGTCGTGCCTCGCACATCGGTTGCCTGGCCGCTTACCTGAAGCCGTTCACTGACCGTGGCCTGGTGGCGATGGTGTATTCCTCGGATCCGTCGGTGGGACTGGTGTGTGCCCATGGCGGGATCGATCCGATCTACACGCCCAACCCGATTGCCGCAGGCATTCCGACCCGGGGTGAGCCGATCCTGCTGGATGTCAGCATGTCCACCGTAACCCTGGGCCTGATCGGCCAGTGCCGCGATGCCGGCAGCACACTGCCTCACCCAGTGTTGATGAGTAATGAGGGCCGCCTGAGTGACAACCCTGCCGACTTTTTCACCACCCCGCCGGGCAGCATCCTGCCTCTGGGCGGCCAGGCCTTCGGCCACAAAGGTTTTGCTCTGGCGATTCTGGTCGAAGCCCTGACCTCGGGGTTGGCCGGTCACGGGCGCAAGGACGCTCCGGACCAGTGGGGCGCTTCGGCCACAGCCGTGGTGATTGACCCGCGTTTCTTCGGCGGGCTGGAAGCCTTTACCGACGAAAGTTCGTTCCTGAGCAAATTGATCCTGGCCAGCCGTCCGGTAGACCCCGAGCGCCCGGTGCGCCTGCCTGGCCAGGCAGGCCTGAAGCTGCGCGAGCAAGCCCTGCGCGAAGGCGTGAGCCTGTCACACAAGGTGGTCGATGACCTTAACCAGATCGCCGGGCAGTTGCAGCTGCCAGCACTTTTTCAATGACTGACAACGACAACAAGAGTGCAGACATGACAAACGAATCAAGCGCACAAGCACCGATGCAGTTGAGCAACAACGCCGCCGTATTCAATACCGGCAGTTGGGTCGGACGTGTCTGGTTGCCCGGCCAGGGGCCGGCAGTGGTGCTGGTCAAGTCCGGCGCCGTACACGATATCAGTGCCCATGTGGCGACCGTCTCGGCCTTGCTTGAAGTGGCTGACCCTGTGGCGTATTTGCGTGCATTACCCTTGACCCAGGCTCTGATCGAGTTGCCCGCGTTGCTGGACAATAGTGACCCGAGCCTGCGCGACGAAAACTTGCCGTGGCTGCTGGCGCCGATCGACCTGCAAGCGGTCAAGGCCGCTGGCGTGACCTTCGCCGCCAGCCTGCTGGAGCGCGTGGTCGAAGAGCAGGCCAAGGGCGACCCGGCCAAGGCCGACGCGATCCGCGACACCCTGGCCAGCCGCATTGGCGCCGACCTTTCGCAAATCGTCCCAGGCTCGGCCCAGGCCGAAGCCTTGCGCAAGGTACTGGTGGAGCAGGGCCTGTGGTCCCAGTATCTGGAAGTGGGCATCGGCCCGGACGCCGAAGTCTTCACCAAGGCCCAGCCGATGTCGGCGGTCGGCCACGGCGCCGACATCGGCATTCACCCCAAATCAAGCTGGAACAACCCGGAGCCGGAAGTGGTCCTGGCGGTGTCGAGCAACGGTACCGTACAGGGCGCCATGCTCGGCAACGACGTCAACCTGCGCGACTTCGAAGGGCGCAGCGCCTTGCTACTGGGCAAGGCCAAGGACAATAACGCATCCACCTCTCTGGGACCCTTGCTGCGCCTGTTCGACGAGACTTTCAACATGGATGACGTGCGTAACGCGCAAGTGGATTTGCGCGTCGAAGGCCAGGACGGTTTCATCCTTGAAGGCCACAGTTCGATGCGCCAGATCAGCCGCGACCCGCTCGACCTGGTCCAGCAGACCCTTAACGAAAACCACCAATATCCCGATGGCCTTGTGCTGTTTCTCGGTACCCTGTTCGCCCCCAAGCAGGACCGCGACCAGCCGGGCAACGGTTTCACCCACAAGCTGGGCGATATGGTGGCCATCAGCAACGCGCAACTGGGCACCCTGAGCAACCGCGTGACCACCAGCGACCAGGCGCCGCAGTGGAATTTCGGCCTGCGTTCGCTAATCGAAAGCTTGAGTCGGCGTGGCCTGCTCGAGGGGGCGGTGACGGCGCGTCAGCCCTGATTTTTTTTCGTCATACCCCAAGGATGAGTGTGTCTCCGGTTGAAGGACCACCGGGCATTGAAACCGCTGCAATAACAATAATAAAGGCCATCAGATGAACACACTGAAGAAGTATCAAAGCATCACCGTTGTCTTCCTGTTGTTGATCGGCATCGTCAACTACCTGGACCGTAGTGCGCTGTCGATCGCCAATACCTCAATCCAGAAGGACATGATGATCAGCCCCTCGCAGATGGGCATTCTGTTGTCGGCCTTCTCCATCGCCTACGCTTTTGCGCAGTTGCCGATGGGCATGATCATCGACCGCCTGGGCAGCAAGATCGCTCTGGGCGCCTCGTTGCTGGCTTGGTCAGTGGCTCAGTCAATGTGCGGCATGGTCAACAGCTTTTCTGGCTTCATGGGCCTGCGTGTGCTGCTGGGGATTGGTGAGGCACCGATGTTTCCTTCGGCGGCCAAAGCCCTGTCCGAATGGTTCGATGCCAACGAGCGCGGTACGCCGACCGGTATCGTCTGGTCGTCGACCTGCCTGGGCCCATGCCTGGCGCCGCCCTTGCTGACGCTGTTCATGGTCAACTTCGGCTGGCGCGGAATGTTCGTCATTACCGGCGCGATCGGTATCGTTCTGGCCTTGTGCTGGTTGACCTTCTACAAGAGCAAGGCGCGGTACCTGGCCGACCTCGCGGCTGAAGGCAAGCCGTTGCCAACCGAGAAAAAGCCCCAAGTGCAAGCGGCCACCTCGCAGGCACCGAAGGTCTCTTACTTCGCCGGCTGGCTCGACCTGTTCAAACACCGCAGCACCTGGGGTGCGGTCCTGGGCTTCATGGGCGTGATCTACATGCTGTGGCTGCACCTGACCTGGCTGCCCGGTTACTTCGAGCGCGAGCATGGCTTGAACCTGTACAAGACCGCGTGGCTGGTGTCGCTGGCCTATGGCTTTGGCGCGGTGGGCACCATCGTCGCCGGACGCTTCTGCGACAGGCTGGTTCGCCGCGGCATGAGCATTCTGGCCAGCCGCAAATTCGGCGTGATCACCGGACTGGTGCTGGCTGCACTGTTCACAGTGCCGCTGTCGTTTGTCACCAGCCTTACCGGTTGCATCATCCTGCTATGCCTAGCGCTGTTCAGCATCAACATGGCCAGTGCAACGGCCTGGATGATCGTCAACACCATCGTCGACAGCCGCCGGGTAGCCTCGTTCGGTTCGATCCAGAACTTCGGCGGCTACATCGCCGGTTCCGTCGCGCCGATCGTCACCGGCTTCAGCATCCAGTACTCGGGGTCGTTCAATACCGCGTTCATGATCAGCGCGGTGGTGGCCCTGTGTTCAGCCCTGGCGTACTACCTGCTGCTCAACGCACCGATCAGCGATGCTGAGCCTGCACCTGAGCACATCGTTGGTGTGACCGAGTAAGGGCTTTAAGTCATCGGCGGCAGGCGGCACTTGCCCAAGGGGAAACTGACGGTCGCATTGGTTCAACGTTATCCGTGAGGCAGTCGAGCAGCGTGATCTAACTGCTCATGGAACAGACTAGAGGAGGGCGATGAAGCAATCGTCGCCCGTCCCTTTGTCGCACAGTGTCGACGTGCTCAGAAAAGCCTTCGTGCGATGCATGGGGGTGAGTCCAAAGGAGTACGCGCAACGCTTCGCGCCAGTTAAGGAGCCCGCTTAGACATTGGCCAGTAGAATCTAAACGCTGCTCAGCACTAAAGTGACTTGTCATGGTCAATAAATCCCGCACGACCGTCAGCGGTCGTACTGCTCGGAGCCGACCGGATCCGCATTGGTATTTTGATCAAGGACAGTGAAAGCA
>Ga0182005_1001138_pt1 | contig 11036 bp, 20 predicted proteins | sample Sormic07211103_1_FD_123021 | JGI IMG/M metagenome (GOLD analysis project Ga0182005, IMG submission 123021) | Rhizosphere microbial communities from Sorghum bicolor, Mead, Nebraska, USA - 072115-103_1 MetaG | ecosystem: Host-associated > Plants > Roots > Rhizosphere | place: USA: Nebraska...
CGCCTCACAGCAGGCACGTAGCTCAGTTGGTTAGAGCACCACCTTGACATGGTGGGGGTCGTTGGTTCGAGTCCAATCGCGCCTACCAAACAAAATCCGCTCTGCTGGGCGGTCTAGAAGGGTCACCGGAAACGGTGACCCCTTTTTGCTTTCTGCGATTTGCAAAACTTTTGCAAAACTTTTGCAAAACCCCCACTCAAAACGCCAACTCGGCGCCCACCTCCAGGTACTCGATCTTCTTTTCGTCGTGCCCCTCCTGATAGTGCTTCGTCATCTTCTCGTCCGCATGCCCCATCAAAGCCTGAATGTATTCCTGTGGGAAATTTTGTTGCTCGTACAACCATGCCCCTAAAGCGCGAATCTCGTGAAAAGTAGGGCGCTCACCGGCCGGCACATGGTCGTAGGCGTGCGCTGCATCCCGGGCCTTGCTGAACTCTTTGGTCAGGTAGTCCGGGGTCACCGAAGTCCAGTGGTCCTTTGCATCGATCTGTTCCCGGCGCCGGGCTTTCGGCTTGTAGTGGATGAGGTACGGCGACACCAGCGGCGACCGCAGGCACTCGCCGACAACCTCGCGCAGCGCTGCGCCCATGGTGATCTTCAGGTGAATCGGGTTGTCGTAGCCCTGGGTCTTACCGGGCGACACCGTCAGCGTGTTCTTGTCCATGTCGGCAGCCGACTTCAACCAGGTGACGATATCTTCACGGCGCTGAAGGCTGGCCAGTGCCAAGCGAATAGCGCGCTTCAGCCAAGGCGGCGTGGTCGCCGCGTCGATGATCGTCTTCAGTCCGTCGAGCGTGTGTCGCTGGCGCTTCTTCTCCGCCTCCTTCTTCACCAGCGTCAGTTCGGCGTTGTTGCGCTCGGCCAAGCCCTTGGCCACGGCGAAGGCGAAGATCTGGACCCACAGACCGCGGTGCTTCGTGTAGGCGTTGTTACTGAACTGGTCGAGGTATTCGGCCATGGCCAGCACGTCCATTTGCCCAATCAGCCGATCGCCCAGGTCTTGCCTATATCGCTCAAGCTTGAACTTGATCTCCTCGAGTGTGCGTGCGGCATATCCCTTATCCACCAACCATTCATCCGTGAAACGTTGCAGCAGGTTGCTGACGATCGGCAACCGGTCACCGGTCAGGAGGGCCAGAAGCGAACCGTCATCAACCACCAACTCCGCGAACTTCAGGTTGGCAGCTCGAGCCAGCTTGATTGCCTCCTCCAGCGGCCGGTTGATGCTGGTCATCACGCCGGTGACGGGGTTGCGGTACCGCCAGTACTTACCGTTCGGGTAAAGGTTTGGCGGCAGCTTTCTGTTTTGAAGCGTGCGCGGCCGGGCAGCCATCACCCGATCTCCAGCATTTTGGCCAGCAGCGGGTCACTTGAGCCCATGATTGCTGCCTGCACATCGACGAAATACATCCCGCCTTTTACCTCTCCGATCACTTCGCCTTCCTCAATCCATTTTTTCAACTGCTGCAGGCTCGGCTTTCCACCGACGTACCGCAACTTCCTGTATTCGCCGGCCTCCATGAGGCGCGGCAGCTTGACCGTAATCTGGGCCAGAACTTTTGCCATGATGATGCTCCGCGCCGCGCTGGGCGGCAGAAGGTGGTTAGCTTGTGGCTTTCTTGATTGCGGCTCGGGCGTCGAACATGGCGTAGTACAAGCGGTGGAAGATCGCGCAGCTCGGGTCTTCGTGATCGTCTCCGCCGTGCTCGAAGATTCCGTCGATGGTGCCGCTGTAGTTGCTGGCGATCTGCTCGCATTCGCCCGCTACCTGGGTGAGCGCCGTCAGCGCTTTCAGCAGTTGCTCGCTGCTGGCGCGTTCCTCCCGGCCGATATCCCAGAATCTCTGGCCCCAGTGGTCCGCCGGAGGCTGGGTCGTGTTTTGTGCGCCGAAGGCTAAGGTTCCGACAATCGAGTCGCAGAGGTCGCGCTTGTAGGCGTTGTCGCCGTCAATACTCAGGCCCGCACGGCGCAGGGTGCTCAACACCTCGTTGAGATCGATGCCTTGATCCTTGAGCACGATGTCGAGCTTGGGTTTTCCAGGCTCGTAAACCACCAAAGCAAGTTGGGCGCCCGGCCAAAGGTGTTCACTGATGCGAACCAATGAGTCGTTGGCGACTTCGTGAAAGCGTTCAGTTGCGGACATAGGGATTCCTCGCCCGCCGTTCACCGGCAGGTCTATGGTTTAATGAAATAGATCTTGAGCGGGAGGTGGCGATGATTAAGGTGTTTCGAAGCCGCAAGTTTGTTGCTGGGGTTCTAATGGCGATTGCTGGGCTCGGCGTATGCCTGAACCATTTACTTAGAGGGCAGATGGTCGGTTACTTGGCTTTTGGTTTCTTCGTCTCGGGGTGCACGTTGTTGTTAGTTGGGTGGCTAGATGCAGGTGCATAAGTAGCCCGCCGTACATCGGCAGGCTGGTAGGTGGATAGATGGTTGATAAAACATCAGGTCATGGCTGACACATAACGGCGAAATTCAGCTAACTTTCAATCGTTCGCCTCGCCAGTTGCAGCCCAATCAGCTCGTCCCTGAGCAGCTGGCGGGGTGGACACTTTGATTACCGCGGCCCCTTGTAGATGAGCCAGGCCATGTAGGCGAGGGCGATCATAGTAGGTGTGCTCCTGCTTCAAGCAAGCCGTCCCGGTCTTCCCGCAGGCGGTCGCGCTCAGCCTTGAGCTGGTCGCGTTCTCTGATCAATGCCTTGAGGGCTGTGGAGATATTCGGGTGACCGAGCTTGATGGTGATGGCTTGGGCCTCGTCGAACAGCTTGAGCTTCTGGTCTCGGTCATCCGCTGCCTGTGCGGCCAGCTCTTTCTTCCTGATATTGAGGCAGCGCTTGCAGGTGACATGTCGCCAGTCGTTCGAAAGCTGCTCATCTTCCATGACGCCATCGGTGCCGCAGTAAACGTGCTCTGGAGGATCTTGGTCAGCCTCGGTTCCGCCATCCCACGGGTAAAGGTGAATCGCTCGCTTGCTCATGGCGTCACCTTTTGGCCGAGCAGCACATCGCTGACGACTTCCCAGAGCTGGGCCGGCGACCACTGGAACCTGTCGAAGTCCGTGTCCGGCGCGATGCCAACTCGGCACGTTGAGTGGGCGCCGGCCTGCCATTCACCAGTTTTGCGCATGATCGTAGCTACCCGGCCATCACCGCCAGGCTCTGTGCGGTGGTAGACGTACGCAGTACTGTCGTAATCCTTGCCGGCGGGCACATCAAACGAGGCGACCAGATTGAAATCGGCACAGCCGTCCGGGGTCCAAGGGCGCCCACCATTCTCCGTTCGCTTGCCCTCATGCAGATACAGCACGAATTCGCCGTCATGTTTTTTCTGATAGGCGTAGACATGATTGGTCTGCGTGCCAACCAGCACGTGCGACACGAAGTCGAAGCGGTGGTCATGAATTGCCGAATTCTCGAAGCAGGCCCGGCGCGGTAATTCAGGGTGCCAGACATGCAGCCGTTGATTGCCTTGCAGCTGAACCTGCACAAAGCCCAGGCCGTGCAGGGTGATTTTGTCCGTCATGACGTCGTCGATAATGCTCACGGCAATACCTGTCCTTTGCCGCTACAGCGGCTGACTTTGAAGGGGGAGGGAGTAATTTTGCGGATGGAGTACAGATGTACTCCTGTCGGGTTATTCGCCTTGATTGGCCAGCATGTTCAGGCGCATGCCCGATGTGCCTGGGATTTCGTGGTTTCGCTCAACCGCTGCTGGGGTGAGTGCGGCAACCGACCTTTCTTTCTGTTTAGTAATCGGGCCGCCGGTGACGCCCTGCTTTGGGAACAGATCAAGCCAGCCTCGCAACAACCCTTCCAGAAGATCCATCCGCCGCCCAGCCTCCAGGCTCAACAGGGAAAATTCATCGGCAGCATTGTCCAGCGCCTCATCCGCTGCGTTCAGGCGCAGCTGCAGGGCGTCACGCTCGGCGGTGACCCGGTTGAAGGTTTCGCCCAGCACGTACTGCACAGGGCGCCGGCCGCATTCGCAATCTGGCCAAGGGCTGTCCTCAGCCCATGTCCTGCCTTCACCGGTGTCAGCCTCGCAGGCCGGACCGAGGTAAATCACTTTTGGCTCGCTCACTTTGAAAGACCTCTTCAATTGTCCGTTCCCGTGTAGGTGCGCCAAGGGACCTTGATGCCGTTGACCAGAAAGCCCCAGGTGCCTTGATATGGCCCGCTTATGAACAGCGTGAATGCGCCGCCATCGGCTACGGTGTCGATCCGGTGGTACTCGCCATAGCTCAGTGATGCTGTGTCGCCTGGGCGTCGGTCGATGTATTCGGTGGTTTGTGCCGAGGCCGGAACGTTCAGGCCTGCCAGCGCTGGGTCATCGTGATCAAGCAGTCGCTGTTCGGTGTAGCCGCCGCGGAGGATGATCGTTCGGGCGTTCCAGGGGTGGTCGTGAAGATCGCGGTCATTGTCTGGCCGCTTGATGTGGTGAATCCGGAACGACCAAGGGCACCACCAGAGCCGTGATCTGTAAGTGTCACGGTCGTACGAGTTGAACAGCCACCAGCGGCCCATGTACATCTCGGCGCCGTCGGCGGACATGATGTGCAGGTAGGGCGTGCGTTGGGCGCGGGCGATGAGCCAGGCGGCAATGGCTGGGCGGGCAAGCAGCTTGGCGACCAGGCGCCAGAAGAGATTGATCATGCGGCCTCCTTCGGCGTGTAAGTCAGCATGCCGTCGAGGATCGCTTCCTTGATGGCGTTGAACTCCCAGGCGTAGTACTGCGACTCGACGTAGACCCGCATCCCATCGCGGTAGTCGTGCTTCTTGCGTCTGATGAATGCTTCGGCGGCAGCGTGGGTGAAGTGGGCGTTGACGTATTCCCAGCGATCGTCCCAGCCGGTGACGGTGTGTTCCTCCAGCTCGCCGAGCACGTACCACTGATCCGACTCGTTGGCCTTCATGAACTGGCACTCAGACCAACCCTGCATCTTTTTATTGAGCTGGCTTTTCTCGTAGCTGGACAGACCGTCCCAGTACTCTTTGACCGAGTAGGCTACCGACTCGCCGCTGTCCCAATACACCAAGCGCTTATCGGTGTAATCCATGTCCAGCCCGGAGACGATGCGGCGGGCCTCGACAATGAAGATGGCATCGGCAGTGCAATGATCGTGGACCCGCTTCCCCTTGCAGTCATAGCGCAGGCGCTGGACGAAGTCGGCCCAAGTCGCGGCGTCGAGGTAGTGGCCGGTTGCCAAGCTCGGCAATGGCTCGGCCGGTTTGTTTTCTGTGGGCATGGGGCGTCCTATGCCGGGTCATGCCCGGGCAGCGAGGGTGGTGTTATACGATCAGTGGCAGCGACAACTGAACTCCGCCTGATCTTGTAGGGCTGTGGTATCGAGATGGAGGGGCAGGAACAAACTTCGGCGAGGGATCCAGCGACTCTTTGACGCTGGCTTCCATGGCGGCCCAGATGTGAAGCTCAAGCCGCACTTCTTCACGAACAGCCTCGATTACGTACATCGGCACCGCGACCATTCGCATATCCCTTGCGCAGTTGTTCATGGCTACCTCGCTGCTCATCGTTTCAAGTAGGTTTTTGTCAGCGCACCATTGACTGCGTGGCCGCGCTTCAGGACGACGCGAGCCAGCGCGGCTCGGTCCTTCTCGCTGTGACTGGCCTGACTGAGCAGGCCGAAGTAGCTGTTTGCGGTTTCGCGAAGATCCTCAGCGGGCGCCGCGGCTGTTCGCTTCAGTGCCTGGGCCAACGATCTCTTACGCGTTGATCGCCGCCACGGCTTGATGACATGGCCAACGAAGTCGAGGCCGCGATCCGCAGGCTGCAGGATGGTCTTCGTTGGGTTCAACTTGGCGCCAAGGCGGGGCAGGAATGCTTCGACCTCTGCCAGCCAGGCGTTGAGTTGTTGCGGCGACTCATGCAGGAACACGAAGTCATCGACGTAGCGGACGTAATGCTTAGCACCGAGCTTGTGCTTGGCGAACTGGTCCAGCGCATCGAGGTACACGTTGGCGAAGAACTGCGACGACAGGTTACCGATTGGCAGGCCCAGGTGCGCGGGCTGCGCGGTGAGCCGCTTGTGCTGCGGCACCCTATTGAATAGATGGGCAGGGCTGCGCACCTCGTAATCTTCGCGAGGGTCGTGCATCAGGATCTGTTCGGCGAGTGCCAGCCACCAGGGCTCGGTGATCTTTGCGGCCAGCTGTCGGCGCAGGACCTGCTTGTCGATCGCGACGAAGAAGTTGGCCAGGTCCAGCTTTAGATACCAGCAGGGCTTCGACCAGTTCTGGCTGGCGCTGCGGATCTTCGCCTCAAGTCGTTTCGCAGCGTACAACGTGCCGCGCCCGGGGATACAGGCGCAACTGTCCGCTATGAAGCTGGCGTAGAAGCGCGGTGCCACACGGTTGTACAGCAGGTGGTGGACGACGCGGTCCCGGAAGGCTGCAGCCCAAACCTCGCGGGCTTTCGGTCGGGTGACCACGAAGCATATGGAGCGGCCTGGCCGGTAAGTGCCGGCGAGCAGGTCGTCGTGTAGACCGATCAGGTTCTTTTCCAGATCCATTTCGAAGGCCAATGCACTGGCGCTGTTGCGCTTCGTGCGACGGCAGTCGTAATAAGCCTGAACCAACTCGCTGAACGGGTAGGGACCAACAGTCGAATCTGCGGACGGGGCGGACGCGGAGCTCGTTGTTCTTGTCGTTGTTGTTCTGATTGCCATCATCGAAGTTCATGTTGAATGCGTTGTTGGCGGAGCGCTGCGACCGATCGTGCTATCTACGTCGCCAAGCCGAAGGCGGAGCCGATCAGCAAGGAAACTGCGCGAGACCTGCACGGACGCTTTAGACCGTCGGTATCTCTGATGCGCATGGCGGTGACCCAGAGGTCAGCGGCACGACCAGATTCAATTCGCACAGACCTGAAAGCCATGACTCTCAGGTGGCGGGCGCGGTTGGGGTGGAGCGTTTCCAAGCACTGGCCTGCTTACCGATCGAGGAAGTAACCTCTATCGCCGTCGCATGCTGCCCGACACTGATAAACCTGCTCTCTTTAAAGAGCCGCATCAGGAACTCGATAACCTGGACCTTCTCGACCAGCAAAGTCAGGTGTGGGCTTTTGTCCCGGGTCGAGTTGGCCCGGGCAATCAACATCAGCACGTCGATGCACTCATCGATAACGCGCTTCCCGAGAGACTGCTTGAGATCTCGGGGGATGTTGCGAGTGAGGTTTGTGGCCATAAGGAGCAGGCCAAGCGAGGATTTGTAGATGCTCAGTTCAGTGTGCATTCCCATTGCAGTGGCTCTCCATGAAGAGCAACCGGTCGCAAGCGGCCGGATTAAATAAGCGAATTAATCGAATAACTGGCTGCGGACGGGGCGGACGCGGAGCTCGGTGAGCTTGGGGTTGGTGTTCTGATAGCCATCATCGAAGTCCATGTAGAATGCGTAGTCGGCGGAGCGCTGCGAACTCGACCAGTACCAGGTTGGCTTAAAGGCTTCGGTGCCTCCAGCTTGGAAGGCTGGAAGCGTGGTCTGGCCAGGCGAGTCTTCGGTGTGCAACAAGCCGACCGGCTCGCTGTTCGGGTTGTCACCGCTGCGGCCGTACTGCCAGTTCGATTCGGTGGTCGGCTTGAAGTGGCGGTACTGCAGTTCCTGCACGTCACGCGCCGGGATCGCCCAGTCGGTGAAGCCACCGATATCCAGAGCCAGCACCTGTTGAGCCAGTACGCTGCCCGCAGCAGCCATAGCCTCGGTATTGGCCCGGCTGTTGGTGAAGCTGTCAGAGCCTTCAATCTTCTCGCCGTACTTGCCCCATTCGCCTTCCAGCTCATGCGCGGCGCCGGCTGTGATGTTCAGGTAGCGCTTGCCGGTGTCCGGGTCGCGGGTGATGCCGGTGAAGAAGCCACCGCCGAACGCCTGGCCGATCTCTGGAATGGTCACTGCGAGTGCTGCTTTCTCAACTGCGGACATGGTATTTCCTCTTTTCGAAGGCAACAAAAAAGGCGCTGCTGCGCCCGGTGCCGATCAAGAACGAATAATTTAAGGATTAAATAAAGAATCTGCGGACGGGGCGGACGCGGAGCTCGCCGAACTTGTCGTAGAAGCTCTGACTGCCACCATCGACGTTCATGACGAATGCGCTGTAGGCGGAGCGCTGCGAACTCGACCAGTACCAGGTGTCCTTCGCGAACAGTTCCGGCACGCTCACCCAGCAGTGGTACAGCTCGGCACAGGCGGGCAGGTAGAAGTCGGTGTGGCCTTCAGCGGTGTAAGCAGCCACTGCCTCGATAGCCGGATGACCGCCTTCAGACTGGAGTGCCTCACTGTTGGCCAAGCCATCGGTCTTGCTGGTGGCGCCCGAATCTTTCCCGCGACCGCCCCATTCGTGATCACCGATATCTGCCTTCGCGACGATCAGGTAGTGAGCCGGGACATAGCCGCGAGCAGCCACCAGCCCGCCGTTGAAGCCACCTTGACCTGGCCAGTCAGCGCCCAGCGGCGGAATATTGGATGGCGTGTTCGGCTGAACGTTGGCCGCCGGCGGTAATACCAGGGCAAACGTGCTGGCCAGTGCCAGTTTGGCCAGCGAAGAAGCCGGCATCTTAATAGTGGCGTCGCCGTGCTTCAGGGTGATCATTTCGGGTTTCATGTGATACCTCGCAGATGTTATTCAGAAAGACGAATGCTTCGAGCAATCCGTGGCGCTTTGGTGATCGCGCCTTTGTGATGCAGGCGTGCCACTCGTTCGCACATCGCATTGCCGTAAATACCGGCAGAAGCGGCCAGTTCGGCGATGGTTGGGGAATAGCCGTTCTTCTCGATAAAGGTCCGGATCAGGCCCAGCGTCTCGGCTTCGATCTGGGTGATGGGTTTGCTATTCGGCATGTTGGTCTGCCTCGCGCCTGGCGAAAGCTTTTAGCTGTCGCGACTGTTTATCACTGATAACGATTTCAGGTCGCGGCATGTTGGCGAATCGCCCTGACTCATAGGCCGTTGCCTTGGCGAGGTTGATCAGCAGCGTCGACACCGTCTCCTGCCATTCCTCGAAGTCGTGGCGCTCGCCGAGAATATGAAGGGCATCATCCAATGCCTTCGACACAATCAGCGTGCGCTTCTCGGCGCCGATCCGGTCGAGCAGCGCCTTCTCTTTCGCTCGCTTGTCCTTCTGCAATTGCGCGTTGCTCTTGGCCATGGCCTGCCTCTTCAATTCCGTGAGCCGGTATATCCAGCCATGTTTGTCGTCGGCGCTGTCGCACCTGGATGCTGATCCGCCTCACGGCGGCCCCGGGAACTTGATTTCGTTCTCGCGGGCGATCAGCCTGGCGCGCTTCGTTTCCATACCCATTTCCTTGGCCGCCTCGATCACCGTCTTTCCGGCATCGGCCAGTTCCTTCAGCCGCGGCGCCTGCTTGTTGCGCCCGATCCGCAGCTTGTTGCTGTGAGAGGTGCCGAACATGGATGCCTTTTCACCACTGACACCCGGTTCGATTTCCTGCACCGGCTTTCCGGCGCCGAAGTACTGCTCCAGTTGCCGGTTCAGGTTCTGGATGATCGAGGCCCGCGGATCAGGCATTGGTACGCCGATCATTTCCGCTCACCCGATAGCGACAGCTTGATGCCGTCGGCGCGCGCTTCCAGTACCTGGGCGAAGTTGATGGCGGCTTTATAGGTGAATCGAAAGCCCTTCACCCTGTCGGTCGCCAGCTCAACGATGTGATAGGCGTTGCCCTTGGTGACGACCTGGAAGCGAATCTCTTGCACAGGCTGCTCCTTGCCGATCATGGAGTAGAACTCGGAAGTCGCGATGATTGAACGGAGGCGCAGGGCCTGAAGACCGGCGAAGCGCTGCTGCAGGATTGATTGCATGGCTGATCCCTCGGTGTGGTGTTGCGTGTATTCGTCAGCGCTCGTCCGATCTGCTGGTTGCCGTTGGGCGCAGGGGAGAGTGCTGACGGATAAAGGCGTGGCAAAAGAAAGGCCCGTGGACGTTCGGGCCTTTCACAGATGCAGTGATCTCAGATTCGAGTTTTTTGGCGGGATCGATCAGCGCCAGAACGCAGCGACCCCGGTGATCGTTCGCCATCGCTCGGCATGACAACGCAATGGATCGCCTGACACGCTCGCAAGCCTTGAGGGTTCTGGCCGCTCAAAACTCAGCGTGGCACCGATCAGGATGATCTGGAGCATGAATTTCTCCGGTTGATGATGCAGATGGCCGGTATCGGTAATAGTCGTCCGCATCCCGCTGCACCCTGTCGCCAAGGTGCAGCAGTGATGCTGCCCATTACCCGCGAGTGGGCATATCGCGTTGAGGTCCGCCACGCGCTGGACCGGCAACATCCGCAGCGCTGATTCCGGGCCCGAGGATCTTGATGCGACCCTCGTCGAACCACTCGGACTTCTGTACCTCGTTGAGGCCTTGGCGAATGGGCGGTGCCAGGCAGTACTGATCACAGCCGGTGAGGTACTGCGCCCGGGCGGTGATGGTTCCGTAAAAGCCCGTGACCTTGTCTTCTGCTTTCTGTCCAAGCTCGATCATGATTTTTCCTTTCGTTATGCGGCTTCGAGCGTTTCGGCTCGGCGGGTGATTCGGATCTGGGCAGTTCGTACCGATGGAGGCCGGCGATCGCGGCGAGCTGGTTCGGCTGACTGGACGTTGGTGACTGCGTTCATGGTCATCAGCGTGACCAGGACAAGGCACATCGGGGAAATGATCTGCCTGCGCATCGCCTCGGCGACCAAGGCGGCGCGGCGGGTGACTCCAAGCTTGAACATGGCGTTGGTGAGGCGTTTCGCAACGGTGCCCGGGGCAATGCCGGCCTCTCGTGCGATTTCCTTCGCTGTGAGCCCGAGGGCGACCCAGAGGAGGAACTGAAGTTCTCGCGGTGCCAGGCCACGGCCGAGGTGACCCTTCCATGTGCCATTTACGATTTCTGATTCCATCGCTGTGACTCCCGGTTGTTTTCCCAATGCACCCGGCCAACCAGGTGCATCAGTGAAAATGTCCGTGTCCCTTCGGCGCTACTGGCGCGGTACGGGCTCTATCAAGTTGTTGCTCCGACCGCGACTC
>Ga0182005_1001140_pt1 | contig 11036 bp, 7 predicted proteins | sample Sormic07211103_1_FD_123021 | JGI IMG/M metagenome (GOLD analysis project Ga0182005, IMG submission 123021) | Rhizosphere microbial communities from Sorghum bicolor, Mead, Nebraska, USA - 072115-103_1 MetaG | ecosystem: Host-associated > Plants > Roots > Rhizosphere | place: USA: Nebraska...
AACGTGGTGGCCGGCGATTCGTTGTGGACGATCGCCGAACGTCACGAAGGATCGCTGCTTGCCGCGGCCCACGTGCCGGCCGACGAACAGCAACGGATGTCCGACGGTCAGCGGATCAACGTCGCGCTCAACGAGATCCTGCAGCTCAATCGGAACCTGGCGGGCAATCCGGGCGAGATCGCGCCGGGGCAGCAGGTCATTGTCGGGTGAGCCCGGCGCGGCGAAGGCCGACCCGCGGCATCGGCGGGTCAGCCTTCGCGCTTGCGCTGCGGGAGCACCCAGAGCATGCGTCCCACGGCCTCGGCCTGGTTGCGCGAATGGGTCTTTTCGTAGATCGCGCGCAACTGCGTGCGAATGGTCGTGAGCGCAACGCCGGTACTCGCCGCGCATTCGTCTGGCGTCTTGCCGCAGAGCAATGCTTCCGCAACGGCCGCTTCGGCGCTCGACAAGCCGAACGCCTGTCGCAACTGTTGCGCGACGACGAGCGGCGCCGCGCTGCGTTGCCTGACCGTGATCAGCATCGTCGCGTCGCCGAAGGTCGACTGTAGCGCCTGCCCCGACAATGGCGCGATGCCGAGAAAGATTTCATGCGCATCGCTCAGGGTGCTGGACAGCGCCAGGCTCTCGCTCTTGCGCGTCTTCGCGACGCGGGCCAGCGCCGCCTTCAGCGCATCGTTCTGCGGCGCTCCCGCGGCGCTGAGGCATCCGTGCTCGAGCTTCAGGCAGGTGGTCGCGCGCAGCATCGCTTCGGCCGCACGGTTGACGAATACCACGTGCGAATGCCGGTCCAGCGCGAACACGGACAAGCCCAGTTCCTCCATCAGTTCGGCACCGAGCATGGCGTCGCGGTGCAGTATGCGCGCGTCCTGCCACAGGTTGATCGAGCGTTGCAGATGTCCGGCCATGCTCGAGAGCGTCGCGCGTTCGTCGGACGAATAGGGCGGTCGGCCATTGGCGCGTAGCAAGCCGAGCAGAATGTCGTCGCTGCCTGGACGCGCGAGACGCACGCCCATCAGATAGCGAATGCCCGACGGAATCTGATAGTCCTGGAAGAACTCACTGCGTTCGACGTCGCGCTCGCTCAGATGATCCTGGCAGCACACGAATTCGCCGAGCGGAGCATTTTCGACAAAACCGCGGCGCGGGTCGAGCGCGCCATAGTACTGGTCGTAGAGGGCGACGAGGCCGTCCAGCTCCGCGCGCGGCGAATAGATCGAGAGCTTCGGCGCGTTGCGCGCGGCATCCCAGCTGAACATGTGAAAAACGTTTGCGCCGAGTGATTCGGATACCTGATGGAATATCTCGAGAAAACCATCTGGATGCAGCGCGGCCTCGTAGAGGTCCCCGATTAGTTGGTCCCGTAACATGCGTGCCCCCCGGCGAATCGCGATTTTGGTCTTCGTATATGGCGTTTTTGTATGACGATATCCATTCGAATACCGAATTTTTTTCAGGCTAACACAGCTGAATTGCATTCAGGGTCGCATTGTTTCGCGATTTTCATTCACTTGAATGATGATCAAAAAAAACGCCTTTGCGAGAATCCCCGTCGACCAGCGTGCATGCGCGGTGCGTATCGCACCTGACAACCAGAAGACTCTCGGGGAAAAGCAATGAAACTCAAACCTGTCGTGTCCGGTATTGCAGCGCTCGTGCTGTCAGCTTGCGGAGGCGGAGGCAGTTCGTCCTCGTCGCCTCCCGAACCCGCCGCGCAGACGGTCAGCGGTGTCGCGGCGGCTGGCGCGGCGATGCAGGGCGCGACCGTGAAACTGTTCGACGCGACCGGCAAATCGGTGGACTGCCCGGCCGACGCCGCGACCGGTGCGTTTCACTGCGCCGTGACCGGCTTGACCGCGCCCTTCGCGTTGTCCGCCTATGGCAACGTCGCCGATTCGCAAGCGACCCTGATCGCGCTCAGCGCCACCGGCGGCACGCAGACGATCAACATCACGCCGATCACGAACGCGATCGCCGCGACGATCGTCGGCGACAACCCGACGAAGTTGCTCGGCGACACCGGGCTGCTGCAAAGCAAGGTCACCGCTCAGGCCGTCGCCGGCACGGTGCAGGCCTATTCCGCGGTACTGGCCGACCTGCTGGCCGCGACCGGCAACACCGGCGTCGACCTGATTTCCGGACCGTTGACGGCCGGCGCACCGGGGCTCGACCGGCTGCTCGACCAGGTGAAGATCAACGTATTGCCGAACGGCGGCGTGCAGATCAGTTCGGTCGCGGGTGCATCGAGTGATACGCCCGTGCAGCTCGAGCTCGCGCCCGGCGTCGCGCCGCAGGCCAGCGACAAGGCGAGCCTGCCGGCCGTCGCGACGATCGATGGCGTGACGATGACGAATCTGCCGAGCGCGAGCGCGCTGGCTGGATTGCAGAGCGCGCTCAACCAGTGCTTCGCCGGCTCGACCGGCGCCGCGCGCGCGGACGGCAAGGTGCCGGCGTGCGGGCTGATCTTCGTCGATGATGTCGCGTCGGGCGCGTTGAACACCGGCGTGCCCACGGCCTATCTGAACAACGGCATGTCGGTCGACCAGGAGTTCGGCGCACCGTCCGGCGGCGGCGCACCCGGCATCGTCGCCGACGATGCGATGAACAACGCAAGCTTCAGCCTGCCGGAAGTGATCCGCGTCGTCACCGGCGATACGATGTGGGTGAAGCTCGCGTGGACGCGCACCGACGGTATTCGCGACGGTATGCAGCAGCATGTGCAGCTCGCCGTCCGGGCGGCCAGCCTCGCGAGCGGCGATACGGGCTGGCGCGTGGTCGGTAATCAGCGCGCGGTGCTGAGCAAGGTGAACGCGAACGCGCAGAAGTGGGACTGGCTGAATTCGGCCAACCCGATGACCGGCACCAACGCGTTCATCGATTCGCTGAACTTGCAGGTAGGAACCGTCGATGCGGCGGGCACCCCGGTGGACTTCGCGATCGTCAACGGTCCCGGGTTGCGCCATGGCGTGTTCCTGCAGCCGTCGAGCGGCACCTGCGATACGCTGAACATCCGCGCACAGATTGCGAGCGGGCAGACCCCGGCTCAGCTTGCCGCGCTGCCGAAGACGCCCCAGTGCCGCAACAATTACCGTCTGGCGGGCGTCGCACAGGATCCAGCCAACCAGGGCCTGTTTTCGTGGCCGGGCGATGCGCCGCGCAACAATACCGCATGGGCGAAGCCGCAATTGAGCGCCGCCGAGCTCGCCGACATCAAGCCGTTCAGCGCGTACACGATCGACATTTACCAGAACGGCAACACCGCGACGCCGTTGCACTATACGGTCCGGCTGCGCACGCCGTCGCCGTTGCCCGATGCGTTGCGTCAGTACGCCTGGCACGACGTCGCGCAGTCGACCCGCGACGCGCTGACGCCGGGCAGCGCCGGCACCTTTGCAGGCGGCACGACGTTCCCGTTGAGCTGGACGTCGAAAGCGGGGGTGCCGTTCGTCAAGCGGGGCAACGTGCAGATTCGCGCAACCGCGGCAGGGCAGCCGTCGCCGATGTTCGTCAACGGCTCAGCGCGCGCGTTGCCGGTGCAGCCGGGCGCCGCGATCAAGCTCGACGTGCCGGCTGATCAGGGCGCCGCGTTTCCGTCTGTAGCCGGCTGGACGGGGAGCACCGACTTCTCGTTCGTGAACCTGAGCTGGTCGGATACGGGCGACATGCTCTTCTCCGAATCGCTCGAATACGACCGGTGACGGGCATCGCGCCGGGTACGGCCGGTGAGTAGTCGTCCGGCGGAACGGTTTGCCGTTCCGCCGGGTCGTTGTTGTTAGGGCGTGGGCGTGGGCGCGTGAATCGCCACTTCGTCTGCACCGATATCGTCGGAAAGCGGCGGCACGGTCAGGACGTCGCGTAACGCATGCGCGATCAATTCGGTTCTGCTCTTGGGACCGCGTCTGGCACTGGAAGATCGCGCAGCGGAAGATCCACACGAACTCGCGCGACTTGCGATACGACCCGCACCGCGTGCCAATCCGCGCCAGCCGCGCGGCATACCGTCAGCGTTCCGCTCGGATAGCGCGCTTGCCGCGCGGGGCGTTGTGCCTCGTCGAGCAATTGGCGCTGCCGACACCATCGTTCCCCCTCGTTCTTCGTCCACCTCTCGTGACCGTAGCTGCGCCGATTCTGCCGCGTCCGTCGCGGCGCTCCATACCCCGCTGCCTTCTTGACACGTCGCCGGTCCTCGCCCGTTTCGTCGCAGCACGACGAATTCAAGGGAAGGGCGACAACTGCGAAGCGCAGCCCGACGACTCACCTGAACCCGAATTGTTGAGCGGGGCGCCCAATCGGCGGTCGAGCGCAAACCTCACCGCGTGCCACCAAATTTATCCAGCAACGCCATTCACGCGCGCGGCGCGCTCACGTCCAACTCAGTGCAGGCTCAATTCATCCAGGAGAAATCGATGACGACAATTTCCACCTCGGGCGGAGAATTCGAGTTCGCCGTGTATGCCCCTTACAACTCGAGCCCGGACGAACCCGTGGGCGGGCGCGTCAACGTGGGCGTCGATACGGCGCTCTGGTTCCGCGCGGACCGGGACAGCGACAACGTGCGGCTGGTCCAGTTGATCCGGCCGCAGGGACAATGGATCAACGATCGCGAACGGGAGCGCGCGGCGAATGGCTGGTCGCTCGATTCCAACAGTGTGTCGCCCTGGTACGGCACCAATGATCTGGGCGCGCCCCGGCCCATCCGCGATCTGACGCCGAACATCACGCCGCAGTTACGCGACTGGATCAAGCAGAGCGGCGTCCAGACCTTGTCAGGCGCGGGCTCGCGACGCGGCAAGGGCTATCAGCGCGCATGGATCGTCGATACGCCCCGGCACATGGCGGCGCGCGTCGGCGAGCTGGTGCAGGTCCGGCTCGTGACGATCGCGGTGGATGTGCAGCACAGCGCTTATCTGGGCGGCGTGGAGTGGGGCTTCAATCTGTCGGAGGCGGGCGTGGTGACGGTGGCGTCCGCGAAGCTCGCGTTCAAGGTGAATCCGGCGGGCGATTATCTGCAGGCGCTCGACAACTGGAACCAGCAGGCCGGCAACACGCTACTCGTGCTGCCGGCCTGAGCGGGACGCGTCGATTCGAGTGCAGAACATTTGCGCTCTCGTCGAGCGTTATCGCGGCAAGCGCAGCGTGCTGGTGGCGTATTCGCTTGGCACCGGCAGCGCGGTGGTCGTTCGAATGGCTGGCCTCGCGCGGCCGGCTGCACGCAGTGAATGGGCGCTACTGCCCGGCACGCAGCTAGCGTTGCCGGGCCGGCGCTCGCATGTACTCGAGGGATCGTGTTGCACTCACTTCGTTGTCCTAGACAATGGCGAAGAGATGGCTCAATGTCAGCGGTATTCATCCAGACCGGCCTTGGCATCAGACGAGTGAAATTCCCCCGTCAACTCGCAGGTTGACGCCGGTAATGAAGCTGCCTTCGTCTCCTGCGAGGAACAGCGCGGCATTGGCAATTTCTTCTGCGCGCCCGAGTCGGCCAAACGGAATAGCGCCCGCCATGACGGCTTCGAAAGCAGGGCGATCCGTTGCCGTAATGCCAAGCTTGCCGAGGATCGGGGTGTCCGTCGGACCGGGACTGATGACATTCACGCGGATGCGACGTTCCTTGAACTCCAGAGCCCAGTTACGGGCGAAAGCTTCGAGCGCCGCCTTGCTTCCCGCATAGACGGCATGCCCGTCCAGCACCTTGCTGCTCGCGATCGAGCTGATCAGCACGATTGAACCGTTGTTGTTAAGTAGTGGTGCAATCTTCTGCACACCAAAAAAGGCTGCCCTGGTATTGGTTGCAAACTGTCTGTCATATTCTTCAACCGAGACTTGATCAGATGGCGTGATCACGTTCATACCGGCATTCGCTACGTAGATATCGGCCTTGCCGAAGCGCTCGGCAACGAGTGACGCAACACGTTCGTGTGTCGTGAGGTCGGAGAGGTCACCGGTAACACCCGTGGCATTCTCACCGAGTCGTGCAACCGCGTCGTCCACGGCGCTAGCTCGGCGTCCGACGATAACGACCCTGGCTCCCTCTTCGGTGAAACGTGAGGCTATAGCAAATCCGATACCGCTATTTGCGCCGGTGACGACTGCAACCTTTCCTGCAAGCGTGTTCATGATGTAGTGGGTCAGAGTGGGTGCATCACAAAGTTGGTTTGGACGGCGTTCGAACAGCAGCGTTGTTCACGTGACGTTTTCGAGCGGTTCCGCTGCAAATTGCGCACCGAACGGCGGGTAATCGACATAGCCCTTCAGGCCGCCACCGTAATACGTTGCTCGATCGGCGGTAGCGAGCGGCAATCCGGTTTTGAGTCGGTGCACGAGATCCGGATTGGCGATGAATGGCTGTCCGAATGCAGCGAGATCGATCAGACCATCATCGAGAAGTGCCTGCGCACGGTTGATCGTCATCCCTCCTGCGAGGATGATCGGCGTGTTGTCTGCCTCGCGCTTGATGCGGGACAGCAGTTCGATCGTGCGATCGTCCGACGCGGTGTCGTCTTTGGGCGCCACCGAGACGTTCGACTGATCCATGACGTGGACGTATGCGATGCGCCGCATGCCGAGCTCGAACGCAAGCGAGCCATAGGTATCGAGAATGCCCGGGTAGTGCGGCATATCGAATAGCTGCCCATACGGTGAAATCCGGATGCCTATCTTGCCGGCGCCGATACGCTCGGCGATGCCGTCAACGACTTCCAGCGCGAAGCGCAACTGATTTTCGCGCGTCGTCGCTGAATAGCGGTCAGTGCGATCGTTGACCAGCGGATTCAGAAACTGCTCGAACAGATATCCGTTTGCCGCGTGGATTTCCACGCCGTCGAATCCGGCCCCGATGGCGTTGGCCGCAGCGGAAACGAAGTCCTCGACCACGCGCTCGACCTCCATCGTCGACAATGCGGACGGCGTTGACGTCGGGACGAACCCCGGCTTCCCATTCTCGTCATAGGCAAACACGATCGAGTCTTTTGCAAGCCGTGACGTGGCGCTGCGTGGCGCACCACCATCAGGCTGGAGGCTGGTGTGCGATACACGACCCACGTGCCACAGTTGCGCGAAAATCTTGCCGCCGACGGCATGAACCGAGTCCGTGGTTAACCTCCACCCGGCTACCTGTTCGTCTGAATAGATGCTCGGATTGAAGAGATAGCCCTGGCCCTCGCGGGAGATAGGGCTTCCTTCGGTCACGATGAGGCCAGCGGTCGCGCGTTGTGCGTAATAGAGGGCGGTGCGTTCATCGGCAATATTGTTTGCCGCACGGGATCGAGTCATTGGCGCCATGACGATGCGATTCGCGAGCGGAATGTCGTTGAGATCGAACGGCTTGAAAAGTTGAGTCATGTTTGTCCTTGTATGGCAACTTGGCCCTGCAGGTATGGTTCGAGTGCTTCGGTTCCGCCGATGTACCGGCCGTTGATGAACACGTGCGGCGGGTCATGCTGCCCGATACCGCGCTCAGTACTTTTCCGCGGATTTTGTGATCGAGTGGTATGTCGACGTAATCCATCTCGCGGTCAAACAGCAATTGTTTTCGCCTTCGCAGTAAGGGCAGCCGACCTTGGAGAACACCACAATCCGGTCGGGACACAGCGCGTCGGGTGCCACATGGTTTAGTCACGCGCTGACCTTCACGGGGTTTCGACATGTCGGGTTTCATTAGCAGTCAGTGATCCAGCCGCGAAAAGGTCGCGTGTCGAGCGCGGAAGTCTGCGCGCCCGGTTGATCGTTGCTGGTGACCATTATCGAGTGCGACCGTTTCATGGTCGATGGAGTCACGGGGCAATACATTCGTGCGCGAAATGCACCAACGGCCCGATCAAGCGGAGTTGCGACGCGACTCAGCGCGTCACTATCGGGGCGAATCTGGTTGTCGTTGTATTCGTCTCGACGTGAATCCACATTCCTGTACGTCGCGGATTGTTGTCGCCCGAGCAATATGGTGAGAACGTCCGTGGTGCTACTTATGTTTGCAGCTCGAGTCTAGAATCCGCGTCGATGATCGTTACATACGCTGTATCTCGAGTATGTCGATCCGGTCGTACGAAACGTCACACTGAACCTGTCTTAGGAGCGCGTCATGCGATTTGGTCTCTTTCTGCGATCGAGGATTTGCTCCACGATACTTTTCACAGTCGTGCCAGCAGTGGCTTTTGCCGATCCGCTTACTGTCAAGGTTGACGGCCTCGACCATGGTCAGTTTGCGAACGCGCAGGTCTACAACGGCTTTGGATGTCGTGGCGATAACGTCTCGCCTCAAGTCTCGTGGGCGCACGTTCCGCCTGGAACAAGAAGCATCGTCGTCACCATGTACGATCCTGATGCCCCGACTGGAGGGCTCGGATGGACGCATTGGGAAGTCGTCAATATTCCGCCTTCGGAAACGTCGATTCAGAAGGGTGCGTCAGGAGATGTGGGACGAATGCCGACGGGTGCGCTCGAGACGCTGACGGATTTTGGCGAATCCAAGTACGGCGGGCCATGCCCGCCGAAAGGTGAGTCGCATCGATATGTCGTGACGGTGTCTGCGCTGTCCATCCCGAGTGTCGACGTGAAATCGACATCGAGTCCGGCGGTCGTTGCATATCAGATGCATGGAAACATCCTTGGGCAGGCACGATATATCGCGACCTACCACCGATCGCTGAATTGACTGTCAGCGCCGGTCGAGCGCATATCTGATCGACACTCGACCTGGGAGCATCGTCCCCGCGGCAAGAAAGCATTGTCGGCCGCTCGACCGCCTGCAAGTGCAGGCAGTCGAGCGATACCTGCCCGTCATTCGCCCGGGCGACGCGTGACCTCGAAGCGACATACCACCACGATCTCCGGGCGTTCAACGCTCGCACACACGCACGGTCAATTCACCCCGACCGCACTCCAGGCACGCGCGACCGTTGCGCTTTCAACCGAGTTCGCGCCATACAGGTCGTTCGTTGCCTGGATCGACGCACGCCGTGCGTTCGGGTAGCTCGAGTTGGCGTTCAGGTACACGGTCAGTGTCCGGTACCAGATCTTGCCGGCTTTCTCTCGGCCCAGGCCACTGAAGGTCGTGTCGCCGTTGCACACCAACTGCGTCCTCGACAGGCCGGTATCGGTCGACGGTACCGCCGGGCCTTCCGACAGCAGGTAGAAGAAGCGGTTGCCGACACCCGACGTGAAATGCGGATCGTGGCGCGGATTCGACCACGAGAAGCCACCGGACGGGTAGCAGCTGAACGACCGGCCGTCGAGATCCTGCTTGTACATCTTGCGCAGGCCGCCGCTCGTCACGCGCGCACCGATCACGTAATTGCCGGGATCGTTCGGGTTGTTCGCGTAGAACTTCACGAGCGTGCCGAAAATGTCGGACGTCGATTCGTTCAGGCCGCCCGCGTCGCCCGAATAGTTCAGGTTGGCAGTGGCCTCGGTCACGCCGTGACTCATCTCGTGCCCGGCGACGTCGACCGAAACGACAGGTTTCGGCAGGCGGGTGCCTGGATCGCCGTCGCCGTACACCATCACGCGCGACGACAGCCATGCCGCGTTCGCGCCGGTCGTGCCGCTGCCCGTGTTGAATACGACGTGAGCGTAGCTCCTCACGCCGCGGCCGTCGTTGAAGATGCCGTTGCGGTTGTGCGTCGTCCTGTAGTAGTCCCAAGTCAACGCGAGCCCATAGTCGATGTCCGCGGCGACCGTCTGCCGGTCGGTCGTCGTGTTGTTGCCCCACACGTTCGTGCTGCTGGTGAAGATCGGCAGGTCGGTGGCTTGCTCGACGTCGTCCGAGCTCAGGCCGCGGCCATCGTAGACCGAGCCGCCGCCGCGGCTGGGATCGAGCATCCGGTAAGCGTTCGTGCCGGTCTGGTCCGTCGTGAGCGCCAGGTTGCCGTAGTACAGCGAGCGGCCGGTGCCGGTCGCGGCGGCGGTCTTGATCAGGTCTTGGGCGTCGAGCACGGTGCCGGTGCGCGCATCGATGTAGTACAGCACGGCATCGCCGTGCGCATCGGTCGCGTTGCCGTATACGCGCACCGCGTAGGCCAGTGTCGGCGCGACGTCGCGTGCGAATACGACGAGTTCCGCGTCATCGACGCGACGCACGTTCGAGTCGAAACGCGCGGCCGCGATGAGCTTGGCCCTGGCCGCGCCTACGTCGGGCGCGTTGCGTACCACTGAGCGGTTTCCGACCTTGCCGATCGTGCCGGCGAGATTGATCGGTGCAAGCTGGGTCTGGCTCGCCTGCTTCAACTGCCCTCGGTGCGAATGGACGACGACGTCGCCGCCTATCACCGGCAGGCCCGCATGGAAGCGATCGAAGCGAACGTGCTCGGTGCCATCGGGATCGACGATCACGTCGCGTACCTGGAACTGATCTCCGTCCGTCGGCGCGCTTGCTTGCGGCCCCGCGAACTTCAACGTGCGTGCTGTGCCGCCGGTAGCCAGACTGAAGGCGGACGGATTCTGCTGGATCAGTTGCAGCGCCTTGTCGACCGTGGCCGAAGGGTCGCCGGCCTGGGCAAAAGCGCTGAGACTCGCAATGGTAATCGCGGCGATGGGCAGCAGACGAGACAATTTCTTCATGCAATCCCCCAGATTATGAATGGATGATGTTCGAGGAATGAATCAAGTGAAGACGTTGATATAAGACGCGTCGCGAACCGCAGAGGCATCCTAGGAGGTCGCTTTTATAATTACAAGATATTTTCAGAGAGATTAATTTTTAATATCGAAAATGTTAATCGAGAAATGATTTGGTGAGGAATGTGAAATGATTCGATTGGCCGCTCCGGACGTGTCGGTGAAGTTGCATCGACGGAGCGTGATTGGAGAATTTTGCGATGCCCGAGGGCGAATTGCTGCGACGTGCGCGCCCAGTCATGCTGCCCGGCGGCGCGCAGCACGTGTCGTCACGGCACGAGAAGATAAAAAACTGGCTACACGAAATTTCAAACAATTATGTCGATTATAAATTCAATCGAAAAGGCAGACTTCATTTCATTAATTTCATATTTTATAACAATGATATAAATTGTTATATGCTTGAGTTTTCAGATTATTTGGTTTTC
>Ga0182005_1001142_pt1 | contig 11013 bp, 7 predicted proteins | sample Sormic07211103_1_FD_123021 | JGI IMG/M metagenome (GOLD analysis project Ga0182005, IMG submission 123021) | Rhizosphere microbial communities from Sorghum bicolor, Mead, Nebraska, USA - 072115-103_1 MetaG | ecosystem: Host-associated > Plants > Roots > Rhizosphere | place: USA: Nebraska...
CACCCGGTCCTTGAGCACGTTGAGGCTGTAGTCAACATGGCCGATGCGGACACCGTCCCGCTCAGCGACGAGAAGTGATCCCCTCCCTGGAAACGGAAACTGGAGCCGCTGGGTGTCGTTGGAATGGTCGATACGTGTAACGGCTTGCAATCGAAAACAGCCATGCTCGCAATCAACACCATTTTCTGCTCAGATTAATTGCGACTGACGAGCTCCTCGTGCTCACATTAACTGCGACTGTGCTTGCATTCAGCGACGCATGCTTGCATTCCATTTTCACGTGCTCACATTAACTGCAACCAGCCGTTTGGGGACTGACGGCACTGAATGCGGACGCATCCGCCCCCCCCCCCGCTTGACTAGCCGATGTGGTTGTGGCGCTTGTGGCTCTGCGTCTCGTGCTAAATCGGCAATCCTGCTGCCAGCATTTTATCCCGCAACTCGGCAGCACGGGCGGGGTCGAGCATGTTGCTGAACAACGCTTTGATTTCGGCGGGTCTGGCGTCGAACTGCTCGACCAAATCCTTGATGCGGTAACCATGGCGCGTCAGGGTAGGCTCCAGATCATCCAAATGACGCGACAGCACCGACTCCACGAGCAATGCCGATACAGGTGTCTCTCCCACCTGATAACCGGCTTCCAAAGACAGGCTCAGATGCAGTTGAATTTGCAAGGGTGTGCGAAGCTTGGTGGCCAACAAATCAATAGCCTCTTCGGAGATGATCGATTCAGCAGCGACTCTCCGCTCTGTGCAGGTGTCGAGTAGCCAGTGAATATATTCGCGCTGACTACCGGCGATGCCGTCGAGTGAGAATATGTCGGTGCGGTAACCGATTTCTTCCATCGTCGGACGACGCAGGTCATTGCGAAGCTTGGGATGGCCAGCCAGCACCACTGAGAGTCGCCCGTCACCGTCTTCGACCAATTCCATTAGCCGTTTAAGCCCAGTCAGGGTATGACCATTAAGGTCATGGGCCTCATCGACGAACAGGGCCACCGGGCGTTTGTTCTTCTTCACCAGTTCGCGTAGATCTCGTTCACGCTTTTCGCCCTGGGTGGGGATCCGTACCTGTTTTTCGGTGGATAAGTCGTAGTAAAGCGCTGCGATGAAAGTCGCGAGCTTAATGCTGTGCTTCTCGATGGCGAAGGACTTGGAGACGGTGATTTTCTTTTCCTCCTCCATCACCTGTTGAAGGCGACGTAGCATCACAGTCTTGCCGCTACCGATGACGCCACACAGTGCAATCAACCGGCCTTCAACGATGGCACCCTTGATGTCTTTGATCAGTTGCTGATGATGCGCAGTCTCAAAATAACCGGCTTGGCTCAACGGCAACGTCAATCCATAGTGCTGCATAACTTCAACCCGCATGCTCTTCTCCTGCTCTTTTATGGCGGAAGTAGGTTCTGATGCGTTCCAGGACAACACGGCGTGTCAGGGTTTCACTCAGCACCTGGTGGATGAATGCTTGATCTTCGGTCGAGAGTTTAGATAGCGGCTGTGCGAGTTCATCGGCAATTGCGAGTTTGGCGGCAATCGCACTAGGAAAGTGATACTCGTGGGCTTCGGCATCGAAAGGAATACGTGGTAGCGCCTCCGAAATAGTAGAAGGTGTCAGCCGTACATCGTTACCGGCCAGCGCGGCAATGGGCAACCCCAACTGATCGGCCAGTGAACGGATTCGGTCGGATCGTTCATCGACTTTTCCCCGCTTGAACGCACGGTATCGATGAAGTGGAATTGGTCCGGACACCGGGTAGTAAGGTCCAAAGCGCTCCCCATTGAGCTCGGCATACAGTTCATTATCGAAGAGTCCCCACAAAAGCACTACAAACTCTCCAGCCATATCGGGTTCTACCTCAAAAGAAGTGCCATCCACCGTGACCCGTGCGTCGACACCCACTTTGCGGCGTTCGGGTTCACGGGCAAAGCGACAGAACTGTTCCCAAGAGCACATCTCACGAATGCCTTCAACGGGTAGGCTTGCCTGCCAGTCCTCGATCCGCGAATGCGGCTCTGATCGATGGGGCTGCACATTGTAGGTACGCACCAAGTAGCGCATCAGCCACTCATTGGCCTGCGTTTCGGTTTCTGGCTTGTGGAAGTGATATAGCGTCTCATGGGCTTCTTTCACCGTACGGAACGGGCGTTCGACCTTGCCCTTCGAACGGGCGGTGGTACGCGTGCCATCCTTACCTGCAGGAATGTGTGTCTGCCATTCGATGCCCAGCGCTTGCATGACGTTTTGGAAGACTCGCCGTTTGGTCACTGGACCGTTGTCCAGGTAGATCATCTTCGGGCGACCTTGAAATGGAAAGATCGAGTCAGTCTTCGGGGCCATGGCGTTGAATAGGAAACGCAACGCCGATTCAGCGTCTTCACCGTACACGCAGTGGTATTCCTGATAGGCCACCCCACTGCGATCATCCACCACACTGAAGAGCATCAGTGTAGGTTCGCCTCTGGTGGGGTCGATCCACTCGGGCTTGTCAATGTGCTTGAGGTCTGAGGGTGACAGGTCGAATTGCCAGCAGTCGTTACTGTTTGCCGCTTGAAACCGTGTAGCCGGTGGCTGTCGCGAAAGTCGTGGCTGATCCAGTCCCCATAAGGCCAAGTAGCGGTCGATGGTAGGGCGACTTAGAACGCCACTTGGCGCTCTGACCAGCCCTTGAACAGTTTCCACGCCATAATCTTCCAGCAGCTCGATGGCACGACGGGTCGATAAATGTCGTCCCTGCTTATTCGTTGTTCGCAGTTTCAGTGCCGCGATCAGCTCACAATATTGCTCTAACTCGACTTTTTGTAATACACGCGGTGTACCGTGATCGGCACGATGGGCCGCATGCGGCTTGTAATAGAGGTTTAGAGCTCGGTACACAGTGCTAGGTGACACACCGTACAACTCCGCTAGAGCTGCCACCTGGGTAGCCCGCTCCGGACTTTTTTTCGGCAAGCGATCAAGTCGTTGCCGCAATTGCAACAACGAATCGACAGGTAGGGAATTACGCTTGGCGCCCATGCTGCGCTAAGACTCGATACACCGAGGCACGACCAACCCCCAGTCTTCGCGCAATTTCTGTCGCGCCTAGCTTTTCTTCAGCCCGCAGACGCTGAATTTCGAGAGGGTCAATGGATGGTTTCCTCCCCCGGTAAACCCCGCGAGCTTTTGCGTCAGCAATTCCCTCAAGTTGGCGCTCGCGGCGCAGGTTGGTTTCAAACTCTGCGAAAACGCCCAACATGTCCAGGAACGCTTTCCCTGCCGCACTCTGTGTATCAATCGGTTGTTCAGTTGCTCTGAGGCTAACACCTCGCTCTTTTAGCGTGTAAACGATGTCCTGCAAATCCTTGATGCTCCGCGCAAGGCGGTCAATACGGGTGACCACTAACGTATCGCCAGGCCGCAGGAAGTCGAGCAACGTCTGAAGTTCCGTTCGCCCCACCCGAGTTGCCCCACTGCCTTTTTCGGCACGCACCACATCACAGCCTGCCTCACGTAAGGTTTTTTCTTGCAGGATGAAATCTTGGTCGTGGCTGGAAACACGAGCGTATCCATAAAGCGCCATGGGAAAGCTTGTCTCGTTAGGCTTTAGAACCTATAAAACTAGCAGACCAAAAACGAAATACAACCCTAATGAGACAAGAAAACTGTCTCATCAAAACGTCTCACTGAGGTATACCCATGCAAGATAGTTCATCTCGCAGTTAAACTGAGCCAAGAAAGCTGCATGTGAGCAAATCACAAATATTGCGCGCACGGGCGGAGGTAATGCGAGCCGGAAAACGCGCCCAATGCGAGTATGAACAGGCAGATACACTACTTGCCCACTGGATTGCCGACAGCGTCGTAACGCTGCTGATAGATGCCAGAGCCGCTATTCCACGTCACAACCCAGCCCCCGTCGACCAGAGCCGTAACGGCGGGGATGCCTTCGCGTGAAGAGGTATTGACCTGCGTTTCGTTGCCCGACTTGGCACCTGACGCCGCATAGCGCTGCTGATAAACGCCACTACCTGACCCGTCGTGATCATCCATCCTCATCCACGTTACCACCCAGCCACCGTCGAGCAGTGCCGTAACGACGGGGAAAATTTGATCGGAGGTCGTGATGGTGCTGACCTCCGTCTCGATGCCCACTTTGGCACCTGACGCTGCATAACGCTGCTGATAGGCACTATAGCGAGAAACGTTCCGGCCATCGCTCATCCACGTTACCAGCCAGCCACCGTCCGCCAGCCCTGTAGCGAAAGGATTTATTTGATATACGCTCGCCGTGGTATTGACCTGCGCCTCGGCGTCCACTTTGGCACCTGACGCCGCATAGCGCTGCTGATAGGCGCTACCGTCCGGCCCATCCAGGCTTGGTTTTCTCCACGTTACCAGCCAGCCACCGTCCGCCAAGGCCGTAACGGCAGAGGATGTTTGATAGCTGTTAACCTGCGTTTCGACACCCTCCTTGGCACCCGACGCCGCATAGCGCTGCTGATAGATACCCCCCGAACCGCCCTGGCCATCGCTCATCCAGATTACCAGCCAGCCTCCATCCGCCAGGGCCGTAACGGCGGGAAGCATTTGATTGCTCTTCGTGGTGGTCGGGACCTGCGTCTCGACGCCCATTTTGGCACCCGACGCCGCATAGCGCTGCTGAAAGATGCCCCGGTTGGAACCGTACTGGCCACTGCGTTCCCACGCTACCAGCCAGCCACCGTCCGCCAATCCTGCAATAGTTGAAGATCCTTGGGATCTGGTCGTTATGCTATTGACCTGCGTCTGGATGCCCACTTTGACACCTGACGCTGTGTAGCGCTGCTGATAGACCTCAGCGTCCAATTTATCCCGGCCACCTTCCCACGTTACTACCCAGCCACCGTCACGAAGATGGGCTACAGCTGGCCAAGTCTGCCCACTTAGCAATCCCGGATCAGAAGCAGTGAACGGCGGGCTTACTGGCTCAGCAAAAGCGGGGGCTACGGTCACGAGCAGAGCCAGAGAAAACAAAAGACGGTTTTTTTTCATCGGTAGTGGGTTCTCGTTGGGTTGAATGGAGGCGACCTATGTGTAGGGCTATTAATCAAAAACAGTTCCCGCTTATTGGGAACCCTGAACGTACGATTTTCCAATTTCGATTGGTTTTTAATAAAAATCGCATTGTTTCAATTTATGGGCGCTTCAGTCATTCGGACTAACCTATCGATTGATTCCACCATATTTTTAAATACTTCCTTTTGGGCTACTGCCGCAGCTTTGAATTTCTCAGGATTTGGCAAACTCCCTCCTTTCGAGTGGGGCGCGGCCCATTTTTGAATTTTCCTGTGTTCGTAGCCGATATCGGAATAAAAATAAATCTGATAAAAGAGCCAACCTCGATCGCTGGGGTAGCGTTGCGCGAACTGAGCCATTTTCTGTTGCGCTTCAATGTATAACATTAATGCCTTATCTCTTTGCTCACGCTGGACATAAAAATTTGCCATCGTGGCGTAACTAGACACCAAATCCACCTGCCATTCAGTATTGCTGGGATCAACTTCAATCAAATGGAGTCGTATTTTTAGCGCTTCGTCATAATGAACTAGCACTTCACCCTCTAACATCTTTCGTTCTTTTCCCGCATTGTTATCGTTTTTGATATTAGCGATTTCCATATGTGCTAGTGCAAGTGCGCGCTGCCATTCCATATTGTTAGGATCCATGGCAGCCAAATCCTGGTATAAGCTAAATTCATCGGTTACAGCATCGCGAGCAGTTTTCCATTTTCCCCGTCTCCATGCGGCGTCCGTAATTTTTCCAAGGGTTACTGCCAGCTCGCGAACGAAAAGTGGATTTTTTTCGTCTTGTCTGAAAAGTTTCAGACGTATCGCGTATGCGTCACTGTATTCAGCGGGTATTGGGTCATTATAGTCTTTATCCGCGATTAACTCGTATAACATAGCGAGGTCGCGTTGAAACTCATAATTGCCCGGCTCTAGCTTTGTCAGGCGCAGAAGGATAGCCAGTGCAGGTTGAAAGAAAATTCTGCTCTCTTCGGACTCAGAATAACCCCTGTTGTTTTTTATAAAGTTAACTGCTAAAGCATGTTGCCATTTATTGTTATTCGGCTGCAATTCAACGAGACGTTGGTATAACACACCTGCTCGGTCGTAGTGTCGCCAAGCGCGCATACGAAAAGCGCTCAGTTTATCCTCCGAGTCTTTTGCCGAAGTGCTTTCGAGGCGCTCAACTATTTTTATTAAGTTGCTGGACGAGTTGGCCATTTTGTTGTTGTAGGCTAACTTATAGGCCGCATTATATCCAAAACTGTAGGGGAAATTTTGTCCGGCTCTCAGCATCTGAAGATCCCCCAACCGTTCGTGCGCAACGGCTAGGGCATACTGTGCATCAGTACTATCTAAATGCTTTTCTGCGGAGGTGTTCGCTGAGATCAGCTCCGCAGTGGCGCGTTCGAGATCGTTGTTTATTTGAAAGACTTGATCATCCCCAAGGTTGCTGGGTTGAGCGACTGCCAGCGCACCGGTCATCAGCAAACCCACTACGACTGTTGCCGTAGCTATACGCTTGTGCCACTTTCCCAAAGCGGAAGCTTCTCGGCTACCGAATCGGTGAAAATGATCTTTACGTGTATTCAACAAATACTGCTCAATCGTTCTACTCATGAAACTCATTTCGGTACTTCCCGGCGGACGGACATCCAGTGTTGAGATGCAGTTTAGTTATGGGCGTTCTGGTAGCCAGAATTTTTTAGGTATTCCCTTCAATACGTTTTGCTCAAATAACGTTTGTTCAATTCGCTGCTTTGAACTCTCTTGATCTTCATAAATGATATTTTTTCCAACTAGAAAAAGGCCATTTCTGTAGTTTTCAGGGGTGGCCAAGGTGCGGCCGTGAAATCGTGATATTGCAAAGTAGACTGTAGGGGGTTTTTTAAATACATTTTCATCTGGGCGCCTTGGCTTTTCTTCATACCAAAAGCAGCCCTGCCCCCAATAATTCGAATAGTTAAGCAAATACCTCCCGGAAGGTATCTCTAATCCGTAGGATCCCGTAACATCCACAGCGCTGACTAAAAAACCGTCCTCATCTACTTCTGTGCCCAAGGTGCCCTTTACCACCGCGATAATTTCGCTACCTTTGCGCATCGGTTCACTGAGTTTATCCGTGAGGCTGATATTCTCATCAGGACAGTCTGCCCAGACATTCAAAGAAAGCGTCATCAGAGCAATATACAGAGTGCTTTTCATGATTTTTCAACTAAATCCAGTCAAAGCGATTGAATGATATTTAACTATTTGTTTTCGTCGAACGAATCTGCAAACTAATAAGCGATCGTAGAGCTGGCAACGAGACCAAAACGACTTGCTATTTATCTGGCGGACTCCAAAAGGGGAGTCCTCTGCGGTGGCGCCGAACACCCCACCAGAATGCCGATATCAGCATCACAATACTGCCGACCGTGAGTACAGCCTTATATGGCCGCAATGCATTGCGCACGGTGTCTATGAGCTGTGTCACATAGCGCTTGTCCGCGTTCTCGAAGTCCGGTGAAGGGCATTGAGTACGGAAATCTCCTTCAAACCGCAAAGGCCCTTCGTTGACGTAACGCTGATAAATGGCACTTTTCCCTTTAACGCTATAGTCCCAGGTCGCGGCCTGACACAGCACCGCGGCGAACGCCTGGCTGGTATGAGGCAAATTGTCGGCGGCGCGACCCGCCAACGCGGCGGCAACAAAACGATAGTGATAACGCTGGTCGGGTTGGGCGGCACTGCCCTGCTGACGCGCTACTTCGTCCTCGGTCATCAGCGGTCCAACTTTGAGATCCGTGCTTTCCAGGCTATAGCCGCCGTCGTACACGGTGAAATCCGGGGCCGTTTCGTAGCCGAGAATATCCATTCCCCATTCACGCGCTGACTCGCCAGCACTGAACAGCGCAACGGCGCGCGTGGTCGGCCACCATGCGGTGTCGGCCCGTTGACGCTGTTGCGCATACAACTGTGCTTTCTTCTGGAGCTTAGGGTTATCGAAGTACACCAGCGCTTCGTTGTAGCGTTCTTCTCGCAGCAACCGGCGACCTAGTAAATTGCGCAATTGCGCGGCCACCGGCAACGGCACGTAGTGGTCACGATCCTCCTCACTCAACGGCGGTGGCGCGGGCACCTGCGTGTCGACGTACTGCTTGAGTTCATCGACAGTCAGTACCCGCTCAGCCACCGTCGCGGCATCGAGCCAATAGATATCCTGGCTGCGATACAGCAGATCGAATGCTTGCAGATAGTCCCCGCGTTGCAGGGCTAAAATTGCACTTTCACCTTCAACCCGGCACTTAGGTTGCAGTGTTTCGTACTGACGATGTGCTTCCCATGTGCCCCAAGATTCATCCTGCGGGAAAGCCTGCGCCGCCTTGACGTACGCTGCAGCCGCTGCATTTTTATCGCCATCGCGCAACGCCAGTTTCGCTCGCAGCCACCAGGCCAGACCGCCCTCGTCGGCATGTTCCAGGAAGGCCTTGGCGCTGGCGTAATCGCCTTGTTGATAATTCATTGCGGCCAATCGATCAGCGTTATCCAGGCTGCCGCGGGTACTGCTTTGCAGCAGTTGGATCAGTTTCAATTCGTTGGGCGATAGATCGCCAAACGACCAGCGTAAGCGACTGATCAAAGACGCAGTGACCAGCTGTTGCACCGGTTTGCCCTTGAGCAACGCGGTTAGTTGCTCCTCCGGCATCGCTCGCAAGTCAGCCATCAATAACCTCAGTGAGGCGTCGCCAGCCGTTAAACCATGCTGGTTTTGCGCGGCGTAGAGTTCTATGGCGCTGTTCCAGTCACCGGCGGTTCGAACTACCCGGGCCTCTTCGCCGAGGCTGGCCACACCCAACGCTAGTGGGTCACTGAAGCCGTCGATGCTCAGCTGACGGGCCTGCCTGAAGGCGTTGCGCGCCTGCACCAGAAGATCGGGTGGCCCGTCCGCCTCGGTGCTCATGGAAAACAGCGCCCTGCCCAACGAATACGCGGCCCAGGTGCTGCGCAGGGCACGTTGGTTAGTCGGCAGTGCTAGCACTTTATTAAAGTATTCGGCGGCCAGCCGATGATCGCCCGCATTGAACGCCGTCGCTCCCGCCATATACAACTTGAGCTCGGTAGGCAGGTTCGCGCCTTGGATTTCGACTTCTCTGGAGTCCGAAAGACTGCGCAGGCGCTTAATCAACGTGTATTGCTCGGTCGTTAAATCAACTTGCTCGGCTTCCTCCCTATCCATGTCAGGTCCGTCATTCCTTGTATTCCCCAGTCCTGGTATGACGTGGCCAAGGCGACTGATCTCGAAACTGAAATTGCCTTCAGGCAATTCTGCCAGTGACTGACCACGGTTATCCAACAACCGCAGGGGAAAGTCCGGTCCGCAGCCCAGTGCTGAGCCCAGCGGCAAGCAAAGACTCAGGCAAAACAAATGGCGCGGCCAGTGACGTAAAAACATTTGAACCTCTTTGGTCGGAGCTTTCCGAACTCCTGATTTTTCCCGAACTTCGTAGTCGCTCCTTAAATACATGTGAAGCGTAAGCACCGGATCACCAAAAGTATGTAGGGAACGTCTGAATTGCCCCTTGGAGGGCGGCATCCGTCTGATGAACGCTTGATGGGGCGGCCGCCAATTACCAACAATCTGAGCACATGAGTGGAACCCAAGCCGGCAGCGCTAAATACCAGTCTTTGCAGTTCATTCCGTGGTAGCAAGATCGGATCTGAGCAAGGTGCCTCCGATTCGACCAATTAAGACAGCTTGGACTGATCCGATGGCTCGGCTAGTCAGGATAAAAGATCACTCAATGCGAAGCGCTACCGAATGCGTCAGATGGGAGATAGATCGCGCCTGACGCGTGGTTGCCGTGCACTTTCATTGCCGTCAGTTTCTAAGCGGCTGGTTGCAGTTAATGTGAGCACGTGAAAATGGAATGCAAGCATGCGCTACTTAATGCAAGCACAGTCGCAGCTAAAGTGAGCGCGAGTACTCCGTCAGTCGCAATTAATCTGAGCAGAAAAGAGCATTGATTGCGAGCATGGCTGTTTACGATTGCAAGCCGTTACAGATACGGATCGACAGTGACGACAGACTGGTTGCCAGGCTGTTTGCTGCGCGCCGCTGAAAAAAATCGCGCAGTGGTTTAAAAACGTCCATGTGCCCTGCCCTGCTGAAAAGTGGTGATTACGTATTTTATCACCACTTATTGAGGGCATAACCATTATCCATGGAAATGGCCATTTAATGACCGTTAAGTTAATTGGTCGCCTCGTATTGACTACTTTTTCAGTAAAAGTCAAAGCTGCGGATTTTGGGGTTTGGTGAGCAGAAAGCGCACTTAAGCCAAATGCCTGCGCACAAGCAGCGTGCTATCTGAATAGTTCGATAAACCGCCGCTTTACCAGACCGCTGTAGGAGTGATTTTGAATAGCCGAAAACACCCGAAAAGAGGTGTCTAAAACTCGTTCACTAAGCCAATTCACAGTTTTGGATGAGTAAATCGTACTTTAATCAGGGCTTACGTTGGTTTTATGTTAGGGCCAAGTAGTAATGTCGCAATCCAACCCGACCGGCCGCCACTTGCGCGGCGTTCAAAGGTGCTCGCGGATAATGCCGCTCCGGATGCGCAAGATATCCGCCAGTACCGCCAGGGCGATTTCGGCGGGGGTCTTGCTGCCCAGGTTGAGGCCGATCGGGGCGTGGATGCGCGACAGTTCCGACTCGCTCAAACCACCGACGCGGCGCAACCGTTCGAAGCGTTTTTGTGAGGTCAGCATCGAACCCATCACACCAATATAGAAGGCATCGGTGCGCACGGCCTCCATCATGGCCAGATCATCGATGCGCGGGTCGTGGGTCAGCGCCACCACCGCTGTATCGCTGTGGCAACCGCCTTCGGCGATGAACAGTGATGGCAGCTCGCGGCGAATCTCCACGTTTTCCAGCACCACGCCGTCCAGCGCCTCTTCACGTGGGTCACAGAGAATCACTTCGAAGCCCAGGCCC
>Ga0182005_1001143_pt1 | contig 11010 bp, 9 predicted proteins | sample Sormic07211103_1_FD_123021 | JGI IMG/M metagenome (GOLD analysis project Ga0182005, IMG submission 123021) | Rhizosphere microbial communities from Sorghum bicolor, Mead, Nebraska, USA - 072115-103_1 MetaG | ecosystem: Host-associated > Plants > Roots > Rhizosphere | place: USA: Nebraska...
ATCCTGGCCGAAACGGACACGGCCATCGCGGTGGTAATTGACGAAGTGTGTGGCGTAGGCATTGACGAACAGCACCTTCTCGCCGGTTTCCGGGTGGGTGCGCACGACCGGATGCTCAGAATCCGGGTACTGCGCCTTCATCGCCAGGCGCTTTTCCCTGGGCATGGCGGCGGCGAAGGAGGCGTTGAAGCTATGGCTGGCGATCAGGTTGCCAATTTCCTGTTTCACGTCCGCCGGCAGCTTGTCATAGGCCAGCACCATGTTGGCCCACATGGTGTCGCCGCCGACCGGAGGGCATTCGATGCAACGCAGCACCGCGCCCATCGGCGGCGATTCACGCCAGGTGGCATCGCAGTGCCAGGCATTTTCATAGCGGTCCGCCGGGTTCTCGGGGGTCTTGTAGATTTGCACGAGGCCGGGCGCTTCGGGATGGCTGGGCAGCATCGGGTGGGTTTCGAGCTGCCCCATGCGCAGGGAAAAAGCCTCGTGATCGCGACGGGAAAGTTTGTCCAGATCCTGGTCACGCAGGAACAGCACCTTGTGTTTGAGCAGTGCGGCGTAAATTTCGTTGAACATGTCGTCATCGCGCACTGCGTCGCCCAGGTTCACATCGAGCAGTTCCGCGCCGATGGCGCAGGTCAGTTGTTCGACTCGCATTGCGTCTCCATTTAATTGGTCTATGGCCGGGCCGTGGGCGTGACAGGTGAAAGCCATGCCTTGAGTGACGGCGGCGCTTGTTATTGTTGATCCAGTTTTTTGGCTGCGGCGGTGTGGGACAGGTGAATCCGCGGGAGGCTGCGGCAGGAGCCGACAGCGATGCCGCGCGCCTATCCTAATTGGCAGGCACGGGCAATCCTGTGCATTTCAGGACATTTTATTAGCGTATTGGGACAAGGTCGTCCGCTCGCAGGCGCGCTCCCTTGGGACCGCCCGTTCCACTTACTCAGGTGAGTGACCCGGGTGTCACCTGGCTCTCTCGGTAGGCTGTGACCCAACTCGATGGCGTCTGGCCAAACTGGCCACGGAACCAGCGGGAAAAGTCACCGGCAGAGGAAAAACCAAGCAGCTCGGCGACCTCATATAACCGGCGCTTGCTGTTGGCCAGGTACTCTTCGGCGAGATCGGCACGCACGGCATTGATGATGGTGGTGACGCTTTGCCCTTCCTCCGCGAGGTGCCGGTTCAGCGTGCGTCGATGCACGCCGAGATGCTGGGCAACGCCATCGACGGAACACAGCCCGCCCGGCAACAACATCTTGACCACCTGGCGCACCTGCTGCGTCGGCTCGTCGCGCAGGTTGGCCAACAGCAGGTCCAGGGATCGCTTCACTTCGCGATGCAGCGTCGGGTCTGCCGCGGGAATGGCCGCGTCGAGATCGCGGGCGCGGCAAACGATGGCATTGAACTCCTGGGAAAACTCGATCGCCGTGCCCAGCACGCGGTGATGGACTTCCAGGCTGGTGGGTCGCTCGTGGGTAAAGCTGACCCTGACTGGCCGGAAAGTCTGGCCGCTGAGATTGTTCAAGGTGCGCACGATAATCCCCGTCGCCTGTTCGATCGCCTGGCGCCAGACGCCATGATGACCCTGCATGTTCACACCCATATGCAACAGGACCAGGTCCCCGACATCTTCAAGCCGCAGCTCCACGCCGGCGTTATGCAACCGGGCGTAACGCGCGCAGGACAGCAAGGCTGCGCGCAGTGTCGGCTCTTCGCGAATGAGCAGCGCGAGCATGCCGAAGTTGGACAGTTGCCTCGATTGCGCCAGCAACAGCCCGAACGCCTCATGGCCAGACAGGCGCGCCGACTCTTCCAGCAGCCAGCCGACCGAATCGCTGCTGATCATGATGTTCGGATCGGCCAGGGTACTGGCTGGCAGCTTGGCTAGACGCAGCATGCGAAACGGGTCCAGCCCTACGGAGCGGGCCACTTGCTCATAGTGGGTCAGGCTGGCACTGCGGGTCAGGGTGTACATGCTGGGCTGTCCCAATTTCACAAGAGTGTGTCCTGCGAAGCTTAGTGCAGGACGCCCCGCCAGAGCTACCTTCAGGTCACTGAAAATAGTGGAGGCAGCGCCGTATTGGCCATCCGCTGGATAACAACAATAAAACCCATGAGGAGGCTACATGGCCTTTCACCCAATCGCCGACGATGATGACGCTGGTTGCGTCAACGTTGCGCGTAGATATGCCTGGATTGTCTTTGCACTGACCTTCGGCATGTTGATTTCCGATTACATGTCGCGCCAGGTGCTCAATGCGGTGTTCCCGCTGCTCAAGAGCGAGTGGGCACTGAGTGACGGCCAGCTCGGCCTGCTCAGTGGCATTGTCGCCCTGATGGTCGGCCTGCTGACGTTCCCGCTGTCGCTGATGGCCGACCGCTTCGGCCGGGTCAAGAGCCTGGCGCTGATGGCGATGCTGTGGAGCGTGGCCACTTTGGGCTGCGCCTTGGCGCAGGACTACCCGCAGATGTTCATCGCCCGGTTCATGGTCGGCGTCGGCGAAGCCGCCTACGGCAGCGTGGGCATAGCGGTGGTGATTTCGGTATTCCCAAAACACATGCGAGCCACCCTGGCCAGCGCGTTCATGGCCGGCGGCTTGTTCGGCGCTGTGCTGGGCATGGCCCTGGGCGGCGCGATCGCCGCCAAGCTGGGCTGGCGCTGGTCATTTGCCGGCATGGCGTTGTTCGGCCTGTGCCTGGCGGTGCTGTACCCGATCATCGTCAAGGAAGCACGCATTGCGCCGCAACGTGCGGCGCAGGCCCTGAACCAGGGGACGCAGGACCTGCGCCCGTTGCGCACCCTGTGGTCCAGCCGTTCGGTAGTAGCGACCTATGTCGGCAGTGGTTTGCAGTTGTTTGTCGGCGGCACGGTGATGGTGTGGATTCCCAGCTACCTGAACCGCTACTACGATATGCCGACGGACAAGGCAGGCGGGCTGGCTGCCCTCATTGTGCTGTGCAGCGGTGTGGGGATGATTCTGTGCGGCATGCTTAGCGACCGGCTGTGTCGCAACTTACCGGAGCGCAAAGTCAGCCTGGCCATTGCCTTCTGCCTGGGCAGTTGCCTGCTCTTGTCGGCGGCGTTCGCGCTGCAGGCGGGGCCCGTGCAATTGCTGTTGATCTGCCTGGGCATGCTGATTGCCACCGGGACCACCGGCCCTAGCGGGGCGATGGTCGCCAACCTGACCCATTACTCGGTGCACGGCACCGCATTTGCCACGCTGACCCTGGCCAATAATCTGCTGGGCCTGGCCCCGGGGCCATTCATTACCGGCCGGGTTTCCGACCTGATCGGCCTGCATGCCGCGTTTCAACTGGTGCCACTGGTCAGCCTCGCGGCCGCGGCGGTGTTCTTTTACGCCAAGTGTCACTACCACAAAGATATTGCCCGTTTAACGGGTGACAGCGTCGCAGCACCTGTCAGTGGCGGCGCGTTAGAGGTGAAGTTGTGAGTCGATTTTCAAGTGTTGATGTGTTTTTCGATCGCCCCTGGGACCTGATCGGCAAGCGCAAGCTGGAGCAGATGCTGATTGGTGAGGAATCCATGCCATGAGCGCCATTGCTCTCACCCAAGCCCATACCCGCGTGCGCGAATTGGCACCGGGTTTTACCGTCAGCCTGATCGTGGCGGCTGCCGCTTCGTTTTTGTCTGAGCACTATGGTGCGCCGGTCATGCTGTTCGCCTTGTTGCTGGGCATGGCGCTGAACTTTCTGGCGGACGAAGGCTCGTGCAAGGCCGGTGTCGAGTTCACCGCGCGTATGGTGCTGCGCATCGGCGTGTCGCTACTGGGCATGCGTATCACCCTGGAACAAATGGCGGCGTTGGGCTGGAAGCCGATGGCGCTGGTGGTGATCCTGGTGGTGGTGACCATCGGCGTCTCGGTGATCGCTGCCAGGCTGCTCGGCTTTTCCCGATTGTTCGGCATGCTCACCGGTGGCGCCACCGCCATCTGCGGTGCATCGGCAGCCTTGGCCCTGGCCGCAGCGTTGCCTAACCATCCGCAGAAAGAGCGTGCGACCCTGTTCACGGTGATCGGCGTGTCGGCGTTGTCGACCCTGGCAATGATCGTCTATCCAATGATTGCTTACGGGTTATCACTGTCGCCGCAAATTGCCGGGGTGTTCCTCGGCGCGACTATCCACGATGTCGCTCAGGTCGTGGGCGCCGGTTACGGCATGTCGACCGAGACCGGCGATACCGCCACTGTGGTCAAGCTGATACGCGTCGCCATGCTGCTGCCGGTCATCGTCGCTGCGGCCATGGTTACCCGCATGCAAGGTGCCGACCCGACAGGCAAACGCCCACCGCTGCTGCCATGGTTCGCCGTGGGATTTCTGATGCTGGCCTGCATCAACAGCACCGGCTGGATCGCGCCGGCGGTGCAAGGCGGGGTCAATGAGTTCTCGCGCTGGTGCCTGGTGATTTCCATCAGTGCCCTGGGCATGAAAACCCGGCTCAAGGAACTGGCGGCGGTCGGGATCAAGCCGATCCTGCTGATGGTCGGGGAAACTGTGTTTCTCGTGGTGCTGGTGCTTCTGTTACTGCACTGGGGTTCCTGAAAACAGGCTTCACACAGGTTTATGGCAGGGCTTCACTGGGCTGGCTCCTCATTACAGTGAGGCTCACCACCGGTGTGACAAGCACCGGTTTTCGCGGCGACTGTACCAGCAGTCGCCGTTTTTTTGTGTGCGTTGAAAGGCGGGAACAGCGCTCCCTGTCAGGGAGCGACCGCTTGTTTCTGCGCGCGACGCCACGCCGCTGGCGGCATGCCGAACTGGTTGATGAACCAGCGCGTGAAGGAACTGGCCATGGAGAAGCCGAACATGTCGGCGATGCTGCTCATCGAGTGGTTCGGGTTTTCCAGATAACGCAGCGCCAGGTCACGGCGCACCTCGTTGATCAGGTCGTTGAAGGCACAGCCGTCGTCCTGCAGACGGCGTTGAAAGGTGCGCACGTTCATGCCCTGTGACAGCGCGATCTGTTCGATCGTGGCGCGCCCCATGGGCAACAACAGGTAGATGGCCTTGCGCACTTCGAACAACAACGACGTGTTTACATCGCTTTGCAGCGAGTCGATGTAGTGTCTGGCATAACTTGCCATGGCCGGGTCGGCATTGGCGTTGACCATGTCCAGACTGGCATCGGAGCAGACGATGCCGTTGAAATCGCTGCCAAACTCCAGGTTGCAGCCGAACAGGCGTCGATGCAGATGCAGGTTCTCTGGCGGCTGGTGCATGAAGTTAACGCTGTACGGGCGCCACTGCACGCCGAGCAGTGTCGAGCACATGCCGAACAGCACGCCGATGACCAGTTCCGAGGCCTGGCGACTGGGCAGCAGCGATTCGGTGACCATCTCGGCACGAATGATCACCATCCGGCCGGCTTCTTCAACGAAGATCCCCAGGGAGTCATTCATCAGATGACGATAGTGCTCCATTACCTGAAAGGCCTCACGCAGGGTGCGTTGCTGGCTGAGCAGCAGGCTGACCGCGCCGAAGTCTGAAAGCTGGCGCGACTCGGCCATGCGCAGGCCGAGGGTCTGGCAACCACTGGCGACGGCAGAATCTTCCAGCAGGCGCATGGCGGAATCGATGGGTATACGGTTTTCCGGGACTCGCAGTTGAGCCTTGCTCAGCCCGACGACGGTCATGATGTCGCACGGGTTGAATCCGAGGTCCTGGGTGACTTCCAGGTATTTGGTCAAGACGGCGGCGCGAACAAGCTTGGGCATGTGCAGGATCTCCCTCGGCCGATGGCGGCGTTGCTTTTTTCATCGAAGGTGTTTTGCGCGTGAAGAGGACGCTTGTGGCGGAACTGCTGGCGCCAGCGATCTTCAACCCTGGTCTGGCGTGATGCAGAGCAGGTAGCGCGGATCCATTTTAGGGAGCATGGGCCCGGTGCCATGGGCATGGCGGGATAATTTCTTAGCATATTGGGACACAGGCGAAGAGCCGGGAACGATGGCGTAAGGCGCCGCGCTTTAGGTGTTGACGATGTCCCAATTTCACAAGATTGTGTCCCGGGAAGCTCAGTGCAGGGCACCCACATGGCGCTACCTTCAGGCCCACAATTGATAAGATGGAGGTAGAAAATGGAGACGCGCACTTCGATGCGTATCGGTCAGCCGCTCGCTGCAATGGCGCCTGCGGATGCCGACGATCCTGATGCATTCAACCACTGCTTTGCCGAAGTCAACGGCATCCGCATGCATTACATCGACGAGGGCCAGGGCCCGCTCGTCATCCTGCTGCACGGTTTCCCCTACCTCTGGTACATGTGGCGGCGCCAGATCGTGGCTTTGGCCGAGGCCGGCTTTCGGGTTGTCGTGCCCGATCAACGCGGGTTCGGGCAGTCGGACCGACCCGATGCCATCGAAGCCTATGACATGAGCCAGGCCGTCGGCGACATGGTGGGCTTGATGGGGGCCCTGGGCGAAACGTCCGCGGTCATCATTGGGCATGACCTGGGGGCCTGGGTGGCTCAAGCGTCGGCCCTGTTGCGACCGGATCTGTTCCGTGGCCTGGTGATGCTCAATACGCCGGTGCCACCGCGCAGCAAGGTCAAGCCGACCGCGGGTCTGCAGGCCATGGCGAAAGGAAGGGTCTACCACCACCTGTATTTCCAGCAGCTCGACAAGCCGGATCGCGAGTTGGCCCATGATCCGCGCAAGACCTTGAGCAGCGTCTTCTATTCGATCTCCGGCAGCGCCGTCGGCGCCGAACGCTGGCGTCTGTTCGTCGAGGCCGGTGAACCCATTCTCAATGCCTTCACCGAGCCGAAGGGGGAGTTTCCGTCCTGGTTGAGCCCGCGGTCGCTGGACTACTACGTCGCCGAGTACACACGCACGGGCTTTACCGGAGCCCTCAACTATTACCGCTGTCGTGACCGCAACTGGGAAATCACCGCGTTTCTCGACGGCGCGAAGGTCAGCCAGCCGAGCCTGTTCATCGGTGGTGCTGCCGACCCTTCCCTGGAGCCGGTCGAAATCCGTGGTCTCTACGACCAGATGGACGCCTATCTGCCCGCACTGTGCAAAAAGGTGCTGCTACCCGGTGTAGGCCATAGCGCCGCAGAGGAAAGCCCTGCCCAGGTCAACGAATTGCTGCTGGAGTTTCTCGAGCAGTCGATGTCCTGTGAGCCAGCGGCACGCTAAGCCACTGCATAGCGTGAATGCAAAAGGCAGGGCGAACGCTAGCGGCATCTGCCGTAACGTCCGCGCTGCCTTTGCACATGGACAGGGCTGGATTTTTACCTGGCTACTCAGCTGACAACCTTGACCAGCAGATGATCGCCGAACTGCTCGCGCAGACAGTTCTTCAAGACCTTGCCCGTAGCACCCAGTGGAATCGTGTCGACGAAGACCACATCATCCGGCGTCCACCACCTGGCAATCTTGCCATCATAAAAGGCCAGCAGTTCATCCCGCGTCAGGGCTGCCTGCGCTTTCCTGACGATGATCAGCAAGGGCCGTTCATCCCACTTCGCATGTTTGGCCGCGATGCAGGCCGCCTGGGCGACTGACGGGTGGCTCAGCGCAATGTTCTCCAGGTCAATGGAGCCTATCCACTCGCCACCCGACTTGATCACATCCTTGCTGCGATCGGTGATCTGCATGAAGCCATCGCCATCGATGGTCGCCACATCGCCGGTCAGGAACCATGTCTGGCCGGCGTGCTCGAGCAGCGGCGAGCACTCACCTTCGTTTCTGAAATAGTCGCGTACCACCCAGGGTCCACGCACCATCAGGTCACCCGAGGTCGCGCCGTCCCAAGGCAGTTCCACGCCGTCCGTACCGACGATCTTCATGTCGACGCCAAATACTGCGCGGCCTTGTTTGGACTGCACGGCATTACGCTCGGCCGGGGACATGACCAGGTGCCTGGCCTTGAGGGTGCCAATGGTTCCGATCGGGCTCAATTCCGTCATCCCCCAGACGTGCAGCACTGCTACGCCGAAGATCTCCTGAAACGTGTGCAGCATGGCCGTGGGGCAGGCTGCGCCGCCAATGATGGTGCGCTTCATGCTGGAGAACCGCTGACCTGTGACCTCAAGATGCCCAAGAAGGCCTTGCCAGACCGTCGGTACGCCGGCGGACAGCGTCACCTGCTCGGCTTCGAGCAGCTCAAACAGCGATTGGCCGTCCAGCGCAGGTCCCGGAAATACCAGCTTGGCGCCGACCATGCAGGCGATATACGGGAGCCCCCAGGCGTTGACATGGAACATCGGCACAACCGGCAGGATGACGTCGCGCGCCGAACAATTCAGGGCATCCGGTAGCGCCGCCGCATAAGTGTGCAGCAGCGATGAGCGATGACTGTACAAGACACCTTTTGGGTTGCCCGTGGTGCCGGAGGTGTAGCAGAGCGTACACGCGGCATCTTCGTCGAGATCCAGCCAGGCGTAGTCGCAGGAACCCTGTTGAAGCAGATCTTCATAGCACAGCAGGTTGTCGATACCGGCGTCTGTCGGCATATGGGCCTGATCGGTCATGGCGATGAACGCCTTGACCGTGTGGCAGCGGCCAGCGATGAGCTTGATCAACGGCAGGAAGGTCATGTCGAAAAAGATGTACTGGTCTTCGGCATGATTGGCGATGTAGGCCACCTGGTCTTCATGCAGGCGTGGGTTGATGGTATGCACGATGGCACCCATGCCGCCGATGCCATAGTACAACTCCAGGTGACGATAGCCGTTCCAGGCCAGCGTACCGATGCGGTCGGCTGGCTGCACGCCCAGGCCGGTCAGGGCGCTGGCCATCTGGCGCGCGCGACGGTGGCAGTCTCGGAAGGTGTAGCGATGGATATCGCCCTCGACCCTGCGGGACACAATCGGTGTATCGCCATGATGGCGGTCGGCATGTTCTATCAGAGAAGAAATCAACAGCTGCTTGTGCATCATCAAGCCATGCATGGGCATCGCTCCGTTCATAAGTCTGAGATCGGGGAGCGGACAGGCGGCCAGGGCTCTCTGTCAGATTCCACGTCAAGACCGCGAACCGGGACAGCCTGTTTTCCTCCCCTGGATATTGGCGATCAGGTAACCGTCCCGGCTGCCCCGTGAATCGGGGCCTGCCGGGAGCGTTGCTGGAACCGGATCAGTTAAATGCTGTGAGATCTTTCGGCGCGATGTCGTGCAGCTCGCAATAAGCGAGGTAACGCTTGAGGCCGGACTTCCAGTTTTCCAGCGCGACGATATTGTCGTTGTCATCGACAAACGCGAGGTCGCCATTGACCTGGACCAGGGTCAGCACATAGCCGTCGCCATTGCCGGTGCTGACGACTTCCGGGGTGTGAGTCGACCCGGCCGTCTCGTAGACAATGCTGCCCGGGCCGGCGACCCAGTCATGTTCCTTGTATTTCCACTGGCCTTCGAAGGTGTAGACCATCACCGTGCCCGTGTGATGGTGCTTGGGCAGTTGCATGTCGATCGGCGCCTTCATCATGACGATCCATTCGCCGCGGATCGGGTCGAGTTTGAAGTACTTGAGCAGGACGTTATCCGCATACGGGGTAAACGGAATCCAGGGCAGGGATTCGCCATCGATGACGGCGGTGTCGACGTGTTCGTAGAGCATAGGTATCTCCGTTGATTGTTGTTGTGAGCGGGAATTTTTCGGCGGCCGGGATCGCCCGACCATCACGGAGGGTCGGGTGTTCTGGCAGCCTGTCAGGCAGTCAGGGTCAGTTCAGCGGGGTGCCCGTCAGGGTCGCGCGCAGCATCTTTCTTGGCGCATTGCCGTAGTCAGCCACCGCGTAGTGCTGGACTTGCAGGTTGTCCCACATGGCAACCGTGTTGGTGCGCCATTTCAGGCGTACCTGATATTCAGGAATGGCGGCCTGGGAGATCAGGTAGTTCATCAGATGATGAGCCTCGGGCATGAAGTCCTGGCCGTAACGGATGTCCTCGAAGTTGAAGAAATTCGAGAAATGGGTGGTGAACGCGGAGTTGACGAACAGCACCTTTTCACCCGTCTCGGGATGGATCAGCACAACCGGGTGTTCAGCGCCGGGGGTCTTCAGGGCCATCGCGTGACGTTCTTCGCGTGGCAACTGGGCGCCAAAGGTCTGCTCGGCACCGTGCTTGGCATACAAACCCTCGATCCGCTGCTTGATGGTGTCGGGCAGATTGTCGTAGGCCATCACCATGTTGGAAAACAGAGTGTCTCCGCCGGTTTCCGGACCCAGTTCGCAGCGCAACACCGCGCCGCGGGGCGGCGCCTTCTTGTAAGTGACATCGGCATGCCAGAGGTTCTCGCGGCTGGCCTTTTCGACATAGCTCTTGGGCTTGCTCGGATCGAGGTTGCGGTACAGCATCAGCAACTTGTCCGCCTCCGGATGGCTGGGCGCCAGGGGATGTGCTTCCAGTTCGCTGAATTGCGCGGCGAAATGCTGTTGCTCCATTGGAGTGATGTTCTGATCGCGAAAGAACAGCACTTTGTGCTTGAGCCACAGCTCCCGGATTTGCGCGATCAGTTCGGGGTCCTCAGCGGCGTCGACAAGGCTGACGTTGCTGAGCTCGGCGCCGATGGCGGGCGTGCAAAGCTCCACCTTGATCGAATGCTGGCGCACCGACGACCGGATGATGGCCGGTGCCGAGGGAGAGGTTGGTGAAGGGGTGTCCTGGATTTCGGCGATTTTTGTCATTGTTGTCTCCACTCCGTGCTTATACGTCGGTGCGCAAGATATGCGCCCGTTATAGGTAACCGGCCCCCGCTGATGGGGCGGAGGTAGTGGTCCTATCGTAGATATCCCAGGCACGAGGCTATGAGCGCAGCGGGACAGTTTCTTAGCATGTTGGGACAACGAGCCGAGCGGTCAGGACTCAGGTGAATGATGACCATGCTCCGGCGCTGTCTTTCTTGCGAGGCCGGAATTAGTTGAGATCGACCGTGTGCGAGCGATTGGTCGAATTGGCAGCGCAACCAGTGCGAGATCTGCTGCTTTCATCGAAGGACTTGAGGTTCTCAAAAAAATCGAACGTCTCCTTTTGGCCGTTATTTGCCTGTCACA
>Ga0182005_1001144_pt1 | contig 11008 bp, 9 predicted proteins | sample Sormic07211103_1_FD_123021 | JGI IMG/M metagenome (GOLD analysis project Ga0182005, IMG submission 123021) | Rhizosphere microbial communities from Sorghum bicolor, Mead, Nebraska, USA - 072115-103_1 MetaG | ecosystem: Host-associated > Plants > Roots > Rhizosphere | place: USA: Nebraska...
CGCCTCGCGCACCGGGATTTTGCTGACGTTGAACTGCCGGGCAATGTCGTCCTGGCGAATCGGTTCATCCTCGGCAAAATGCCCGGCGACAATCGCGTCCCGCAGGTGGCGGGTGATGATTTCCGAGGTCGAAGGCGTATTGCCAAGGTCGGGAGCGTTGAGTTTGGGTAGGTTCACGTCGGCGGTCGTTTGCAGTGAGATGGGGATAGGGTATACGAAATTCCCTGGCCGTTCTCTCTCTCCAGCGACCCCTGCGACGAGAGTGTCAGGCAAGCGGATAGAGATGGTCATCGAACTGATCCAGCCGCGGATACTGCATCGGCTGGTCTTCACCGATATTTTCCAATCGTTGGCGATAGTTTTCCAACAATTGCTGCCGAGCCGAGTCGTTGATGTACGGCACATGCCAGCCCACGAAAGGCGGCAAGACCTCCAGCCCGACATAGGCCAGTGTCCCGCGCAGCAGTGGGCGCAACATATCTTCCAACGGGCCGTGGATGGCACCTTCGCCGAACATGTGCTCACGTCCGCCCAGCGTCACCGTCACCAGCGCTTTTTTGCCGCGCAGTCCGCCTTGATCGTAGAAACGCTTGCCGCCGTAGCAGATGCCAGACACCAGCACCCGATCAATCCAGCCCTTGAGGATGGCCGGTGTCGAGAACCAGTAAATCGGGAAATTGAGGATCAGCAGGTCGGCCCACAACAGCTTTTCCAGCTCTTGCTGGATATCGGCGGCGAGCGTCTGTTCTTTGCTGTTGCAGCGTTGTTCCAGTGCGTAGACCAGGTACTCGGGATTGTCCCTGACGGTGAAGTCTTCGGCGCTGGCCACCGGGTTCCAGTTCATTGCATACAGGTCCGATACCCGGACCTGATGCCCCTGAGCTTGCAAGGTCGCTACCGCCTGGTCACGCAATGCAGCGGTAAAGGACTTTGGCTCGGGGTGGGCATGCACAACCAAGACATTCATGGCAGCTCCTTGAGTTTCAGGTGGCGTGATTCAGCATGAATGAACCCGCCACCGTAATCAGTAAATGGCTTGTACGGTCAAAAGTAGGTCGGCCACGTGCGCATTTCATGGCGCCCGATGCCGTTATTGATCACGCGCCGTTGCGCCGCCAATGCTTCGACGAGAAAGCGCCGGGTTTCTCCTGGTGCAATCACCTCGTGGGTGCCCATCGCACCGGCCAGGGCAAAGGCCGACGTGTCTTTTGAGAATTCAGCGTGCAACTGGGCATAGCGCTCGGGGTCGGATTCACGGGTTACGCCATGCACGACGCTGACCGCAACGCTGGGGTCGACGAAACTGACGTCGGCCATGCACCAGGCGGCCGACTGGTCGCTGTTACGGCCTCCGCCGAAATTCAGATAGGCCTGACCGAAACTCTTGCGCACGATCACCGAGAGCTTCGGCACCGAGCACAGTTGCACGGCGTGAATCATGTTCATGATGTGTGCGGGCGCTGCGCGCTTCTCGCCTTCGATGCCCACGAGGAAACCGGGAGTATCGACAAGAAACACCAACGGGATGTTGAACGAGTCGCACATGGCGATGAAACCGGTGGCCTTGCGGCAGGCATCGGCGTCCAGCGCCCCGCCTTTGAATTGCGGGTTGGAGGCGACGATGCCAATGCTGGCGCCTTCAAGTCGGGCGAGGGCGGTGACGACCGAGCGGCCGAAGCGGTCCTTGAGTGGAAACAGGCTGTCGCGATCGACCAGCGTGGCGAGCAATTTGCGCATGTCGTAGGTTTTACTGCGCTCCGCCGGGACGATGGTTTCAGGTCCCGACGAATCCGGGCGGTCCTCGGGCCCACAGGGCAGCACGGCTGGCGTCTCATTCGAGTGAGAGGGCAGGTAGCTGAGAAAACGCCGAATGGCCGTCAGTGCTTCCTGGTCATTGTTGACCACCATGTCGGCCAGCCCGGTGATTTCCGAGTGCATGCGCCAGCCCCCGAGTTCTTCCGTGTCCGAAGACTCACCGATCGCAACCGAAGTGACCTTCGGGCTGGAGACAGCGAGCAATGCGCCTTTGCGCATTACCGTGAAGTCGGACAGGCACGAGTACCAGCTCGCCGAGCCAAAACAGGCGCCGAGTACCGCGCTGACCCACGGTGTTTCGCGACGTCGGCAGTATTGTTGGGCATCCTGGCCGGCACCGGCCATGCTGCCTGCGCCCATTGCGTCCTGCATGCGCTGGCCCGACGATTCGCCGAGGAAGATCAGCGGCATGCCGTTGCGGGTGGCACATTCCTTCATGTACGCGATCTTGCGCGCATTGATCCAAGAGGACGATGCGCCTTTCACCGTCATGTCGTTGGACACGACGGCTACCCGGCGCGAGTCGATGCGGCCAAAACCGGTGATCTTGGCGTCGGCGGGTGTGCTGTCCCGATCTTCGGGGCGGGCCGAGTGCGCCAACATCCCGACCTCGCTGAACGACTGCGGGTCCAACAGGCCCTCCAGGCGTTCACGTGCGTTGAGCACACCCGCGTCGCGGCGCACCTGAAGCTTGGCCTCGCCGCCCATTTTCAGGGTGCGTTCGCGGCGTGCGTGAAGTTCTTGTTCAGGGGATGTGTGTTCGTGAGTCATGGGTAAGTCTCGTTGGGAACGATGACGGCACGTCCGACGATTTCGCCGCGACGCATCCTTTTCAGTAGTTGTGGCACTTCATCTAGCGGATTGGCGGTTCAGAGGGATCGGTACTCGGCCGGTGGACGCCAGCGCGATGAGCCCGAGCGCGTCGAGCCAGCCGACGACCTCATGATCAATCACTGGCCTCTTTCGCCAATACCATGGTCATGAAGGCCGACATCACAAGCCCTCCGGCCTGGACCAGACAGCTGCGAGCATTGGCGACCTGACGCTCGCCGCATTCCCCCCGCAGCTGACGCACCGATTCGATCATCAACTGCATGCCGAACTGACCGGAGTGGTTGAAGGCCAGCCCACCGCCGGACGTATTCACCGGTAGGGCGCCGCCGGGCGCGGCAATGCCGCTACGCAGAAACGCGCCTGCCTGGCCGGGTGCGCAGAAACCCATGGCCTCCAGCGATACCAACACGTTGATGGTGAAGGCGTCATAGATCTGGAGCATGCTCAATTCGTTGCGCGCGATGCCGGACATACGCAGCGCTCGCTCGGCGCAGCCGCCAATAACGTCAGGGTCGAGCCAGTCGAACGGGCCAATGGGTGTCACGTGACGTCGATAGGTATCAGCGAAGCCGCGGATGAGCACGGGTGGTTTCGGCAGCGTGCGCGCGTGCTCGGCTTTGGTGAGGACCAGCGCACCGGCACCGTCGCTGACCAGGCAAATATCGGCTTTACGCAAAGGGTCCGAGATCAGCGGCGACGCCAGGTACTCTTCCATCGTCAGTGGTTTGCGCAGCGTGGCCTGGGGGTTCAATTGCGCCCAGCGCCGCGCGTTGATCGCAACCTCGCCGAGGTCCTCGGCGCTCGCCTGATAACGATGCAAATACTGCTGCGCGAGCATCGCGTACCAGCTGATCGGGCTGAGCACACCGTAGGGCGTCACGAACTGGCCCGACGGGGAGCGCGGCTCGGTGATCGCGCCGCCTCGGTTGCGGCTGTGATCCAGGCGCTGGGTGCTGCCGTAAGTGATCAATGCCACCGAACACAAGCCAGATTCGATCGCGGCCATGGCATGAATCAAATGGGTGAGCGGCGAACCGCCACCCACCACCGTGCTGTCGACGTAGCGCGGTGTGATGCCCAGGTACTCGCTCACCAGCAACGCATTGGCGCGGTCATCCCAATGGGCGAACACGCCATCGACATCGGCCAGTGTCAGCCCGGCGTCCAGCAAGGCGTCGCGGGCCGACCGGCATTGCAGCGAGAGTGCGGTGTCACCGGGCTGCGCCTTGCCAAGGCCGGCCTCGCCGACGCCGACGATGGCGTATCGACCCGCCAGACGGGAAGGATCGTTCGTCATGCTTGCGGCTCCTGCGGGATCAACTGCGCCCGCACGTCTTTTTTCAACACCTTGCCGACCGGGCTGCGTGGCAGACTCTCCCAGAACAGCACCTGTTTCGGCGTTTTCAGGCTGCCGAGTTTTTCGCGGCACAAGTCGATGAATTCTTCACTCGTGGCGCTGGCGCCCGCTTTGAGCTCGATGACGGCGATGACTTTCTCGCCCCAGTCCGCATCGGGGAGGCCGACCACTGCGCAATCCATCACCGCCGGATGCGCCCAGATGACTTGCTCGATCTCGCTTGGATAGATGTTGAAACCGCCGGAGATGATCATGTCCTTGGTGCGATCGACGATGTACAGGTAACCGCCTTCGTCGAACACGCCGATGTCGCCGGTGTGGTGCCAGCCGAAACGGCGTGCCTCTTCGTTGGCTTGCGGGTTGTCGTAGTAACCCGGGGCGACCAACTCGCCACGGGCGACGATTTCACCGCGTTCGCCCGGTTCGACGATGCGTCCTTCCTCATCCATCAGTGCCACTTCGCAGGCACCGGTGGGGCGGCCGGCGGAACCCAGGTGTTTGCCGTCACGCATGTGGTCTTCGCGGGTCAGCACCGTGATCACCCCAGGCACCTCGGATTGGCCGTAGCACTGAACGAACACTGGCCCCCACAGAGCGATGCCCTCGCGCAGTTTGTCCACGGACATCGGGGCGGCACCGTAGATCACGTATTCAAGTGACGAGCAGTCGCGCGTCCTGGCATCTGGATGCGACAGCAGTCGATAAATCAGGGTGGGCGGCAGGAACAGGTGAGTGATGCGCTCCCGTTCGATGGTTTCGAGCACGGCGGCCGGGTCGGCGGACGGCGCGATCACGTTGCGTGTGCCGAACGTCGACAGCGCCATGGCCGTCGCACCCGCAGCATGGGTCAGCGGTGCGACAACCAGATGCGCCGGACTTTTCGTCGGTGGCATGAACTGATTGCTGATGCGATAGCAGGCCAGCAGCGCCCGATGGCTTTGCATAATTGCTTTGGGCCGACCGGTCGTGCCACCCGATGACTTGATCAGGGCTGTATCGTCGAGCGATTTACGCACCGTGCAGCGCTGGCCAGTATGCTCACGGCACCAGCCGGCGATACTCAGCCCGGCGATCGGTTCGTCCAGACCGATCACGGTTGTCAGCGTGGGCACGCCTGCACGGATGCGTTCGGCATGCTCGAAGTACTGCGAGTGCAGCACCAGTACGGACAACCGGGTGAAGCTCATGAACCAGATCAGGCTGTCGATCGAATCACGCGCATTCAGGGGGATGAACGTAGCGCCCGCACGCAAGGCACCCAGCATCGCGACGAAGCTTAGCGGGTGATTGGGCGCCAGTACGCCGACATGGGACGAACTCAGGTTCAGCAGCGACAGGGCATGGCCGATGGCATGGGAGTCGGCCTGAACCTCGGCGTAGGTGAGGCTGAAACCAGTGCCTTGCAGGCAGACATTGTCCGGGTGGCGATTGGCGCCGGCATCGAAGTGGTCGGTAATCATTTCCATGGTGTCGGCTAATCCAAAAGAGTGAACTGGGGCAGCGTGCAGGATTCGCTGACGGATTCGAAACAGACGCGGACGCGGGCGCCGATGGTGATGCGCTCGAGGTCGGCGTCCAGGATGTTGGTCAGCATGCGCACGCCTTCATCAAGGTCGATCAGGGCAACGACATAAGGCAACCGAGACTCGAAGGCGGGCGAGGGCGCGATCCGGCAGACCGTGTAGGTGTAGATGCGTCCTCGACCGCTGGCCTTTATCCATTCGACGCCGTCGGACAGGCACTCGAGGCAGAACGCTCGCGGGTAAAACTGACAGTGGCCGCAACTGCCGCAGCGCTGGATTACCAGTTGGTGCTCCTGCGCGGCCGCCCAGTAGGCGGCCGTCTCGGTGGTGGGTTGCGGCAATGGCCGTGCAGGGAGAGTCGACATGGCAGCCTCAGTGCGAACGCAATTCGAAACCGGCCATGGCGATGTGCACATGACGTTGTTCCGGGTGCCTGGCCAGACCGGCGATCAGTTCGTGCAGCGGACGCCGCACGCTGAACGTGTCGTCGACCACCACAGGAGCGAGCCCGCTGATTTTTTCGTCGCCGTACATGGCGCGCAGCAGCAACTCGTCATCCGACAGGCCAGGGTAGCGGCGGCGCAGCTCAGGAACTTTCGGTGCCAGCACCGGCGGCGTGGTCGAAATTTCGCGGGAACCGTTGACGAGTACGCGGTCCTTGACGTCGGGATCGACCGGCAGCGGCAGCGCGCCGAAATAACCGCACACGTACTTTTTCACTTCGTCCGGTACCACTTTGTAACGCTCGCCGCTCAGCACGTTCATCACCGCTTGTGCGGCAATCATGGCGGGGAATGGCGTGGCCATCACCGGCGACCCGAGTTCCACACGGATGCGGCCGATTTCCTCGAGCACCACCGGCAGCTTGTCGGCGATGCCCGCCAGCTGAAGCTGCGATTGCAGATTGGTCATGGCGCCCCCGGCGTACTGGGTGACGAAGTGAGCCGGGTCGTATTCCGCCGGGACGCCTACGGGGAGGCCGTTCTCTTCGGCTATCCCGGCGAGGTAGTCACCGATTTCGTCTGCCGCACGGTCATCGAAACTGACCTCAAAGCCGATCTCGCGCAGGTTGCGCGCCAGCATCTGCGCCGACGGTCCGGCATTGCCGTTGGCCAGCGGATCGATCGAGCACAGCAGACGGTCGGCACCGTGAACGGCTGCTTCCAGCGCAACCAGCGAACCGGTCGCGTTCAGGCAATGGGTGATTATTTCCAGCGGCCGATCACCGATCACGGCCTTGATCGCCGGCACAATGCTGCGCACTTGCTCCACGGTCATGCTGCCGCCGGCGTCGCCGAAGGTAAATGCGTCGATATCGAAGCGTTCGATGGCCTCGCGTGCCTTGGCGGCGTAGAACTCGGCGTCGTAGCCTGGCGCCAGGTTGTAAATCATCGCAAGGGTCGTTGTTGCGCCCAGTCGTTTTGCGGTGGTGATCGCCGGCACCAGGTTATCCCAGCAGTGCAGGGAGTCGAGAAAGCCAATGTCGCGAGCACCGTTGGCAACCAGGCGCTCGACATAAAGTTCGCTCAGGTCGTCCGGTTCGGGGTAGAAACTGCGCAGCATATTGCTGCGCACCACACCACGCAGCGGCGTGCGGCGGATGCGCTCGGATAACAGGCGTAGCCGCTCCAGCGGATTCTGGTTGAGGAACAGCACGCTGGCGTCGAACTGCACCAACGCAATGCCTTCTACAACATCAAAACCCAAGGCATCCAGGCGCTCGGCCATCGGCAGCATGTGTTCAGTGCGCATGCGCGTAGCCCACAGGCACTGGTGTGCGTCACGCAGGGTGGCATCGACCAGCTGGATACGCCGACGCTTGCCGGTACGAGCAAACTCCGCAGCTACTTTTTCGCGTAATTGATTCAGCACATGTCACCCCTTGCTGTGTTCGAGATGGATGGACAGGCCGGGGCCTGTGACACTCAATACGGTGTAGTCGGGCCAGCGTTGCAGCAGCCCGTGTGTCAGGGCTTGCTCGGGTGAGCGAACTTCATAGTGAAGTTTCTGCACCGGTGGCAGCGCAGGGCAACCGCAGATCAACGCCGCCAGCGCCTCTTCTGTGGCGGGCACGTTGATCGGACGGCAGGGGTTCGCGACGGCGCCGATGCGTTCTTGCAGGCTGGTCAGGGACGTGTCGATCGGGCCGTAGCAGCCTTGCAACCAGCGTCGCAGTGCGGGCTGCAACGTCGCGAAACGTGGACGGGCATCGAGATGTTCGAGTGCCTGTCGTGCAATGGCCTGGGCGAAAGGTTGCAGCATCGGCGGATTGCCCAGCTCTTGGCGTATGCGCGTGCACTCGTGGGAAAACTCGAACAGATCGGCCAGGCGTCCGCGCTCGCGCAATGCATGCATGGCTTGGGCAGCGATTTCTCCTGGCAGCTGGTGTTCGTACGGGGCCAGGTCGAAGGCCCAAGGCAGGCTTTCGGCAAATCCTTCCTGATCCGCTACTGCGGCGAGCTGAGCCTGGGCTTCGTTGAGACGGCCCAGATCCGGCGGTTGCAGCGGCAGTTCGAGCAACGCGGCCGAGCGAGTCAGCAACGGCAGCGAAGGCGCCGACGCGCCGTTGGCGACAACGGGCAGGGCAGCGTCGAGGCGGTCGATGCCGAGGCGGATCGCTTCCAGAGCGACCTGCGGGCCGAGGCCGGTATGGCAACGTGTGTGCAGATCCAGCGGTTTGCCATCGACGCCGCTGCGCAGGGCTGCGAGTAACTCGGGCAGGCGATCGACATGCAGCAAGCCGGCTTCATCACGCAACATGATGCGCTGTGCACCGGTTTGGGCCAGTTGTGCGGCAGAGGTTGCATACCAGGCATTGGAATGCTGGTGATCGTCTATATAGGGCAGGGTGGCGATGGCGCTGAGGCCGTGGGCCTGCGCCTTCTGCACGGCGTCGCCCAGACGTGAAAGGTCCAGCTGCGGATCGATCAGCACGACCTCGCTGACGCCGGAAGTGGCGAGCAGCCGTAGCCAGGTGTCCAGCGTTTCCCCGGCAAGCACATCGAGATAGCCATGGGCGGGCAGCAGGTTCACGGTGGCGCGTAACGGTGTGCCATTGGCGCGCTCGCGCAACGCGGCGACGCGTTGCAGCGGGTTCTCATCACGCTGGATGCATTGCGCGATCACCGCGGGGCTCAGCACCTCGATGGCGGCCAGGCGCGCGTGGCCCAGTGAATTCATCGTTCCCAGCAGCATCGCGGTGCCGGCGGCACCATTCCAGGCGCAGGTCTGACCGTCGGTCAGGCTGACATCGACCAGTGTTGTCATGTTCATGCGCGCTCCTTGGCTTGTTTCAACGCCAGTTTGCGCGCCGGAACGAAGACATCTTCTACCCAGCGCGTGGTGACGAGGCCGGCGACGAAGTCCGGGTGGTCGAGCACGGCATGATGGAAGCTGGCCGTGGTCGACAGCCCCACGACTTTCATGTCTTCCAGCGCCTTGCGCATCAGCGCGATGGCCTCGCCACGCGTCGGCGCATGCACGATCAATTTGGCCAGCAGGGAGTCATAAAAAGGTGGCACGGTGGCGCCGCTGAAGCAGTGGGTGTCGACCCGTACGCCTGGGCCCTGGGGGGCTAGCCACTCACTCACCAGGCCCGGGCTCGGCAGGAAATTGCGGTCCGGGTCTTCGGCGTTGATCCGGCATTCGATGGCATGGCCGGTCAGTTTCACGTCGGCCTGGCTGAACGACAGTGGCAGACCGGCGGCAATGCGAATCTGTTCGGCGACCAGGTCGTACCCGGTGATCATCTCTGTCACCGGGTGCTCGACCTGGATACGGGTGTTCATTTCCAGGAAGTAGAATTTGCCGTCGCGGTCATCGACCACGAATTCGATGGTGCCCGCGCCGAAGTAGCCGACATTCTTGGCCAGACGTACGGCGCACTCACCCATTTGCTCGCGGGTGTGGGGTGCAAGGCTGGGGGAGGGCGCTTCTTCAATCAGCTTCTGGTGCCGGCGCTGAGTCGAACACTCGCGCTCGCCCAGATGCACGACGTTGCCATGGCGGTCGCCCATGATCTGGATTTCGATGTGGCGTGCCAGCTCGATGAACTTCTCGACATACAGCGTCGGATCGCCAAAGGCCGCTTGTGCTTCCGACGATGCCGAACGGAAAGCCGCCTCGGCCTCTTCATCACTGCGCACAATGCGCATGCCGCGCCCGCCACCACCGGCCGTCGCCTTGAACAGCACCGGGTAGCCAATCTCGCTGGCAATGGTGCGAGCGGTGTCGGCATCGGCCACGGCATCCGAGCCCGGTACGCGTGGTACTTCGGCCTTTTCGGCCAGACCGACGGCGGTGATTTTGTCACCCATCGAATCAATGATCCCGGCCGATGGCCCGATGAAGACAATGCCGGCGTCTTCGCAGGCTTGCGCGAAGTGCGAACGTTCGGAAAGGAAGCCATACCCCGGATGGATGGCGTCGCAGCGGTGTTCCAGCGCGGTGCGCACCAGCAGATCGGCGCACAAATAGCTTTGCGCTGCCGGCGCCGGACCAATCACAACGTATTCGTCGGCCAGACGGGCGGCCAGGCTATCCTGGTCGGCTTCGGAGACGGCCGCGACCGATTCGATGCCCAGGGTTTTGCAGGCACGCACGATGCGTACGGCGATTTCGCCACGGTTGGCGATCAGTACCCGACGGATGTCGCGGGTTGCTACGGGAATGCTGCTCATCAGCGGGCCTCCGGTTCAATAATCATCAATAACTGGTCCCGCTGAACCATCTGCAGGTCCTGGGCGACGATGCGCACGACGCGGCCTTTCACCGGGGAGGCGAGGGTGTTGAAGAGTTTCATGGCCTCGACCAGGCACAGCGGTGTGCCGGCTTCCACTGTGGTGTTCTCCTCGACGAACGACGGTTGGTCGGGACTGGGTTTGCGATAGAAGGTGCCCATCATGGTCGCCCGTACGGCGACCTGACCTTCGGCGACTTCAGGTTCGCTCGCAGCCACCACGGCAGGCGCCGGCTGCGCGGGTTTACCGGGCGCGGTGCCTTGCACAGGCTCCAGCGACCGTTGAACCGTGCCGGACTTGCTCGCTGTCAGCGTGGTGTCACCGATGCGGACTTCGAGGAAGTCCAGATGCCTGGCGTGATCCAGCGTTTCCAGGATTCTTCTTGCTTCTTTATGTGTGAGCGACATGCCTCAGGGCCTCTTGTTGTTCGAATTGCCTGGACCGATAAAAACATTCAAACGTAGGATTGTCAACAATCATACAATCGAGTAATGTGCTGGTCATCACCCAGGGCGTCTGCGCAACGCTAGATAGAAAAAGCGTAGCGTGCGGCAGCCAAAGGCCTGGCGAATTCAGAAAACAGTAGTGTTTTGGAGGGGGCGAGAATGAGTACAATCGCGGTTAAATCGGATGTCGCGGGAACCGTGTGGCAGATTCATGTCCGCGAAGGCGATGTCGTTGAAGAAGATCAGATGCTGATCATCATGGAGTCCATGAAAATGGAAATTCCGTTGATGGCC
>Ga0182005_1001148_pt1 | contig 10991 bp, 7 predicted proteins | sample Sormic07211103_1_FD_123021 | JGI IMG/M metagenome (GOLD analysis project Ga0182005, IMG submission 123021) | Rhizosphere microbial communities from Sorghum bicolor, Mead, Nebraska, USA - 072115-103_1 MetaG | ecosystem: Host-associated > Plants > Roots > Rhizosphere | place: USA: Nebraska...
AGCAAAGAAAACCAAAAACGACGAGTTCTACACGCAGTGGGCGGACATTGAGCGCGAAATGAACGCCTACCTGGAATACGACCCGAATGTGTTCCGAGGTAGGACGATCCTGCTTCCGTGCGACGATCCAGAGTGGAGCAACTTCACGAAATTCTTTGCACTTCACTTCCGAGACTACGGGCTGAAGAAACTGATCTCGACAAGCTACGCGCCGAACAGCAAAGGTGGCCAAGGTTCCTATCAGCCAACGCTATTCGAACAGGGCAACCCCGCTTACGACAAGGCAAAGTCGATGGAGAAAGGGCGAGTGTTCGTCCTGGAAGGCAATGACATCAACGCCGACGGTGGCGTGGACATCGACGACCTTCAATGGTCCTACTTGGAGGGCGACGGCGACTTCCGCAGCGAGGAAGTGATTGCGCTGCGCGACGAGGCGGACTTCGTCATCACGAATCCACCATTCAGCCTGTTCCGCGATTTCGTCGGCTGGCTCATGGAAGGCACAGTAATGTTCTCCATCATCGGCAGCAACAACGCACCAACTACCAAAGATATATTCCCACTGTTTCGCGAGAATCAACTTTGGAAGGGCGCTACTGCCAATTCAACAGACATGGTTTTTGAGGTGCCCGAAGGCGTCGAGATCGCCCCGGCCGATCGGCTGAAAGCTGAGCAACTCGGCTACAAAGGCAACTACACTCGCTTCGGCAACTCCTGTTGGTTCACCAACATCGAGCATGGTCGGCGTCATCAGCATCTTCAACTCATGACCACAGCCGATAACATTAAGTATAGCAAGCACAAGGATGTCCGGGGCGTCGGCTACCAGACCTATGACAACTGCGACGCAATCGAAGTGCCCTATACCGACAGCATACCCGGAGACCACCAAGGAGTAATGGGCGTACCCATCAGCTTCTTGGACAAATACAACCCCGACCAGTTCGAGATCGTTGGTATCACCAAGGCGTGGTTCGGCTTTGCCTCGAAGAAGTACACGCAGCAGACCCAGATTGGGAAGGACGGGAAGATGAGCAAAGTGACGAAGCTCAACGACGGTGCTGTGCTGGCCATCGACACCCCTCTGATCGGCAAGATCTACTACGAGGTGAGCGGCCAGCTCTATCGCCAAACGTTCCCACGTATCCTTATCCGCCAGAAGAATGCCTCATGAAGACCGATCTGAAACACTACACAGTCAAGGACGTGACCGAGGGCTTCGTCTACAACGAGTTCGAGAACAAAGGCTTGTTCGGCCTTGCCGGGACACTCGTTATCCAGCCCGAGTACCAGCGGAACTACATCTATGGCGACGGCAAGAAGGATGTTGCCGTGATCGACTCGCTGCTGAAAGGGTATCCGCTCGGCCTCATCTACTTTAATGCCGGCGATCCAAAACTTGAGGTGCTCGACGGCCAGCAACGCATTACGAGCATAGGGCGGTTCGTCACTGGCAAGTTCGCTATCAAGCGTGACGGCAAGGAGCAGACGTTCTCGTCGCTCCCCAAGGAGGACAGTGACAAGATTTTGGGCAGCGATCTCTTGGTGTACGTTTGCGACGGCACTGAGTCCGAGATCAAGGAGTGGTTCCAGACCATCAATATTTCTGGCGTGCCGTTAAGCAAGCAGGAGCTGCTAAACGCGGTCTATTCGGGACCGTTCGTTACAGCAGCTAAGGCCGTGTTCTCGAATTCAGGTAACGCACTACAGCAGAAGTGGGCATCGTATGTGAAGGGCGACCCGAAGCGCCAAGAGGTGCTGGAGGTTGCGCTGAGCTGGATTGCCAAGTCGAATATGGTGAGCATTGACCGCTACATGGCGGATCACCGGCACGACAAGGGCATCGGCGAATTGAAGGACTACTTCACCTCCGTCATAGACTGGATTGGCAGTGTCTTTACCAGGCCGCCCGACAAGGAGATGCGCGGTCTGGAGTGGGGGCAGCTCTACGAGGGATACCACAACACGCCGTACAACGCTGCGGCGATTGAGGCTAGGCTCGTCGATCTGCGAGGCGACCCTGCTGTAAACAGCACGAAGGGGGTCTACGAGTTCCTGCTTGGCGGTGAGAAGCAGACCCAGTTGCTCGATGTTCGCCTGTTCGATGACAAGACCAAGAAGCAGGCCTATCAGCAGCAAACGTCGGCGGCTGCGGGCAAGTCGAACTGCCCGCTGTGCGCCGTGGGGCACAGCGCGAACGCGACGAAGATATGGGCGCTTAAGGACATGGAAGCTGATCATGTCTCGGCGTGGTCGAAGGGTGGGATTACAGACACCTCTAACTGCGAGATGCTTTGTGTGACGCATAACCGGGCCAAGGGAAACCGCTAGTCGCAGTGATGTAGATGCGGGTCCTTACCAAGACCAATCGCATCATGCAGGGAATAGAGCTTGAGCGGTGAGTGCTTTTCTCATCAACGAGCACATACACGGCGACGCCGGAGAGGGTCAGCCTGATCAAAAAAATTACATTTAGGCAGGCAGGAGGCACTTCAGCCTCCTGTCCGCTTTATGTCGTTTATCCGATGCTGGGGAGGCGCTTGAGCAGCCAGTGAAAGATAAGAAAGGCGATGCCTACTGCGATCAAGATCGGCGGAAATCGCAGCATCAGTATCACAGCCAGGACCACCAGTGAAGCGCTTGCCAGTACACCGATGAAGGTTAGAAGTGCGACTAGGAAACGTATCAACGCCATGGGGATATCCTTGAGTTGAGGCGATATTGGTTCATGCCCGGGACATAGCGGCTGCCCCTGCTGGATCGACTTACCTAGTGCATGCCTAGGGCTAGTGACCTTACAGATGTTACTGTTCTGCCAGCGATACACAGCCCTCATAACCCACGACGACATGATCCAATATGTGGGTACCAATCAGGTTGAGGGCATTTTTGAGGGTTGCGGTCAGTGCGCGATCTGCTTGACCGGGCTCCGGGTCACCGGAAGGATGGTTATGCACCAGAATCACGGCCGCAGCGTTGTGCTCCAAGGCGATCTTGACCACCTCCCGAGGGGACACGCAGGCAACCTCCAATGCGCCCCTGAATAGTTCCCTGAAGCCTATAACCCGGTGCTCGGTATCGAGCAGTAGCAAAGCAAGGACCTCGTAATCATGGAATTGCAGCAGCGTTTGTAGGTGACTGATGACGAGTCTACGCTCAGTCAACGCCCGTCCTTTAGACAGACGATACATCGCGAGTTGTTGAGCCATCTGCAGGATGTCGGACTCGGTGACTGGTGATTCCATGACATAGGTGTCGGGCGTTTCACCGGCTTTGAGCTTGGGATATTTCATGCTGATATTCCTATCCGAACGCGTGGATGCACTGGTGGGGGGGTGGCGCAGTTACTGGAATGTGGGTGTTGGGATTAAATGATTCCGAACGCCCCTTTAGGCGAGAGCGCTCGGCAGTGCTGTGGTTCGATGGTTCACGCAACGAGTTGTAAGGCTGCATCGAGTGCCTTCTGTTTAATTACTGCGCCTTGCCCAAACCATGCCGAATCCATTCGATACTCAGAGCTCCTTGCGCGCCGTTCATGATCCACGTATTCAGTCACGGCGTTCAGCAAGCCCCATGCTGTTCCGCGAGCAGACTCCAAATCAGCTCCTCGGCCTTTACCTTCGTAAAGGTTTTGTACCTTCTCCATAGCTCGCTTGTTGGGCAGTACATTGGGAATGGGGTCATGGGCTCCGGTGTCGCACAGCACGTCCATAAAAAAGCCAAGGGCCTCTTTCGTCTGAACCTTGCGTTCGGCGAGGGCGCGCATCCGGTACATGAATTCGTCCCATTGCGAGACGGCGATGCCCAGTTGCTTTTTGACAGTTCGCGGATCAAAGCGTGTGCTGTGCGAAACCTTGATGGCGTGAGTGGCGCCGTTCAGGGAAATGCTCAAAGTGTTGTTGCAGACCACGCGAACGGTGGTGGGGGTGGCGGTGGTCGCCAGTGTGCCATCGCAGGAAGTTGCCAGCAGCAGATAGCCGTTGACCTGATCATTGCCTTTCAGCGCTGTTGCCTGACCGGTTCTGGCGAGTGCCCAGAACTTGCGACCACCTTTGAGCACGCCAGCAGTTTCCAACTCGTAACCCGAGAACTCCGTCAGGTCTCGATAGAACTCCAGAACGTCACGAGGCTGCACGACCTGATACCGATGCGAGACCACTGACAACGGTGCTTTGGTGTCGGAGCGATACAGCACCTTTTGTTCCGGGAACGAGTGAATGCTGCCCAGATGGCCAGCGGTATCGGCTTTGAAATGAACCGGGCTGTCCTGAATCTGCCAGTTCATGCCGGCTTCACGCTGCCAGACTTCCAGCGGTTGTTTCTCTGTAAGGCGACTGCCCAGGCCATGCCAGGGCGTAGCGCCAACGTAAGCTATTTGTTCGATGAGGTGTGCCATGGGGAGCTTCCTTTTCATGGGTGCACGGCGAAGCCGCTGAGTACTCAGCAGGAATCAGTCGGCGTGCAGGGTGTTGATAGAGAGGGGGGGAGCGATGGATCAGATGGAGAGCAGCAGTGGCGTCAAGCGGGAGACGAGCAGTTCAAGCGGAATGACGGCAGCTGAACGACAGTCCGCAGTCGAGACAACCGTAATTGTCCAAAACCCTCTCGTCGATGACTTCGCCGAGTTTGGCGCCCGCGATACAACCGGTTGCCGCGCCGGCTAACCCGCCGAGAATGGCTCCGGCCATACCGCCAGCAATGACACCGGCGGGGCCTGCCACGATGCCGATAACGGCGCCCACCTCGGCACCAGCCATGGCGCCTGTGACCCCTTGGGCAGCACCACCGACGGTGCCGATAAGGGCTCCGACTTTCCTGGCTAAATCCTTGGTGATGACAGCGGTGGAGTGGCAGCGTGGGCATTGAGTGGTCATGTACAGAGTTCCTGTAGAGAGAGTCGGTATGAGGTCATTGCACGGCATAGAACCCCATCAAGCAGGTCGCCTAGGCGACCTGCTTGAGTTGTGAGCCGTCGAGTCTGGAGGGATGCTTAGTGCACAGAGCTTCAGGGTCGTGATGTATGACTACGAATTTGTTGAGTGCAATTAGATGTCGCCGAGTCTCATGGCGTAATAAGCGGAAAGGGTTGAATCCCCGGTGGTCTTGTAGACCGGTCAATGACCATATTGAGTCAATACCGACCATTCAAGACAGGTCACAGCGCCCCCAGGCAAATCTGTCTCGCGAACGGCAGAAAACGGCCGAGGCTGTGTAAAAACGTTTTAGCGCAGGATTGAGGTTCAGAACCAGAACAAAAATCGCGTTGCTACGCAAATTTCAGGTCTTGCTGATTAAACAAGGACTGCCAGATTTTACGTAGCGACGCAGGCTTCAAAATGGTGCCTGCGTTTTTACACAGCCTGGGCCAGAAGCGGCCAATCGAGAATGTCGGGTTTGACCCAAAGCCGACTCTCACTAGGGACTATCTTGGCCAACGAATCTTCGCAGTCCGTGCTTCCAATCTCTATTTGCCTTATTCACTATGCTGGCGGAAGGTGCTCCCGCTTGCACAATTTCGTATGCGCTCTAGCCTAGCGGTATCTGCCCCTCCACCTTATAAATCAGCTGTCTCAGCTCTCAGCTCTCAGCTCCGATGAAGGCTGGCCGGTGGCTACCTTGCCTCTCACTAAAAGGAAGTAAGATGACTATCAACTTCGAGTCCTTAGCATCTGACTTTAGGCTACACGATCTCTTCGGAGACACCGACAATCTCAGCGCCACTCAACTGTGGGTACTGGAGATCGAGCGCGAGAACACGACCGAGGTCAAATTTCTATACGGACGCTCTCTGCCAGGTACCTTCTGTGCGAATAAATGGACGGGCACGACCAGCAGCAGGACCCCTCTTGGCGCAAATAGCACTGTAAAAACTCACGCACTGACGCTGCACACGTCGGCCGACAAGCTAAAGGCTTTCGTTCGAAGCTTCCTCGATGGTGCTTCTTTTCGGGAAGCGAGTCTCCAGGCGGATATCGAGCTAGATGCGAAACTGGTTGGACACGTCCTAGACGTCAACTTTGGCGGCAAACCCACTGCTCGGCCAGTGATGCATTTTCCATCACATGACTTGTATTTTTACCACATCAAGCGGTTGAGTCCGACGAGCCTTGCTAGTGCCAATACTGGCGCTGTCTCATCGCCGAGCAAACCATTGCTTTTTGCTGCCGCTGATGAGTTTGAGAGTAAGCTTGCCAGGGCCGCGTGTGACGCGCTGGACGCCGATACGGGCATGGAGTTCGGTACCTTGGACGCTTGGCGTCTTGGGGATTTCGAGTTCGTCTGCGTGCCAGGTCTGACCAAGAGCGAACGTCTGAAATTCAAGCTGGAGCTCAAAGGAAAAAACTCTTCGCTAAAACTGTTCGAGCCGCTAACGCGGGATCCTGCGGAGCTTCTGGTGGTAGTGAACTCCTACAGCGACGGTGCCTCGCAAATGTCGTACATCACTCGCCTGTCTAGGGATGTCAAGTATCCCGTAGACCATATCTTTGCCATCGATACCTTCAAGAACCAAGTAGCTACCGCGTACAGCCTGGAAATCTACGCCGTCGGTGCTGACGGCGGGGAGTCGAACCTAGTGCTACAGACTGGCTCCTATTTCATTCGCAGCGTGAATATGAATATGCACGTCGTCGAATCCATTCATTCAACCGGTCGCATGGATTGGCTCGCGAAGCAGGTACCAAACAAGGAGAAAACCAAGCTTGAAGCAGCGGGCCGTATTGGCCGAGCTCACCGGCCCAACCGCTCCGAAATCGGCGGACACGCCGATGATCCTTGGGTCACTCAGAATCGGCTGATCGAGGACGATATAGATTCGCTGTTGCCTAAGCCCTCCAACGGACGCTTTTTCCAGACACTGTCGGTGAGTGGCGGAACGAGCCGTCTGCAGTTGACCGATTGGCTGCGAAAGATCTTTGAGCAGCACCATGACGCTCAAGTTGCTTGGATCGATCCGTATATGGAAAACGCGGGCATCGACCTACTCAACACGCTTGGCACTGCGACCAGCGAGTATCTCATCATCACGACCGAGAAACTGTCCACTGAAGACTCCAAGGCTGCGCCAGGTGAGCCAAACCGCATCCAGAAGTTGCTGGCGAGCTGTGCTGCTTGGGGTAAGGGCTACTACGGTAACGTCCAGCTGAGGGTACTTGCTGTACCGGAAAGTAAACTTCACGACCGGATGATCCTAATCCGAGCGGCTAATGGAAGACCTATTGCCGGCTACCACTTGTCCAACTCTATACAGCGAGCCAACATTGAACATCCGCTGCTGGCCACCCCAATCCCGCTTGACGTGTTGCCGAACGTCTTCGTATTAGCGGACCGTATCATCCAAAGCACTCTGCACACGGACGGCAAGAAAGCGCCCACTGCGAAGCTCATTTTCGATTCCAGCACTGAAAGCACGGAGGAAGAGAACGATCCAATACTGCTAAGTCACCGCTCGTCCTTCACGGATCACAAACGGTCAGGAGATGTCCTTGCATGGTGGTTGGACGATCCAGAGCTGGCCGGTCGCTCAGGATCGGAATTGCACGATCTGATGCACGCCAAGGGGAACCTAGAAGAAGGCAAGCTCGCCCCAAAACGTTTCGAGGACATTCCCACGAAATTCTGGAACGATGGTTTTTTGCTCCCAGACGTCCACTCAGCATGGGACGCCGCAGGCTTTGTATTGGCTCATTCACATGCCGGTCACCTTTACAACGATGACCAGACGACACTGCCGGATCCGCTGACGAGCGACCTTCTCGCGCACCTGAGCTCAACGCGGCAAGACGCATTGGCGCCAAAGGTCAAAAAAAGCTACCTGGACTTTGATTACTATCAACGCAAAAACCTCAAAGAACTCTTACTCTCCAACGACCATCCGGAACGAGTGTTTGGATATTCAACCACCGATACCGCTTGGAGCGATTACTACGCCATCAAAATCCTGTGGTTGAAGGCGCCCCAAGCACTTGTCAATTGGCTGGATCAGGAATGCTCCAGTTCAATAAATGAGAATCCCCGCAGGCGTGCGTTAGTCGTCCAGGCTCTGCAGCTCATTTGCCTGTCGCTTGAATTCGATAAGGATCCGTCGCAAATCGGTGCACTGTTGAGATGTAAAGCAAATATCCCGGTCTGGGTAGGCGTCCATGCTTTCAAGGGTGCGCTCAACGCCAGCACCTTCACAATCGATGCCCTTGGCATGCTCGACATGCTTCAATCCGGGGATCGGCAAACCACGTTGTGCTGGCTGATCAAAGAGGCCAACTATGTCGATTCCTCTGCCAAACATCATTTAGTTAACAGGCTGACTGCCTCGATCGAGAGTCCGCTCAGCGACGTACAGCTGAAAGACATCCTCCAACCTGTGCGTGGTCGCCTCGGAAGGCTCCATCACTTCACGCCCTGGATCCTGGAGTCACTTCTGATCCCGATGCTTGGGCGAAAGGTCGTCGACGTTGCACAAGTGTCACGCGAGTGGCTGGGGGACCTTACCACCCAGTGGAAATCTGCGCTCAAAGGCGGTTCGCTTTACTTCAAGTTTGATGGGGATGGCGCCTTCACCGACGAGCTCGCTACGTTGAGCGCACACCTTGCGCCAGCAGATCAGCAGTACATCGTAGGTGAGCTCTCCAAGATTTTTAATAGTCTTGCTCGGACTATTCGCCAGCCGCTGAGCGCGCAGGTCGATTGGACATCGTTCATCCATGCGCATGAGGTCAACTTCTGGCTTTATGCCCTCGCCCGCCGAATCGCTGCGCTGATCCACACGGATGAAAGTCAACCGCTGAAGAAGCTTCTAGAGGACAGTGAGTCGCTGATTGAGCGAATCTCGGTTTCGGAGTGGGAAACCCTGCCAAGCCAGGAACTCCTGAAGTATCTAATGGGCGATCCTGACCAGATCAAATATCATCAGCTACTGGACACCATCGCTTCTGCTATCGACAGCAGTCTTTAACTTCCGGAAAAGACTGAACTACGAAACGCCCGCTGAAAAATTTAGCCAATCTGTTGCATCGACCGGTTGAATCCACAGCCAAATACGGACATTCAAGCAGAGTCGCTTTCGGCCACAGCTGCCGGTCACACCTGTCTACGAAACCAGGAGCGATTTAGTTAGAGCTCTAGTTTGTCGTAGGGCGTTAGCAAGGCAGAGCGGCTATGTGCCATCAAACGATGTGCTACCTTTAGCTATCATGCGAAATAGCTTGGGGCGAGGGAATGCATCTAAAGAAGCTGGGCATCAGAAATTTCAGACGGCTTAAAGATGTTCTGATTGATCTTGCGTCAGACATTTCCATTTTTGTCGGAGCTAACAACAGCGGAAAGACATCTGTAGGTCATGCCTTACAGTTATTCACTGGTAAGGATCGCTTCACTGTCCATGAGTTCAACGCAGACTTGTGGCCCCAGATAGTCGCCTTTGGCGACGGCAATCCTGAAGCATCACTGCCGTCTCTCGAGTTGGACCTGTGGCTGGAGGTTGGTACGGAGGACATTCACCGAGTCATTGATCTGCTGCCTCGCCTGGCCTGGGAGGGCGCTGTCGTCGGCATGCGAGTGTCATTCGAAGCGATTGACCCTGATGCCACTCGAAGCCGCTACCTGGAGATACGGCAACGCGCATTGGAGGCCGTCGCGGCCCAGAGAGAGGAAGGCGTAGAGTTCGATCCATCGCCAAAGAACTTGCTGGACTACCTGCGGGAGAAGCTCAACGAAGAGTACGAGCTGCGTTATTACGTGCTTGATCCGTCACGTTTCGATCAAAACATGGTGCCGGAACCTGACTATTCTCCGGGGCTGTTCGTTAGCCGCGAGCGCAATGGCCGGGAAACTCTGAACAGCCTCCTGAAAATCGACTTCCTCGATGCGCAAAGACATCTGTCGGATAGTTCTAGCGGGGCGCGTGCCGAAGACTTGTCACGTGTCTTGAGCCGTTTCTACAATCGCAACCTTGAGCAGCAAGGCGATGACATCGAAGCCCTCCTTGCGCTCGCCAACTCCGAAGCTTCGTTGAACGACCACCTTGAGCGTGTATTCAAACCAACGCTAAAGAATCTTTCAAAGCTGGGTTATCCCGGTCTTTCAAACCCACGGTTGATGATTCGCTCTGCGCTTGATCCCGTTCAGATGATGGGAAGTCGCGATGGGACGCGGCTGCATTATGCGCTAGGACCAGATGATGGCGACCCCAACCCTCCATCGCTGCCAGACCGCTACAACGGACTTGGTTTCAAAAATCTTATTTTCATGGTGGTTCAGTTACTCGACCTGCATGCCCAATGGCTCGGAATCGAGGACAGTCGTCCACCTGTTCACCTGATTTTCATCGAGGAACCCGAAGCCCACCTCCATGCCCAACTGCAGCAGGCTTTCATCCGCAAGGTAATGGCTTTGCTAACCCTAGATGAGCCAGACCGTGCCAATTACACCAGCCAGCTCGTCGTGACAACGCACTCCACGCACATTCTGTACGAGCGCGGCTTTCAACCTATTCGTTACTTCCGTCGCAACCGTACCGAGCACGTTTCAACCTCCGAAGTGCTGAACCTGTCGGTCTTTTACAACGACACCGATAACGATGTTAGGACGTTCTTGGAGCGCTACCTCAAGCTCACACATTGTGACTTGTTCTTCGCGGATGCCGCGGTTCTGGTGGAGGGCAATGTTGAGAGACTACTGCTGCCACAGATGATTGCGAGCGCTGCACCGCGTCTCCAATCCTGTTACCTCACGATTCTCGAGATCGGCGGGGCGTTTGGTTATCGGTTCAAAGCGCTGATTGAGTTCCTGGGGTTAACGACCCTCATCATCACTGATCTGGATAGTGTCTTCGGTCCTCCAACTGGAACTGTAGAAGCTCAACCAGATGTTGGCGATAAGGCTGCAACTGGTACTGATACAGGCATCGCGGAGGAGGACATCGACGAAGACGACGAAGAGACTGGGCAAGAGAAGAACGAGAAGCCAGGTAAAGCCTGCATTTCCGGCCATGCTGG
>Ga0182005_1001151_pt1 | contig 10966 bp, 7 predicted proteins | sample Sormic07211103_1_FD_123021 | JGI IMG/M metagenome (GOLD analysis project Ga0182005, IMG submission 123021) | Rhizosphere microbial communities from Sorghum bicolor, Mead, Nebraska, USA - 072115-103_1 MetaG | ecosystem: Host-associated > Plants > Roots > Rhizosphere | place: USA: Nebraska...
ATAAGGAACAATCGCTTCGGCCTGCTCGCCCAGCATGCTCGCCGCCAGACCGGATGCGGGCCTGGCGCTATCCAGGGGCGAGCGGAGTGCGAGTGCTGCCGTTGCGGCCGAACGATGCGCGGTCAGCTCCCGGCGTGCCGCCTGGAAAGCCAGCCGCCCGCCAGCCGCATCCAGGGCGGCACGCAGGATGCCAAGGCCCAAGACGATGGCAGCGGGTATCGTCAGATCCGACACCCCACCACCTTCGCTGATCGCTCCCACGCCAACGGCGAGCATGGCGGCCTGCCCTATCCACACCAGAGAAGACAAGCAGAGCAAAGCCGACGCAAAGCCCAAACCGGCGAGCCGTTCCGCGGACCGGCGGGCGGCTGCACCACGAGCATCGGCGCTTGCAGACATGCTCGGGCCACCAGCCTCTCGTCTTTCCAACATTCCATCGCCGGTAGAGGAAACACTCACGCTAGCCTGCCCTTTCCAATTCCGTGCCCTCAAGAAGGGCCAATCGCCGAACCAGGAACACACTTGCTGCAACCGATGATATCGGAGCCCAACTAATATGACTGGCTTTCCGCTCCTTGTCAGCGCCAGAATAGCGACGCCGGCTCGCCGATGGGTTGATCCATGGCAAGTTGTTCGCGAAATAGTACTAGTGCATTTTTTGCACTGCACAAAAGCGCAGGATGTCGCAGGGCGCCTTCGCAGAGAGGGCAGATTGACGCAGAACGAGGCATTTCGACTATTCGTACAGGCTGTTCAACGCGATTTCCTTCAATCCCAAAGCGCGGCTGTGTATTGCTCCGCATCATTCCCGATACAAGACTTGACGGGCGCCGTCGTTATCGATGTGTTGAGCAAGGATCGGTTTGCGCAAGCGAGAGTTGACGGAGAACTTGCGGGCCGGCTTAGCGACCGCCCGGTATCGACGCATTTTATGGAGATCGAGATGTATGCGAAAATCATTTGTGCGATAGGGCTCGGATCACGCGAGCGCGCCGAACGTTTGTTGCGCACGTCTCAGGCTCTCCTGACGCCGGGCGGCGAGTTGACCGTCGTGCATGTCATCGAACGCTCTCCTTCCGGAGACGAGAGCCCGGATAAATGGGCAGTCTCCGTCATCGGGGAAGCCGAGGAAAAGCTCAATGCACTCTGTAAGCGTCTCGGTATAATCGCCTCCATCGACGTACGCATGGGGACGGCATCGAAAACCTTGCTGATCGTCGCCAAGGAGAAGAAGGCTGATTTGATCGTCCTGGCAACTCATGCGTCCGATATCCTCGACCGCATATTCGGTTCAACGGTCGAGTACGTCACCCGGCACGCCGAATGTTCCGTTCTCATCGATCGAGCCGAGAAATCCGACCATAGCGCAACAACAAAGGGCAAAGGGAAGCAGACGTAGCGCTCCGTCGCGCCACATGATCCTGACCGCTTCTGTTGAGCGACGCCCTAGTGACCGCTTGCGTTGCCGTTCAACAGTGTTACATACCCGCTCCCGTCACCTATCCAAGACGATCTATATGACCGAAGCCGCCATCACCTGGAGCATCGCCGGCCTGACCGCCATAGGGGTCGTCACACGTCCGTTCCGATGGCCGGAAGCGGTCTGGGCCGTGTTCGGCGCGGCGCTCCTGCTTGCCTTCCGGCTTATCGGGCCGGCAGACGTGTGGGCCGGCGTGTCCAAGGGCTTCGATGTCTATCTGTTCCTGATCGGCATGATGCTCCTGTCGGAGCTTGCCCGGCGGGAAGGATTGTTCGATTGGGTGGCAGCGATCGCCACCTCGCATGCCAAAGGCTCGCCTCGGCGGCTGTTTCTGCTCGTCTATGTCGTTGGCGTTGTCGTGACCGTGTTTCTCTCGAACGATGCGACCGCCGTCGTCCTGACACCCGCCGTCTACGCGGCCTGCCGCGCGGCCCGGGTCAAGGACCCCATGCCCTACCTATTGATCTGCGCCTTCATCGCCAATGCCGCCAGCTTCGTGCTGCCTATCTCCAACCCGGCCAACCTCGTCATCTTCGCCGGTGGCGAGATGCCGCCCCTATCGCGGTGGATGCAGACCTTCATGTTGCCGTCGATCGTCTCGATCGTCGTGACCTTCGCCTGTCTCTACTGGACGCAAAGACGCGCATTGGCGGAGGACAGCATCGCACGCAGCGTCGAGGAACCCGCCCTTTCGCACAGCGCCCGGCTGGCCGGATGGGGACTTGTGGCGACCGCCATCATTCTGATCGGGGCATCGGCCATGAACGTCGATCTCGGGATCCCGACATTCGCCGCCGGCGTCACCACGACCATCCTCGTCCTGGCGCTCACCCGGCAGAGCCCGGTCGAGACCATCCGCGGCATCAGCTGGAGCGTGCTGCCTCTCGTTGCGGGGCTGTTCGTGATCGTCGAGGCGGTCAATCATACCGGCTTGACCGCTCTTTTGTCCGGCAAGCTGGCTTCGCTTGCGGCTCAATCCCAGGGGCAGGCAGTCGGCGCGGCGGGCCTTTCCGTCGCGATCGTCTCCAATCTCGTCAACAACCTGCCGGCAGGCCTTTTCGCCGGCAGCGCAGTACAGGCGGCCCATGTTCCGGACGCCATAGCAGGTGCAGTATTGATCGGCGTCGATCTCGGTCCCAACCTGTCGGTGACCGGTTCGCTCGCCACGATCCTGTGGCTCGCTGCCCTGCGTCGCGAAGGCCTTCATATGGGCGCATGGGCCTTTCTGAAGCTCGGCATCGTCGTGATGTTTCCAGCACTGATCCTCTCGCTGGCAGCACTTTCGCTGATATGACGGGCAAAGAATCCCGGCGTCGTAGACGACCGGTCGATTATTTGTTACGCACGGATCATGACGACCAGAAGGAAATCTGATCTGACGCGCAACCACATCCTCGCGATCGGGCGAGAACTGGTCCTGCGAAAGGGTTTTGGCGGCGTTGGCCTGAAGGAACTGCTCGAGCAAAGTGCAGTGCCGAAGGGATCGTTCTATTATTATTTTGCGTCCAAGGAAGCCTTCGGCTGCGCCCTGCTGAAGGAATATTGCACCGACTATGCAGAGCGGCTCGACGCTCTGTTCGGCTGGAAGGGCAATGGCCGTCAAAGGCTGATGCACTATTGGCGTGCATGGGTTTCCGACGATCATGCGGCCAGCCTCGCGGATCGCTGCCTCGTCGTGAAACTCGCAGCGGAGATCTCCGACCTTTCCGAAGGCATGCGTGTGATCCTGCTCGGTGGCGTCGAGGATCTCATCCGGCGCATTACCAAAACAATCACCGAGGGTCGCGACGATGGTTCCATTGCGCCTTCATGCGTCCCGGAAAAGATGGCCCGGTCGCTTTACAGCCTGTGGCTTGGTGCAGCGATCCTGGCCAAGCTTGGAAAGGACAAGACACCGCTCGACCAGGCAATGCTTGCCACCGAGCAAGCACTTTCCCTACCCGGCAGCCTTTGATCCAGGCCCGGACCAGCACATGAACATACAAGGAAAACAGAATGCGTAGTGCCATCCATGATGTCTTCGGCGATCCTACCACGGTCCTTCGCCTCGCCGACATGCCCCTTCCCGAACCTGCTGCGGGAAGCGTGCGGATTCGCACCATTCTGTCGCCCATTCACAATCACGACCTTTGGACCGTCCGCGGCGCCTACGGCTACAAGCCGGTCTTGCCCGCCATCGGCGGCAGCGAGGCGGTGGGTATCGTCGATGCTGTCGGCGCTGGCGTCGATGTGACGCTGGTCGGCAAGCGCGTCGTTGCGGCCGGTGTCCATGGAACCTGGGCCGAGCAATTCATCGCGCCCGCTGCAAGCCTCGTTCCCGTGCCCGATGTCATCACCGACGAGGCCGCCGCCCAACTCATTGCCATGCCATTCAGTGCTATTGCGCTTCTGGAGTTCCTCGATGTCGGCCGTGGCGATTGGATCATCCAGAATGCAGCGAACGGAGCAGTCGGCAAGACCCTGGCCATGCTGGCGCATAGTCGCGGCGTACACGCGGTCAATCTCGTCCGGCGGGATGCCGGCGTAGACGAGCTGGCCGCGTTCGGCATCGAGAATGCGGTCTCGACCGCCTCTCCGGATTGGAAGGCCAAGGTGCGCGCCATCATTGGCGACGCACCGATCCGTGCCGCCGTCGATTCCGTCGGAGGCGTGGCGAGCAACGACCTTGCCGACCTCTTGGGGGAGAACGGCCTCCTGGTTTCCTTCGGGACGGCAGCCGGCAAGCCGATGCAGATCGCATCGGGCGCCGTCATCTTCAAACAGCTGACGATCAAGGGATTCTGGGGCAGCAAGATCAGCGCCGCCATGTCCGCCGACGAGCGCCGCCGGCTGATCGAAGAACTCATCGCGCGCGTTGCCTCAGGTGATGTCAAGCTGCCGGTGGAAGCGGCCTATGATATCACGGAGATCGCCCAGGCGGTAAAGTCCTCGCTGACACCGGGCAAGGCAGGCAAGGTTCTATTGAAACCGTAGCTTTCAGGCAGCGCTCGCCGCCCGCCGGTTCCCGGATCGCCACCGGCTCCTTGCACGAGTAACCATTCCCTCTCCATGGGTCGCCCCTGGCCGCAGAGCGCTCGGTGCGATAGCCGGCGAATAAATTCAAACACTTCGCCTCGACACACGCGTCTCGTTGCGGAGCGTGTCCAGCTGCTGCACGCGCGCGGGTCAGTTGCAGCAGCGGCGCTGGGACTGCATAGCCGCACTCCACGCCGATAGATTGCCGCCGACAGCAAGCGGCCACCGCGAAAATTCCATAAAAATGCTCTTGTCCCTCTAGTTACTAGAGGATGTAGCAATGGTTCCACGACCCAATCTGGAACCCGAATATGACTTCGACAACACAACAGAGCCGCTATCGCGTCGATGGCATGGACTGCGCTTCCTGCGCTGCGAAGATCGACACGGCCGTTCGTCGCCTGCAGGGCGTTGAGGACGTTTCCGTATCGGTCACGGCAGGCACGATGACAGTCAAACATCAGGGCGATGACACTCTCGCGCCGGCAATTGCCAAGCGCGTGACGGGACTGGGTTACAAGATCATTCCGCTTCCTCAAAGTAGCGCGCCCGCGGCCAAGGAAGACGAAAGCCATGCCTGCGGCTGTGGCCACGACCATCATGATCACCAGGCACAAGGCCATGATCACAAAGATCACAATCATGACCATGGCCACGGCGATCGTGATCGTGGAACCGGAAGCCATGAGCATGCTCATCCGGGACACAGCCACGACGCACATGGGCACGCGGCGACCGTTGCCGGTCTCCATGGACACGATCATGGGCCGAACATCGGACCATGGTGGAAATCTGCAAAGGGCCGATTGACGATCGCCAGCGGCATCGCACTTGTCGTGGCCTGGGCCATTGGCAAACTCGTGCCTGGACTGGAGGGTTGGATCTTCACCGCCGCCATGCTTGTGGGCTTGTTGCCGATTGCCCGGCGCGCCTTCATGGCCGCGATGGTCGGAACGCCGTTCTCGATCGAGATGCTGATGACGATCGCGGCGATCGGCGCTGTTATCATCGGCGCCAGCGAGGAAGCAGCAACCGTTGTCTTCCTCTTCCTGATCGGCGAGCTGCTGGAAGGCGTTGCGGCCGGCAAGGCCCGTGCCAGCATTCAATCGCTGACGGAGCTGGTTCCCAAAACCGCCCTCGTCGAGGAGAACGGCAAGACCCGCGAAGTACAGGCTGAGAGCCTGTCCGTCGGTGCCGTCATCCTGGTGCGCCCCGGGGACCGAATTTCCGCCGACGGCACGATCCTGTCTGGCGAAAGCGCCATCGACGAAGCGCCCGTCACCGGTGAGAGCACGCCCGTGCGCAAGGGGGCCGATGCGACCGTCTTTGCCGGCACCGTCAACGGCGATGCGGCGCTGCGCATTCGCGTTACGGCGGCCGCTGCCGACAACACGATCGCCCGCGTGGTCAAGCTGGTCGAGGAGGCGCAGGAATCGAAGGCGCCGACCGAGCGCTTCATCGACCGCTTCTCGCGCTATTACACGCCGGGCGTCGTCGTTGTCGGCGCGCTCGTCGCCGTCGTCCCGCCGCTTCTGCTGGGCGGCAGCTGGGGCGAATGGGTCTACAAGGGCCTGGCCATCCTGCTGATCGGCTGCCCCTGCGCCCTGGTCATCTCGACGCCGGCGGCAATCGCGGCCTCGCTGTCATCAGGCGCCAGACGCGGTCTGCTCCTCAAGGGTGGCGCCGTGCTGGAGAATATCGGCAAGGTGACCGCAGTCGCCTTCGACAAGACAGGCACGCTGACGGAGGGCAAGCCCAAGGTCACGGATATCGTCGGCCTCGGCACGGGCGACGCAGAGGTGCTGCGATTGGCGGCTGCTCTCGAAACCGGCTCGAACCATCCGCTCGCCCGGGCGATCCTCGATCGCGCCGCCGCGGACGGTACGGAAGTGCCATCGGTCATCGATGCAAAGGCGATCGGCGGCAAGGGCGTGAGCGGCACGGTTGACGGCATCGAGGTCTTCCTCGGTTCGCCGCAGGCGGCGGCTGACAGAGTTTCGCTTGCCCCGGAACAATCGGCACGGATCGCCGAACTCAACGACGAGGGAAAGACCGTCTCCGTTCTGGTGGTCAGGGGCGTGGCCGCCGGCCTGCTGGCAATGCGCGACGAACCGCGGGCCGATGCCGCGGCGGGCCTGAAGGCACTTGCGGATGTCGGCATCAAGACGATCATGCTGACCGGCGATAACAGGCGCACTGCACAGGCCATCGGCAAGACGCTCGGCATCGAGGTCAGGGCGGAGCTGCTGCCTGAAGACAAGCAGCGCATCGTCGGCGAGCTGAAACGCCAGGGCCTTCGGGTCGCCAAGGTCGGCGACGGCATCAATGACGCACCGGCGCTCGCCGCCGCCGACGTCGGCATTGCCATGGGCGGCGGAACCGACGTCGCGCTCGAAACGGCCGATGCCGCCGTGTTGCATGGCCGCGTCGGCGACGTCATCGAGATGATCGACCTTTCGAAGTGGACCATGAGCAATATAGGTCAGAACATCACCATCGCGCTCGGCCTGAAGGGTGTTTTCCTGGTCACGACGATCGTCGGCATCACCGGTCTCTGGCCGGCGATCCTCGCCGATACCGGAGCGACGGTGTTGGTCACCATGAACGCACTGCGCCTGCTCGGCGGGAAGCGGCGGCGGATCGAAGCCTGACACCCGTGGCGGATCACTCGCGGATATCAAGCAACTCGTCCCGAAACCCGCCTGTTCACAACAACCGTTTTGCCTAACGGATAGCGACACGCGCCCTCGGGCGCGCGTCGTTTCGCTCATGGGCAAAAATCTGAGCCGGGAGCGGCGGAAGCTCTCGAATGATATCCGCGCCCTTCTCGCCGACCATGATCGTGGGTGCATTGGTGTTGCAGGAGGGAACGCGCGGCATGACAGAGGAATCGCAGACCCGCAGCCCTTCCAATCCACGAACCTTCAGGTCAAGGCCGACAACGGCATCCGGACCGGTGCCCATCTTGCAGGTGCCGACCGGATGGTGGTCGGTCTTGGCATTGGCGCAGCCATAATCGAAAAGCTGTTCGTCGGTGACGACCTTCGGGCCTGGAAGGCGCTCGGCAAGCACGAACGGCTTGAGGGCCGCCTGCTGCATGATCTCGCGCGCAACCTTCAAGCCCTCCAGCGACATCGCCCTGTCGTGAGGATCCGACCAGTAGTTCGGATCGATCAATGGAGCGGCGGCGGGGTCCGATGAGGAGAGCCGGACCGTCCCCCTGGACCGGGGATGAAGATAGGCTGAATTCAGCGTGACGCCGGCATTCTTGAGGCGCTCGACGCCCGCCTCGATCCCCGAGCCGAGGCCGAGGTGAAACTGGATGTCGGGAGAACGCGCCTCGGGATCGGCATACCAGAAGCCGCCTGTCTCGAAGAGGGAAGACGCCACGGGACCCGTCCTGAACAGCATATATTCGAGTCCGGCCCACAGCGTCCTGTGGAGTTTTGCCACGCCATCATAGGTATGGTCGCCGGTACACTCCGCGATCACGAAGAGATCGAGATGATCCTGCAGGTTCCCGCCAACGCCCGGAAGGTCGTGCAGGACCTTCACGCCGACCGATCGCAAGTGATCGGCGGGGCCGATACCGGATTGCAGCAGCAGCTTGGGCGAGCCGATCGCACCTGAGGAAACGATGACCTCCCGCTCCGCCCGCACGATCTCCGACCCTTGTTGCGACGCGATTTCGACACCGACAGCCCGCGCCCCTTCGAGGACAATGCGTGCCACGCGCGCGCCGGTTCTGACCGTCAGGTTCTTCCGCTGCTTGATGGGTGAAAGATAGGCGAGCGAGGCGGAGGAGCGGCGGCGATTGCGCTGCGTCAGCTGATAGAAGCCAACGCCGGCCTGTTGGCGGCCGTTGAAATCATGGTTGTAGGGAATGCCGAGTTCCTGGCCGGCACGAATATAAGCATCACAAATCGGCAAGGCGGAAACCGGCATGGAGACGCCGAGCGGCCCGCCATAGGAGTGATAATCATCCGCAAAACGCTGATTGTCTTCGGCGCGCTTGAAATAGGGAAGGATGGAACGATAGTCCCAGCCCTCGCAGCCGTCCTCGCTGGCCCATAGATCGTAGTCCACCGCGTTGCCGCGCGTGTAGAGCTGTGCGTTGATCGACGAACCGCCGCCGATGACCTTGGCTTGCGTATAGCGAAGAACCCTGCCCTTCATGTGTTTCTGGGGTACCGTCTCCCAGCCCCAGCTGGCCACTCCCTTGGTCATCTTGGCAAAGCCTGCCGGCATATGGAAGAGCGGGTTCCAGTCTCCGCCTCCCGCCTCCAGCAGCAGCACGTTGACATCCGGGTCTTCGCTCAGCCGATTGGCCAGAACGCATCCCGCCGGTCCAGCGCCGGTAATGATATAATCGAAACGCATATCTCAAATCCTGTCTACAAACGGGGAATGGACAGACCGCCATCCGCATCGATCACCGTGCCGGTGGCGAAAGCGAAGTCGCCGGAGGCGAGCGCGGCGCAGATCCTGCCGATGTCCTCTGCTTCGCCCCACCGTTTCATCGGCACCAGCCCGCCCTCGATCAGCGTGTCGTATTTGGAGCTGACGCCTGCGGTCATATCCGTGCGGATGATGCCGGGGCGGACTTCGAAGACGGCGATGCCGGATTCGGCGAAACGCAAGGCGAGCCCTTGCGAAAAGGCGGCAAGCCCGGCCTTGCTGATGCAGTAATCCAGTCGTTCGGGTGAGCTCGCCTCCGCCGATACGGACGTGATGTTAATGATCGAGCGCGGGTGCGAGCGACTGCCTGACACCAGCATCGCCTTGACCACAGCCTGGGTGAAGAAAACGGTGCCCTTGAGATTGGTCGCCAGGATCGCATCGAAATTCTCGGGCAGCAGCTCGAGAAAATCGCCGCGCACGACCGCGGCCATGCCGGCATTGTTGACGAGGCAATCGATGCGGCCAAAGCGCCCCAGAATGGCGTGGACGGTTGCGTCATGCTTTCCGACATCGGACAGATCGGACTGAATGTAGAATGCATCACCGCCAAGAGCCTTGAGCCCGGTGATCACCTCCTCGGCGGTCTCCTCGGGTCCGATGCCGGTAATGACGATGCTGTAACCGGCCTTTGCGAGCGCGGACGCTATGCCGAGGCCAATGCCCCTCCGTCCTCCGGTGATGACCGCGACCGGCCGTTCAACCTTGTCTGTCATGCGTTCAGGTCCTTGGATGCGATGTGATCGGCGACGCGCAGAGCCTGACTGGCAACTGTGAGCGCTGGGTTCACGGCTGCCGAGGTCGGCAGGAAGCTCGCGTCGACCACAAAGAGGTTCGGATGGTCATAGGCACGGCAATAGATATCGAGCGGTGCGCTCGCCGGATCATTGCCGATCCGGACCGTGCCACATTGATGGGACGGCGTACGCTTGTCGAAGGGACGCGAGAGCACGAGCGGAAAACCGATGGATTTCAGTATGTCCTTGAGCTTGGCGACCAGTGCGAGATGGGCGTCCCAGTTGGTGCGCTGCCATTGCAGGACGATGCGATCGCCATCGATCATGACACGGCTTTCCGGGTTCGGCATATCCTCGCTCATCGCATAGAAATCGATCGCCCGGTTCGTCATCTGTCCGAGCACCCACTCCGGCACCTTCGGCAGCGAACCCTTGAGTACCTTGGCGGAAATCCTGCCCAACAGCTGAACATTGCCGAGGGGCGGGCCGCCATTTCCGTCGGAGAGATAGAAATCATTGAAGCCAAAGGTCTTCTGGTAGACGGAGGTGTTGCGATAGGTCGGCGACACGCCGATCACCGCCGAGGAATTGTGGTTCATGAAGTTCCGCCCGACCTGGTCGGACGAATTCGCCAACCCTTTCGGGTGCCGGTCATCGGCCGAGCGCAAGAGAAGCACCGCCGATTGCACCGCGCCGGCGGACAGGATGACGAGCTTGGGTGAAAGCCTGATCTCCTCACCGTTCATCTGGTAGACAACGCTGGCGATCCTGCCGTCCGCCGCAGCTTCGAGCCTTGTTACCCGCGCACCCGTCTGAAGGCGGACATTGCCGTGCTTCAGGGCAACGGCAAGGGCCACCGTTTCAGCATCCATCTTGCCGTCATGCGAATTCGGATGGGCATCCCAAGGCGTCTTGGCCTTGGCAAGCCAGGCCTCGAGATCGATGCCCAACGGCAGAGAATAGGGATGGAGGCCCTTTTCCTTCAGCCGCGCCCTGACGTCGGCGATTGGCGCCTCGTCGGGAACCGGCGGGAAATCATAGCCGAGCGAATGATTTGGTTCGGTCGGATCCTCGCCGAGGCGTCCCCGAACCTGATACATGCGCTCGGCGCGGCTGTACCAGGGTTCCAGCACGTCATAGGAGAACGGCCAGGCGGGAGACACGCCCTCGCGATGCTGCATCTCCTCGAAGTCTTCCCTGCGGTAACGAACGAGGACTGCCCCATAAAACTTTGAATTGCCACCGACATTGTAATAGTTTCCCGGATTGAAGCCGG
>Ga0182005_1001152_pt1 | contig 10957 bp, 13 predicted proteins | sample Sormic07211103_1_FD_123021 | JGI IMG/M metagenome (GOLD analysis project Ga0182005, IMG submission 123021) | Rhizosphere microbial communities from Sorghum bicolor, Mead, Nebraska, USA - 072115-103_1 MetaG | ecosystem: Host-associated > Plants > Roots > Rhizosphere | place: USA: Nebraska...
GTTATGCCGGATTCCAGCGTTGAAAAACTTGAGCCGCAGCGGCGATTCCTCCCAGTTACCGGTTGGCGAAGACAGATTGGCAAAAGGACCGACCAGATTCACCATGGTTTCCGTCCATTGCTGTTTCTCGGCCGGATCGGACATTGCCTGCAGCCGCTGCTCCGCTCTGGTTGGCGCCAGCCACAGGAACAATCCTGCCAGCCCCAGCGTTACTGCGAAGAAGACGAGTACGGAAAGTATGAGCATTTCGTTCTCCCTTATACCCGGATTCTGATTATTTTTCTTAAGACCAGAATGCCGAAAACCATCAAGACCAGCATGTATTTAATGATTGCAATGCCGATAGGATCGTGCCACAAAGGCTTCATGAAATCCGGGTTCAGGAAACTCATGGCTGCGCCCAGTGCGAATGGCATGAGCCCCAGGATCCAGGCCGACAGCCGCCCCTCGGACGACAGCACCCTCACCTTCGAAAGCAGTTTCAAGCGTTCACGAATCAGGCGGCTCAGATTGCCGAGCACATCGGTCAGGTTGCCGCCTGAATCGCGCTGGATCAGCACCGCCACCACGAAGTAACGCAGGTCGGTAATCGGTATGCGCTCGCTCAGGTTGGTCAATGCCTGTTGCAGCGACACGCCAAAATTGACTTCATCGTGGACGATGCGGAATTCACCGGCAATCGGCTCAGCCATTTCGTCTCCGACCATTTGCAGGCCGGACGAAAACGCATGCCCGGAACGCAAGGCCCTGGTGATCAGGTCAAGCACGTCTGGCAGCTGTTGCTCAATCCTGGCCAGGCGCCGGTTCCGTTTATGACGCACATACAGCAGCGGCAAAGCAGCCAGCGCGATGCCAAGCGCAGCGCCCAACAGCAGCGATTGATGAGCCAGGAAAGTCATCGCCAGGCACCCCGCCACCGCCAACGCCACGCACGACAGCAGCAGCTTGGATACGGTCCAGTCGAGCCCCGCCTGGAGGATGAACCGGTCCAATCTGCGGGCCCTGGGAAGGCTCAGCAAGATGCGCTCGAATAACGGTATTTCGCTCAGCATCCGTTGTTTCAGCAGCTGCGACTGCTTGGTTTTGTCAAGGGAAGCGGAGAGTGCCTGCAGCCGCTTCGAAATCTTCTTGGCTTCCGGTCCTCTGTATGATTTCCACATCATGAAGAAGCCTTCCAGAAGCAGGACCACCGCAACGAAAACAAGCACTGAAAAAACCAGGAAGGTGTTGCCACCAATTGATTGCAGCATGATTTGCGCTCCTTCAGTGGTAATGTTTAGCGGGATCGAACATTGTGTCCGGCAGCACCACGCCAAACGAACGCAGGCGTTCAGTAAACTTCGGCCTCACGCCTGTTGCATGGAAATAGCCCTGGACATCGCCATCGATGCCAATCCCGGTTTGCTTGAAGGCGAATATCTCTTGCATGGTGATAATGTCGCCCTCCATTCCGGTCAGTTCCTGGATGCTGGTGATTTTCCGCTTGCCATCGGTCAACCTGATGGCTTGGATCATGACCGTAATGGCTGAAGCAATTTGTTGCCGGGAAGCCTTGTGCGGCAAGTTCAGATTTGCCATGCCCACCATGTTTTCGAGCCGGGACAGCGCATCCCGCGGCGTATTGGCGTGGATGGTCGTGAGCGATCCTTCATGGCCGGTGTTCATCGCCTGCAGCATGTCGGCTGCCTCGGCGCCGCGTACTTCGCCGATCACGATCCGGTCAGGCCGCATGCGCAGCGCGTTGCGCACCAATGCGCGCTGGGTAATCTCGCCCTTGCCCTCGATATTCATCGGCCGTGTTTCCATCCGCACGACATGCGGCTGCTGCATCTGCAACTCGGCCGCGTCCTCGATTGTGACGATGCGCTCTGATGCCGGAATGAAGCCGGACAGGATGTTCAGCAATGTCGTCTTGCCGGAACCGGTGCCGCCGGAGATGATCATGTTGACCTTGGCCTTGCTCAAGCCTTCCAGCATGAACGCCATGTCCGCAGTCAAGCTCTTGTACTCCTCGACCAGATTGCTCATCTTGAGGGGAATATGCGCGAAGCGGCGAATCGACATCATCGGCCCATCCAGCGCTACCGGCGGAATCACCGCGTTGACCCGCGATCCGTCCGGCAGCCTGGCGTCCACCATGGGACTGGATTCATCGATCCGCCGGCCTACCAGCGACACGATTTTGTCGATGATACGCAACAGGTGCTTCTCATCGGTAAAAGTGACATTGGTAATTTCCAGCTTGCCCCTGCGCTCCACGTATATCTGGTCGTAGGAATTGACCAGGATATCGGACACGGTCGGATCGGCCATCAGCAATTCAAGCGGGCCGAAACCCAGCATTTCGTGCTGGATGTCGCGGATCAGCGAGCGCCGTTCGATGTCATTGACCACCGCTTGCTCTTCCTTCAGCAGGCGCTCGATCATCGTGGTGATTTCCTGGCGCAGCATTTCTGGAGCCAGGGTCTCCAGCGCGGCCAGGTCAAACTTGTCCAGCAGCTTGAGATGCATCCGCCCCTTCAATATCTTGTATGCGTCGCTCGCGACTTGCCCCTGCGGCTGCTCGACAGGCTCTATCCTGACGGCGTTGAGTTTTTCTCGAAAAGACATTTTCGTATGCTCCGGTTAGAGTTGCTGGCCTGCACTTGGGTCCGGCTGGAAATGGGTGGCTCCGTTATTGCCCTGCCCTTGCTCCATTCATGCCCGCCTGAACAAGCGTCCTAAAAATCCCCGATTTTCATCTTCCCTGGGACTCAGCGACAGCGCGAACGCTGCCAGATTCCTGGTCACCGCATTGGAACGCGCCATGTCGATCATCGGGTCGCCGTGGTTGATCGATGCATTGACCTCTTTATATGAATTGGGAACGGTGTGCAGCGTGACCGGCCCTAAAGAACGCTGTATCCGATCGATGCCGATTTCATTGCTCTTCTCGAAGCGGTTGATGATCAGTTCGACCTTGTTCATCGGGTAGCCCAAGGATTTGAATATCGTCAGCAGCTTGCTGGCGTTCCGCAGGTAGGGCAGCCCGGCCTGCAACACCGGGAAAATCCGGTCGGCCCGATCCAGCGCCTTGATCGCAAGTGCGTCCAAGGTGCGGCCGACATCGAGCAATATGAAGTCGTACTGGGTTACCGCCAGGTTGAGGATGGCGTCGATATGTTCCGGTTTGAGCTCCATCGCTTGCGAGGGCTCTTCCGGCGCCGCCAGTATGCTGTAGTTCGGCGCCACCTTGACCGTGCTGGCCGCCAGGAATGTCGCATCCAGCCGTCCGATGTCGCGCGCCACATCAGCCAGGGTCGAGGCCGGCTCGCCATCATGCACGAACGACAGCGCTTCGCCGAATTGCAGGTTCAGGTCGATCAGCAGCACAGACTTGGTTTGCGCCAGCTGGCAGCCGAGGTTGGTCGCCAGGAAAGTGGCGCCGCTGCCGCCCTTGCACGGCATGAACGCCAGTATCCTGCCCAGTGTCCTGGCAGGGCCGCCGATGCGCTTGGCCGCGATGCGGTTTACGGCGGCTTCCAGCGCGGCGGGGGACGCCGGCGACGGCAGCACCTCGCGCACGCCGGCGCGCATCGAATTGATCAGGAATTCCGGCGTGTGAGTAGCGCACAGCAGGATCACCGCGATGCTCGGATGATGGGTAGTGACGTATTCCACCTGGGCCAGTTCGGCCGGATCACAGCACATCCCCTCCACCAGCATCAGGTCAGGCTGCTCCTGTTCGGCGACGATGCGCATCCGGCTTTTGCCGCCTTCAATCAGCGTGGCCGAGTGCGAATACGTGCCCAGGACCCGCCCCATCTCTTGCAGGTTATTGACGTTGGGAGAAATCACGGCGATCTTCATTTTGTTTTCCCTGAGTGTTAGGAACAGATTGCGGCGCTGTTCGGGTCTAGACGCATGGCTTCCCGCGGCAGATAGGTAGAGAACACCGGCATCGGTATTGCGGCCAGCGCCGCGCTGCCCGCGATGGGCGAGATCCACTGATAGTTGAGGCTGGTGATCGTTACCGTCACCCCTACGCAAGTCGCCGCGGTGCATGCGGCAGGACTCCATGCCAGGTTGATGTCGACGATCTGCGGCAGCAGCGCCTGCATCTTCGCCAGGACTTTCGCCTTCTGGGTGGTGTCGTCGCACACCACTGCATAGCGTGCCCCGGCGCGCGTGGCCTCGGTCGCCGCGCTCCAGCTATAGAGCATGCGGCTGAAGTCGGTGATCCCCAGCAGAAAAGTCAGGAAAACGATCAGCACCAGGGCGAACTCCACCACGGTGGCGCCGGATTGCGATTGCTTGTTCATGTTCATATCGGGCTCCGCATGGTGGCGCTGATATTGCTGTATGTAATTTTTCCTGTCGAATCAGCGAATGCAACGCCAAACACGCTGCCATACAGGGGAACGAATTGGTAGCCGCTCACGGTAACCTGCACGGTGTTGATCAGCGGGTTGGAGCCGGCAGTCTGCCAGGTCGGCGCCAGCACGTTGGCCACGCTAAGCCCCGGCGCCAAGGGCGTCCCGGTCCCGGCGGTGTTCCCGTACACCACCAGGTTCTGTGCTTCGGTGATATGGGTTCCCGGCGTCTGCACCGATAGATAACGGACCGCATCCCGCACCGACTTGGTGATCGTGTTGTACTGGAATATCGCCCGGCCGAATTCCGTCGTGATGAAAGTGAGCAGCAGCAGCATCGGCAGGATCAAGGCAAATTCAACGAGCGCCGTGCCTTTCTGTCTGGTTTTCATGGTTGTCCTCTTATCTCACTAAAACCGGCACCAGCGGACCGGCGGCGCCGCCCGCCAATCCGTTGGTCGTACATGGGCTGCTGGTGCTGCCGGCATTGCCGCGAAATTCCAATTGCACGGTTACCGTAGGCCCGCTCAAGGGCTGCAGCATGAACATGCAGGCGTAATCGATCACCTTGTTCGACGCATCGACAACTGGCGCAGTTACCAGCCTTCTGCTGAAGCCGTACAAATTGTGCTGGCCTCCGGCGCCTGGAGTAGCCAGTGTCTTGAAACCGTTCGTGTTCAAACCCGTAATGGCATCGCCGCCGTTCAGGCTGGTTCCCGTATCGTCATAGGAGGCAAAAGCTGCGCGTTTGGTCATGAAGTTGGCTGCACTCGGATCTGAGCCCGCGGCCGGCGTTCCCGACCAGGCGTTTTGCGGAACCGCGTTCTTCCAATTGGTAGCGGTATATGCATAACCTGAAAAATCGGGATGATTGACGCTGGGACCGGGATCGCTGTTCTTGTAAATGCCGAAACGGTAATTCCACGGCGTATCGACAGTAGTCTGGGCGCCTGGCGTGCCCAAGGTGTCGCCCAGCTTGGTGCCGCAATATCCTGGCTCAGTCAGTTCATTTCTTGTTTCACTGGCGCCGCTGCTGCCATCCAGGTTGTACCAGCCCATCTCACCATTGACCTGGGTGCCGTTGCCGAGCATGTTGACCCACTCGCCGATCTGGAAGCCGTAATTCGGCGCTGTCCCGCCCGTCTTGGGTTTCAGCCCGACCGGGATCGGACAGGTGGTCTGGGCGCTGGCGCGGGTCGCCACCGCGACTGCCAGGACATTTTGCGTATTCGTATAGGTCGTCGTGTCGTTGGCAAAAGCGCCCATCGATTGCAGCAGCCACATGTTCAAGCCGGACTGCGTGTGCTGGCACTGCGCATATCTGGCGTTGGCGGCAGCGGCAGTGGCACCGTAGGCGGCATCCTTGAAAGTGATATCCGCAGCGACTATCTTGCCTTGGCTGCTCCATGAGGAAGATTGGAAATTGACGTTATTCAAATTGCCGGCGGCAATGCCGGCATTGGTGGCGCGCGTCAGCGCGCTGCTCTCGCCGTCAAGCTCTTGCGCGGCCGCCAGCGCACAACTATCCATCGCCGTCTGCAGTTCTGTTTTGACGACAAACAGATGACCAAGGTCCAAGGCCATTGCCATGAATCCCAGCAGGAATAGCAGGACGAGCGATACGGTGACTATCACTGCCCCGTCCTGGCGATGACACTGACGCTGGATAGCAACACGGTCCACGATGATGCCTTTTTTAGAGTTATGACAAACAGACTTTTCGAGCTTCCTTTTTGCAGCAAAATCAGGCGCAGGTGCCGCCTGTCTTCAGGCAGTTCGATACACGAGTAATAAAGTCAGAGAAAGCATTACCCGTGGTCAAAGCCTGAAGCGCCACGACCAGCGCGATAGATACAACTGCAATGATCAAGGCGTACTCGACGACTTGGGCGCCGTCTTCCTCTTGCAAGAATCGATGAAGCATGACAATCTCCTTTTAACTGAATGGGCGAGCCGGCTATGCGGCCGGCTCGCCGGCGCCAACTGAGATCAAGCGCATGTCCCGCCGGTCTTCAGGCAGTTTGTTACGCGGGTAATGAATTGCGAGAAGCCGCCTCCGGCTGCAGTCAGCGCATTCAATGCCACCACCAGTGCGATCGAGACGACAGCGATGATCAGCGCATATTCGACAACTTGAGCACCGTCTTCGTCTTGCACGAAAGAACCGATGGATTGTTTGACCAATTTAAGATTAGCGTTCATTTCTTTACCTCTTGAGGTTAATGTTGAATTGAAAATTACTGCCCTGGTGCTGCACCGTTACTACCTGCCTCTCTTGCTACCTTGCGAAAAGATGACTCCCTTTTCCGCCGGCAGCTTATCCTGCTGCCTTGATCAATAAAATCCTTGATGCATCATTCCTGCGTTACTGGGTGGCGCCAAGACTGCCGCCGATATTGATGACGTTGACCGCTGGCGGCGGCGTCTTAAAGCTGCCTTGATAGAGATTGATGGTCTCCTTGGCCGCTTTGCCGTCCATGCCTGCCACCTGGTCTGGATTCTTGCCGGCGTCAGGATTGATGATCATCTTGAGCTTGGCCTGGCGCACGGCGTCGCCGAATTTGGTGTCGTAGTTGGGAGTGACTGTCGAGCAGCCCGCCGTCAGGACGAGCAACAGTACGATTGCGAGCTTGTTCATGGACTTTCCTTTTATTTGATTTCAGGAGTGGCAGCGACATCTTCAGAACTGGCTGTCGGCGCCATGGCTGGAGCTGGAGCTGGAGCTGGAGCTGGAGCTGGAGCTGGAGCTGGAGCTGGAGCTGAAGTTTGAGCTTCGACTGGAGCTGGAGTCGGGGCCGAGGCCGAGGCTGGAGCTGGAGTTGGAGCTTGAACTTCGACTGGAGCCTGAGCTGGAACTGGAGCTCGAGCTTGAGTCGGGGTCGGGGCCGGAGCCGGAGCCGATCCTTCCAGGCTGCCGTTGAAATACACCTCGCCACGGCTAGGCACGACATGATTGTCCGTCGGCAGCGTCGGCGCTTCCGCCATCGGCTTCACCAGGTGCGGCGTGATCACGAACAGCAGCTCGGTCTGGTCGGTCTGGAACTCGGAGCTCCTGAACAGCGCTCCAAGCACCGGCACCTCGCCCAAGCCAGGGAAACGCTTCATGGTTTCAGTGACATTGTTCTTGATCAGGCCGGCAATCGCGAAGCTTTGCCCATCGTTAAGCTGGACAGTGGTATCCGCCCGACGCACCGTCAGCGACGGCAGCACCGCCGTGACGCCGCCGACGGTGGTGAACGGCGAGCCAAGCTGCGACAAGTCCGATACTTCCGAAACCATCTTCAGGTTGATCCGGCTGCCGTTCAGCACGGTGGGCATGAACTTCACGCCGATGCCGAATTCCTTTTCTTCCAGCGTGATGGTGGCCTGGCCAGCGTTGTTGGTCTGGGACACAGGAATGAAGATCTTGCCGCCCGACAGGAAGCTGGCCTGCTGGCCGCTGATCGCCATGATGTTCGGTTCAGCCAGCACCCGCACCAGGCCGTCGTTCTTTTGCCCATCGATGTTTACCGCGGTGCGGCCGATCCTCAGCGCCTGCAGCAAGGCATTGCCCCCGCTCAGGAAATTGGATAGCAGGGAATAGGTGTTGCCTCCGCCATTGCTGGGACGGGTCAGGCTGACGCTCGATCCGAGCCTGTCGAGCAGCGTCTTGCTGACTTCGGCGATCTTCACTTCCAGCATGACCTGCTGCGGGGCCGTGACGCGCAGCATGTTAACCACCTTCTTGCCGTCGCCGTAAGCATTCGCCAGGTTTATCGCCTCGTCGAGCTTGATGGCATCGGAGACCTGGCCGGTCAGCACCAGCGAATTTTCCGCGCCGCGCACCCTGATCCCGGTTTCTTCAGGCATCAATTCGCCCAGCTTGGCTTGCAAGGTGCCTGGATCGACGGTAACGATGATGTCCTTGATGACGCAGCGTCCATCCGAACTCTGCAAAACCACATTCATCGATCCTGACTTCCGTCCCAGGAAAAACAGTTCGGTAGGACTGAGCAGCGTGATATCCACATCTGCCACGCCGTCCGAAGCCGCTTGCGCCGGGGCTGGAGGTGCATTCGCAGGCCCCGGCGGCACGGTCTTGTCGTTGGTTGCAGGCGGCCGGCCGGCGCGGTTCGACGATTGGCCGCCGACCAGCATGCGCGCGGCGGGAACATTCAGCCGGATGACGCTTGACTTGCCAAGCGTGACGTAAGTAACAGGGTCAACCGTCACGGATCCGCAAGGCCTCAGGCCGGAAGAGCCCAGAGTTTGATTGGCGAAAGGTGCGCTGGCCGCGAGTGCTCCATCGGACAAGGCCAGCGCCGCGAAGAAGATCACATTTCTGTAGTTGTTGTTCACTTGAACTGCTCCCTAGATTGTTTTAATTAAAAACAGTTGAGCGTCCGGCTGCCGTTTTGAATTACCTCGACGCACTGCGATTGCGAGGCTGACGCCACCATCGGTTTGCTGCGCATTACCCTGGGCTTCACAGCTGCAACCTTGGCTGGCGCTACTTCCGGTTCTGCACGCTCTCCAAACAGCTGGTTCTTGGTAATGCCTACGGTTGCTACCGTGTTCTTGTCCACCTGGTTGCGCAGCACTAGCGATAGCGTGCCGACGCTGCGCGCCAGGTCCAGCTTCTCTGAATCCTCCAGCGTCAACTCCAGCGTCACCGCACTGACTACCCGAGGCTTGGTATCGTCGCGGCCAGCTTCCTGCGCCACCGCCAGCACCAGTACATGCTCGAGCACGGTCTTGCTGATCTGCTTGCCCTCTTCACCCTTGTTCTTGTCCTGCTGCGCATTCACCATGACGTCTACATAGTTGCCGGGAAGCGCGAAACCAGCCACGCCGACCACATCGTTGACTCTGACCGTCATGGCCCGCTTGCCCTCGGCAATCACGGCGGAAAGCCCCCCTTGCGTGCCGGCCGGCGCCAGCTTGCCGTCGAGGATTGCTTCGCCCCGCAGCACGCCGACTTTCACCACCCGGTCCTGCAAATCCTTGATTTCTTTGAACGCGCCTGCCGGCACCGAGCCGCTGGGCCAGTCGACGGTCGACAGCATTTGCACATTGATCTTGCTTCCCAGTTCGATATCGGAGGCGGCCACCACGACTTTGTTGGAGGCGACGCCGCCTTGCTTCGATACCCACCCAGCCGCATATACAGCGGCTCCCAGACCGATCGCCGAGGCCAACACGAGCAATCCGATTGCTTTGACGTTTTTCATTTTCGATTCCAGTCAAGTTTGTTTTGCAAGCTACAAATAACCTAGTTGCCGTGCCACCAGATAGCCGGTGGTGCCTATGCCGATGCTGACGCCGTACGGCAATTTCCCCACCGACTTGCTTGCGTCTATGTGGGCGTCCGGCCTGAAACCTCCAATTGCCGACAGCATCATGATCTGCACCATATTCTTTACATTGCCTAGCATCCGTCCCAGCGCTCTGTTAAACAGGGCAAACCCCAGGGCAGCGATGCCGCCGACAATGAAAGTGGATATGACCGCAAAAAATATCCCGGGGACGCCGAGAAACGCCCCGACCATCGCTATCAGTTTTACGTCGCCTGCCCCCATGGCCTTGAGCGCGTACAGCGGCAGCATCATGAGCAAGCCAAGCAGCAGGCCGTCGAACGCCCATAGAAAGCCGGCGTGCGTCGACATCGGAACTGCCGTGTTGTAGATCAGGCCGAAAGCCGTGCCGCTTGCAGTGAGCCAGTTCGGAATCCGGTAGGCCCGCCAATCGCTCGCAGCAGCAACTATCAGCAATGCAATCAAGACTCCCGTACGGGGATCGGTGACGAGCATGCCGAGAAGTTCGAGTAATGAATAAAATGCTTGCATGATCTATCTCTGCCATTCAAATGAAACGTGATCGGTATTGAGCTGCAGCGTGCGTCCAACGCGATTTCTCATGTGCTCTTCACCAGAGCGAGCAACGCAAGCGTGCAGACCACGATAACAAGCGCTCCTATGAGCGCGTACTCTATGAGAGACGCACCGTCCTCTTCCTTGAAAAAACACATGAGGGCATGCGATGGATCGTCGGTTAATCGCATACTCTTCTCCGTAGTGGTTTCTCATGATTCGACTCTGCCGGTTTCGATCGGACTGCAATGCTCGCGTCCTTGCAATGAGTATAGGCAGGCAGAAAAAAACGTATATGACCGATGGGTCCCTATTTGAGTAGGACCGACTGTCTCTCTGAATCGGGGATGGGCAGGACAAAACAACTAGGAAGGAGCAGGGGAAAAACCTAACTTGCTGTCGATAACGGACAAAAGAAAACGAACCTTGTCAAAACCCGCCATTTTGCTTGTCGAAAGCAGACATTTTTTTGTCATGGATGCTGCTGCCAGACTCTCAGCCCGCAGCAAAAAAATTGCCCCAAGGGAATGAATGGAGAAGCAACCACGCCTGTCTTCCGCGGGAGGTCGAGAGAGAAGCGGCTCGTGCAAGCGCCGGGAAGATGGCGCACTCCCCCATTCCGCGGCCGCCGTCTTTGGCCGCGGCTATTTCAAGCGAGCCGGATGCGCCACTGCAAAGGAAGGATTTTTACCGGCTGGCCCAGCCTCGGCTGCATGGGCCGCGACTCGCCATCCGGCGTCGGCATGAGCGCCGGGA
>Ga0182005_1001154_pt1 | contig 10956 bp, 3 predicted proteins | sample Sormic07211103_1_FD_123021 | JGI IMG/M metagenome (GOLD analysis project Ga0182005, IMG submission 123021) | Rhizosphere microbial communities from Sorghum bicolor, Mead, Nebraska, USA - 072115-103_1 MetaG | ecosystem: Host-associated > Plants > Roots > Rhizosphere | place: USA: Nebraska...
GATACCGGTTGCGTGATCTCTCACAATACTGTTACGATCAACAATACATCGGCTGGTGTATATGGTATGTACATCTACTATTGCTTTGCAGGCAATGCCAGCCCGAATATTATCGAAGCGAATACTATCATTGCCGGAACGGGTAATACGGGTAGTCTGTATGGAATCTATAAGAGTTATGGAGACTATACCCATCTGCTGAACAATGTAGTGAGCATCAATACTACCAATGCAACTGCATATGGCTTGTATGTGAAGAATGATGAGAATAGCAGCTACTACAATAACACGGTAGCCAACTTCTCTACCGCCACCGGTACTGCCAATGCAGCGGCTTATCTGGAACATGATAACAACAGCAGGACAGTTGGTTATAACAATATCTTCTATCATGGCGGTGGCAATATAGCCCTGACCGTGGTAAATCAGGAAAATGAAAACATTGATTACAACCTGTTGTATTCAACCGGAACAATACTCGCTACTACCGCAGGTGTGAATTATAACACGCTGCCTGCATGGGTGAATAGTGCAGGTCTGGATGAACATTCCATTGTGTATAAACCTGCATTTGTGAGTAATACCGACCTTCATCCCAATGTAGCCAGTGCAGATGTGTGGGCGTTACAGGGACGTGGTATACAGGTATTGGGTAATAACCATGACTTCAACGACAGTGCCCGTGCAGAAAATTTGGCAGCGGGTGTACCGGATCTGGGAGCCTTTGAATTCACTCCAACAGGCGATCCTGCGGTCCTGACAGCAATTCCTGCTGCACCTGTAGTAGGTGGCACACAAGTCTTCATGATGGGTTCTGATACCGTGGCGCATGTAACCTGGAATGCCAGTGCAGCCGCACCTGCAGCTGTGACCATGAGAAGATATACAGGAACTATTCCTCCTGGCCTTCCTGCAGATGCAGAGTACATGTACTTCTACACAAAAATTGAATCTTCGCAAAGCGCACTCTATACCTACGACCTGAAGCAGCACTACATGGACCCATGGCAGGGAACGGTGAGAGACCAATCCCTGCTTAAACTGGGCCGTACCAATGCTGCGGGCAAGTGGATAAGCAGTGGCGATACCAGTATGGTACATAATCAGGAAAACTATATCACAGCGCATGACCTGCACTATATAGATAAGTTCACCGGCCTGATAGATAGTACAGATGCCGTGGTTCCTGTATTACTGCCACCCGCAGATAGTTCCAACAAGGGGACCCGCTTCTGGGTAGGCTATGGTCATAACTGGGATTTTGAGAGTGTGAATAGCCAGGAAATGGTTATCTATCTCAGTGCTGACCAGGCAGCGAATGTCACTGTTCGGGTAAATGGTACTTCATGGGTAAAACATTATAGTCTTACAGCTCATGCTGTAGTCGTTACAGATCCTATTCCAAAGTCAGGATTGGATGACGCCCGTTTACTGACGGAAGGTATTTATGACAGAGGGATCTGCATAGAAAGTGATGTACCGGTAGTGGCGTATGCACATATCTACGACGGTAGTAACTCTGGCGCTACGTTGCTCCTGCCGGTAGGTACTTATGGGTATGAATATCTGTCGCTCAATTATACACAGCACTATGATATGTACAGCCATTCCTGGCTGAATGTGGTAGCTGATCAGCCGAATACAGTGGTAGAGATTACACCTTCTGTACCTACCTGGTCTGGCCACCCGGCAAACATACCATTTACTGTCACCCTTGGCCGCGGACAGGTTTTGCAACTGATGGGGGATATGATCAATGGCGAGAATGGTTTTGATCTGACAGGTACACGAATCCGCTCTGTTTCCAATAGTCAGGGTAAATGTTATCCGATTGCTGTATTCTCAGGTAGCAGCCGTGCCAGCGTAGGTTGTAAGCCTGATGGCACCGGTGGTAATGGAGATAACTTCATCCAGCAGTGTTTCCCTTCACAGGCATGGGGCAAACGTTATCTCACAGCACCAACTTCTACTGATGATGATGCAACTGTGTTAATGCAGAACGTATACCGCGTACTGGTAAAAGATCCTGCTACAAAAGTGAAGCTCAATGGCCAGCCACTGACAGGATTGATCAATGGCCGTTACTATCAGTACACCAGTATGACAGCAGATTATATTGAAGCAGATCAGCCGGTGATGGTAGCGGAATATATGGCTTCCAGAAGGTACTGTTCCAATACGGAAGGCTACGGTGATCCGGAAATGATCTACCTCAGTCCCATTGAGCAGGGTATTAAAGAGGTTGGTTTCTACCGCAATACAGAAACTGACATTATGAGCAACTACCTCACACTTGTAATTCCTGATAACGGGGTGAAGAGTCTGAAGATAGATGGTACTGGCAATTTTGATTATACGTATAAACATCCTAATCTGAGTGGATATACTGTGGTGGTAAAAAGATGGGAAGCCGATAAAGCGCAGGCGCTCGCATCCAGCGACTCTGCATTCACAGGTATTACTTATGGCCTGGGAGATGATGAGAGCTATGGATATAATGCAGGTACACTGGTGAAAGTATTAAACACCCGTGCAGGTATTACGAATGTATACGGCGATACCACACAGACCAGTGCTTATACCTGTCCGAATACACCATTCAGAATATCCTTTACATCTACAACCCGCCCGCAGCAAATCACATGGCAGGTAAGCCAGGTACAGCATATCACGCCTTCCGCTGATATCGTGCAGCAAAATCCGGTGCCGGTAGATTCCTTTATAGCCAATGGCCGGAAGTATTACACTTTCGTACCTGCTCAGCAGTTTACCATTAGCAAGGCAGGCATGTATTACATACCCGTGGTGATGAATGATGTGAGCTTTGAGGGCTGCGATAATAATAAGATTGACTACATACCGGTTACAGTGATAGCGTCACCTAACGTATCCTTCACTTATGACTTCAATGGTTGTGTAAGTGACACGGTGACGTTTACCGGGCAGGGGGCAACCAGCAATGGTGTAGCTGTCAACAGGTGGAAATGGAACTTTGGAAATGGTGCTATTGATAGTATACAAAGTCCGAAATATCAATACACAGTGGGTGGAGATTACACAGCAACTCTGCAACTCATAGCAGTTGACGGTTGTGTGGCAGATACAGCTGCATCCATTGAGGTGAAAGGACCTGCTTCAGCCATCCTGGTCAAAGATTCACTGGTGACATGTATAGGTACGAATGAATCTTTTGCCGTACAAAGTCCGGCAGCAGATGTCACTTATAACTGGTACAATGCAGCCGGTGACCTGGTCTATACAGGCAGCACGCTCACTATCACCAATGCACAGGCGTCGGCAGTGTATTATCTGGAAACTATCAAAGATGGTTGTTACAATACGGTACGGAGCAAAGCTGTACTGACGGTACTGCCTCAACTGACCGCACCTGTGGTAATGGTTGATTCTGCAGGCGTGAATGTATTACGCTTCTCATGGGCGGCTGTACCCAATGCCACAGGCTACGAAGTATCTACTGATGGGTTGAACTGGATTACACCTAATGGTCCATTGTCTCACACTATCACAGGTCTGCAGCCATCACAGGAAGTAACCCTGCATATAAGGGCATTGGGATGTGAAACCGTGGATGGTAATGCTGTAACAGGTACCACACTGGTAGATGGTATTTACATTCCGAATGCTTTCACCCCGAATGGAGATGCTGTGAATGATGTGTTGAAAGTATATGGGGCCGTTATCCACGATCTGCACCTGATGATCTTTGACCAGTGGGGAGAGAAACTGTTTGAAACGGATGATCAGCAGCGGGGCTGGGATGGTAATTACAATGGAAAACCACAACCATCAGGCGTGTATATGTATGTGTGCAGAATGCACTTGATAGACGGCAGCACGGTGGAAAAGAAAGGAGTTATTAACCTGATCAGATAACTATTATGAGATACTTACCTGTTCTACTACTACTGTGTTCGCTGCAGGCAGCTGCCCAGGGACTTTCCAACAAAGGGAAGGAGTTCTGGGTGGGATATGGTCACCATCAGTTCATGGAGCCGGGCATGTCTAATTCTCAGGAGATGGTCATCTACCTGAGTGCGGAAGAAGCAGCTACTGTAACTGTGAGCATCTATGGCACTGCCTGGACGCGTACTTACACCATTCCGGCGAATACGGTAGTAGCAACAGAAACGATTCCAAAGATCGGCACCTACGATGCCAGGCTGGTATCATTACCGCCATCTTACGGAGGTGTGGGAGGAGAACAGGTATTTAATAAAAAAGCAATTCATATAGAAAGTAGTGTGCCCATCGTGGCCTATGCACATATCTATGGCAGTCAGTCATCCGGGGCTACTATGCTCATGCCGGTGGTGACCTGGGGGTATTCTTATATTTCACTGAATAGTGAGCAGAAGTTTGCAGACAACTGTTTTTCCTGGATGTATGTCATCGCCAAAGAAGATAATACAGTTGTAGAAATTACGCCTTCCAGACCTACCCGTTCAGGGCACGCGGCAAATGTTCCTTTTACAGTAACCCTGGCTAAAGGAGATATTTACCAGTTGATCGGTGCTTCCCTGGGCAATGCCCAGGGAGAGGATCTGACAGGCAGTACTGCCCGTTCAGTGGGTAATTCAGATGGCAAGTGTTTTCCTATTGGTGTATTCTCCGGCAGTAGCCGTACTTATATAGGTTGTTCAGGTTATGCACCTTCCAGTGGAGATAACATTATTCAACAGGTATTTCCATATCAGGCATGGGGAAAAAGATATCTGACGGCCCCGCTGTCAGGCCGCACAGCTACTGCCTATCAGACAAATATTTACAAAGTGCTGGTGAAAGATCCCGCTACAATTGTAAAGCGAAACGGCATGGTGTTGACAGGCATGACTGTGAATAACACCTATCAGTTTGAAAGTAATACCGCCGATTACATAGAAGCAGATAAGCCGGTGATGATGGCACAGTTCATGGCATCCAAGGGTGCATGTCCTGCTACGAATGGTCCCGGAGACCCGGAAATGATCTACTTAAGCCCTATAGAGCAGGCGATTAAAAAAGTAGGTTTTTACCGGAATACAGAAGAGAAGATCGAAACCAACCATTTGACATTGGTGGTACCGAATGATGGCATGAACTCATTGAAAATAGATGGCGGTACCACTTTCAATGCCACTTATGCACATCCTAATAAACCAGGATATACAGTTGTGGTAAAAAGCTGGGACTCAAAAAAAGCGCAGTGTACAGTGACCTGCGATTCCGGCTTTACAGCAGTGACATATGGAGTAGGGGATGTGGAAAGTTATGGCTATAACGCCGGTACATTCATCAACAACCTGAATGCGATCGGACAGATCAAAAACCAATATGATACCAGCAATGGAGTGAGTGAATTTACCTGTGTGAATACACCCGTTAAATTATCTGTTCTGCTCACATATCAGCCGGGTAAGCTGGTTTGGCTGCTCAGTAAATTTGGAGGAGTGGATGTGACCGATAATGCACCGGTAGCAGATTCACAGGTATTGATAAAGGGTGTTACCTATTATCATTATACACTGGCTGCTGCCACACAATTTCCGGCGGCAGGGGTATATGATGTAACCGTATTATCTACAGCCCCACATATTGACAACTGTAACAATACAGAAGAAGTGAATTTTTCCGTGACCGTGAAAGGGCAACCCTATGCATGGGCGGATTATAATCGGTTGTCAGATTGTGAACTGGATACAGTTCACTTGAGGGGTGCTGATACCAGTAATGGATATGCCATTCTTAAATGGTTATGGACAATTGCAGGTACTGCTGATGCTGGAAAAGCGGTGGATCATCTGCTGGAAGCAGGTAATCAGACCGTACAATTAAGCGTGATTTCACAGGAAGGATGTGTGGGTGATACCAGTTTTACAATTCAAAGTTTTAATAAACCAGTAGCAGATTATACTTCTAATTTTCCTGTACCCTGTGAGGGAAAGGCGGTTACTTTCACAGATAATTCGACCTATGGTGGTACTTCAGTGATATCGTCATTTTATTGGGATTATGGTAATGGGGCAAATATACCTGTATACGACAGCGCAGGCATTTACACAGTGAAGATGGTGGCAAAAGTAAGTGGGACCTGTGTAAGTGATACGGTGAAGAAGCCGGTTCAGGTGTTTGACAATCCGGTACCTTCCTTTACTTATCCGCAGGGATGTATGCCGGCGGGAGGACAGGTTCAGTTCACCAGCACGGCCACCACTACAGACGGGCAGGTACTGACAGGATTTACCTGGGATTTCGGAGATGGTACAACATCTACAGATGCGGATCCTTTACATTCCTATACCTACTATGGTTCCTACGATATCCGGCACAGTGTAACGACCGCAAATGGCTGTACTGTAGATACATTGGTAAAGGCAACGTTCAATCTGAAGCCAGTGCTGACGTACGCTGCTATACCCGCTGTTTGTGAAAGCGCGAAGACCCCAATTTCAATAGCGCTTGCCGGAGTTACAAATGGCGTTACCGGTTCTGGTATCTACCGGGGGCCGGCTACTGATGCCACAGGTTATTTTCTGCCTGCCGTGGCAGGAGCAGGTACGCACACCATCTGGTATATTTTTACTTCGGATGGGGGATGTATGGATTCTGTGTCTGCTACAGTAACAGTGAATCCTGCACCACATGCTTCATTTACAGTAATTGGTAATGTATGCCAGGGTTTACCGGTTACCATATCTGATCAGTCTACCGGCAATATCGTGAGTTGGTCATGGTTGCTGGGAGATGGTACTACGGAGACAGGAAATACCACCTTTGAACACACTTATGCTGCAGCTGGTACTTATGTGGTGAAGCTGGTCACGGTAAGTGATCTGGGTTGTGTGGGAGATACAGGTAGGGTGACAACGAATGTTTATTCATTACCGATAGCGGATTTTAAATTACCTAAAGGGGTATGCCTGCCTGATGGTGCGCTGACTGTAACCAATACATCTGCGAATGCGAAAGATTACCTCTGGTCTTTTGGTGATGGTGCTACCAGTACGGAAGCTACCCCGGCGCATGTGTATCCTGCAAAGGGTTCCTATAAGATTAATCTGGTCGCAACATCTTCCTTTGGATGTGTGGATGATACGACCCAAACCTTCAGGTCATTCTATGACAAACCTATAGCTGCCTTTACGGTGTCGCCGGACACGTTGTGTCAGGGTACGGACAATGAATTTACAGATGAAAGCTTTGCCGTAAATAGTACGATTGCGGCATGGGCATGGGACTTTGGCGATGGCAGCACCAGCGACTCCCGCCATCCTGTAAAAAGATTTTCCAGCCCTGGTGATTATCATGTAACGCTCGTAGTCACCAGTAGCGCCGGTTGCATAGCCGATCCGGCGACGTCCTCCGTAAAAGTGTATTTACAACCGGTAGTAGATGCCGGTCCGTCCTTCACCGTGTCGCAGGGAACTCCATTGGTCCTGGAAGCCACGGCCAATGATGCAGACAACCTGACTTTTTTATGGACACCTGCTGATGGGCTATCGGCTGCCACTACCTTGCGTCCTTCACTCTATGCCAATGAGGATATGGTGTACACCCTGACGGCCAAAGGGGAAGGTGGTTGTACTGCCAGTGATGAGACCACGGTGAAGGTCTTTAAACAAGTCAAAGTGCCGAATGCGTTTTCACCAAATGGAGATCATATCAACGATACCTGGGTGATTACAAACCTGAATGAATATGCAGGTTGTACAGTAGAAGTATATAACCGCTATGGGCAGCTGGTATATCAGTCTACAGGCTATGGGACGGCCTGGGATGGTACATACAACGGACAGCCCCTGCCGCTGGCCACCTATTACTATGTGATCAGATTAAAGAATGGATTTGAACCTATCACAGGTTTTGTTGCAATCCTGAAGTAATAATTGAATTCAACCAAAATACTGACATCATGAGAACTTTTACCAAAGCATGGCTGATGCTGATCTTAGTGAGTCTGACAGGTAAAAAGCTGCTGGCGCAGTCAGACCCCCATTTCTCAGGATACTATGTATATCCTGCCTTTCTGAACCCTGCACTCACAGGCATTTTTGATGGTAACTACCGGGTGTCTGGTATTTATCGCTCCCAGTGGGGCAGTGTGAATAGTCCTTTCAAAACATATGGTATAGCCGCAGAGGCGACGACGACAAAGCATATCAACTTCGGTGGAAGCATGCTCACACAGGCAGCGGGAGATGGTGGATATAAGTATACCAGCGGGTATGGAAGTGCTTCTTATACAGGTGTCACTTTTGGAGCAATAGATCAGCATAGGTTAGTATTTGGGTTGCAGATGGGTTTTATTCAACGCCGGTTTGATCCGGCTAAATTACATTTTGGCGATCAGTGGAATCCTCTCACGGGATATAATCCCGTAAACGTAACTGGCGATGGCTTCCAGCGCACATCGGCATTAGCCTTTGATGCAGGTGCGGGCTTCCTGTATTATGATGCCACTCCGGGTAAGAAATATAATCTTTTTGCAGGCTTTTCTGCATCGCATATCAATCGTCCGCAGGATCAGTTTGCCGTAGGCAGTGATGCCCGTATACCCGTGCGGTATATAGCACACGGTGGTATTCGCTGTTATGTATCAGCGTTGTTTACCATCACGCCCAATGTGATGTATATGCAACAGGGAACAGCCAAAGAAAAAATGCTGGGTGCCTTTGGACAGTATACGGTGACAGAGGAGACAGACGTAATGCTGGGTGCGAACTACCGGTTTAAGGATGCCTTTGCCGTATATGCCGGCTTTAACTATAAAAGCTTTATGCTGGGCATGAGCTATGATGTGAATTCCTCTGACCTGGGAAAGCTGACAAGAGGAGCGAACAGCTTTGAGATTTCCTTATCCTTCATTGGCAGAAAAACAGTAAAGACTCCTGCAGGATCATTTGTTTGTCCAAGATTATAATCAACAAGACATGAAGCAATTATTGATATGGGCGCTGGCATTTTCTTCTCTACAAGCACTGGCCCAACATAAAGCGATTTACCTGAAAGCAGCAGATAGCTATTATAAAAATGAAGATTACTATTCAGCGACACTGTATTATGAAAAATATCTGGCGAGTGGCACCCAGCGCCAGGTGAATTATAGCCCTTATGCCGGGAAAGGTGCAAATGTAAAGTATACAGGAAGTGAGCAACAGGCAGTGTACCAGTTGGCTGATAGTTACAGAAGACTCAATGATCCGGCTAAGGCGGCACCTTATTATCAGCAGGCACTGACATATGATAACAACCAGTTTCCGTTGACAGCGTATTACTATGGTGTGAGTTTGCGGGCATTGGGAAAGTATGATTCAGCAAGTGTCATATTTGAATATTTTCTGCAGGCATATGGTGCGAAGGATAGCTATCGGGCATCAGCGGAGAAGGAGTTACGCAATTTGAAATTTATACAGGCCCAGCTACAGCGGGGTGATTCCGGGGAGTATCAGGTGCATAAGTTCTCATCAGACGTCAATGGAGAAGGGGCCACCTATGCGCCGGCATTGATCAATGGTGAATTAATATACACAGCTACCTTCCATACTATCAACAGAATCTTTACTGGTCATAGAGAGCCCTTTCCTATAGCGACATCACCTAAGTTGCATCAGGGTGCGATCAGTCTGACTTCAGATGGACAAAGTATGTACCTCACACAATGGAGTTTGAATAACGGGAAGAAATCTGCCGCCATTTATTACAGCAGGTTACAGGGAGGAACATGGAGTGAGCCGGTAAAACTGGATACCGTTGTGAATAAACCGGGTTCAAATACACAACAACCATTTGTCGATGGGAATACCTTGTATTTCTCCAGTGACAGGGTTGGTGGTTATGGTGGTTTTGATCTGTATGTAGCGAAGCTGGAGGGTGACCGGATCACGGCTGTGCAGAATGCAGGTAGTGTAATAAATACGCCGGAAGATGAACAGGCCCCTTACTACTTCGCTGCTGAGCAAACACTGGTATTTGCAAGCAATGGACGTGTGGGAATGGGAGGGTATGATCTTTACTATGCAAAAGGGAGTTTGAATAAATGGGAAGAACCGGTGAATTTCGGTTACCCGGTGAATGATGTAAAAGATGATATGTATTTCCTGAGCAAGGGTAGGGGATTGCTGGATGATGTGATCTTTTGTTCTGATCGTTCAGCACAGTGCTGCCTGGAAATGTTTAGTCTTCAAAAAGAGAAAAAGATAATAGTTGTTAAAAAGGATACGATCCTTTCAATACCTGCTGTTTTACCTGTCAATACACCTATCCCAATCAATCATATTTACTACGAAGTAAACCAATATACTGTCACACCTGCTTCTTACGCCGCGCTGAATGAACTGGTCGCAATGCTGGAAGCTCATCCAGGTATGGAGATAGAGATTAGTGCACATACGGATAATGTGGGTACAGCTGTGTATAACCAGCAGTTGTCAGAAAAGCGTGCGCAGAATTGTGTGGATTACCTGGTGAAAAAAGGAATAGCAGCTACCCGTTTACAATACAAAGGATATGGTGATTCAAAACCAGTATCAACGAATGATACACCTGAAGGCAGACAACTGAACAGAAGAATAGAGTTGAAGATCTTAAAGCAGTAACGCATGAAGAGGTATCTGACAATGGGTGTCCTGCTACTGTGTGGTTATACTACTTACGCACAACAGTTGCCACATTATACCCAGTATATGCTAAACACTTTCATTGTGAATCCGGCAGTAGCAGGTATTGAGAATTACTGGGACCTGAAGGCAAGTCATCGTCATCAATGGGCAGGGGTGAATGGTAGTCCGGTAACTACTTACTTAACGTTACATGGGCCATTGAAGAAAACAGATTATCCACAGGCTTCAGTAACAGGCTTTGATCCTGATGGCGCTAATCCCAGGGGGCGGGCATATTGGGATACGTATACCGCACCACCAGCCCATGCAGGTGTAGGCGTGACAATTTTAGATGATCACA
>Ga0182005_1001155_pt1 | contig 10935 bp, 8 predicted proteins | sample Sormic07211103_1_FD_123021 | JGI IMG/M metagenome (GOLD analysis project Ga0182005, IMG submission 123021) | Rhizosphere microbial communities from Sorghum bicolor, Mead, Nebraska, USA - 072115-103_1 MetaG | ecosystem: Host-associated > Plants > Roots > Rhizosphere | place: USA: Nebraska...
AATTATCACTGGATGTTAATATTATGCACATGCATCCACTGAGGATCTAGCCATGATTGCGATTGCTGAGGCATGGAAGGCGGGGTTGTTGGGGCGAGGACACTGGCTTCGCAACCTAGTGTCCGGTGTGATCGTCGGGGTCGTTGCGCTCCCCCTGGCAATGGCGTTTGCCATTGCGTCTGGCGTCAAACCCGAGCAAGGCATCTACACCGCAATCGTTGGTGGTCTGCTGGTTTCACTCTTTGGGGGAAGCAGCTTGCAGATTGCCGGGCCGACAGGTGCGTTCATCGTGATTCTGGCGGGAGTCACGGCCAAGCATGGCGTTGACGGTTTGCAAATCGCCACGATGATGGCGGGGGCCATGTTGTTATTGCTGGGGATGGCACGGCTCGGTTCAGTCATCAAGTTTATCCCTGACCCGGTGATTGTCGGATTCACCGCGGGCATTGGCGTGATTATCTGGGTCGGGCAGTGGAGAGACTTTTTCGGTTTACCGGCTGTCAGTGGAGAGCATTTCCATGACAAGTTCTGGCATTTGCTCCAGGCCCTGCCGGATCTTCATGTCGCCACCACTCTGCTGGCGGTGATTAGCCTTTTCCTGGTCATTACTGCCTCTAAAATTCCCGGACTCAAACGGGTACCTGGCCCGCTAATCGCAATGGCGGTAGCGACAGCGATACAGTCAATCGTTCATTTCGAGGGGGTAGCCACAATTGGCAGCGCATTTGGGGGCATACCTCAAGGCCTTCCAGCGTTGAGCCTGCCTGAAGTTACAATGTCTCGCGTCATCGATTTGATTGGTCCGGCATTCGCTATCGCCATGCTTGGAGCAATCGAATCGCTGTTGTCCGCAGTGGTGGCCGATGGCATGGCGGGCACCAAGCATGATTCCAATCAGGAATTGATCGGTCAGGGAGTGGCTAATTTGGTCTCGCCATTATTTGGCGGCTTCGCCGCTACCGGAGCCATTGCCCGTACTGCAACCAATATCCGCAACGGCGGTACGAGCCCTCTGGCCGGCGTTATGCACGCGGTCACCTTGGTGCTTATTATTCTGTTCCTCGCACCACTAGCCTCAAACATCCCCCTGTGCGCGCTGGCCGCGATTCTTTTCGTGGTCGCGTACAACATGAGCGAGTTGAAGCACTTCAAACGCATGGTCCAGCGGGCCCCACGCGCAGACGTTGCTATCCTGCTCATCACCTTCAGTCTCACTGTGTTTAGTGATCTGGTGATCGCCGTGAATATCGGCGTTATTCTCGCCATGTTGCACTTCATGCGTCGAATGGCCTCATCTGTAGAGGTGCAACAGGTCGTCGAGCACGAGCTAGAACACGAGTTGAGGGCCAACGGGCATGTTCGCCTGCCTCCAGGGACACTGATTTATACAATTGAAGGGCCATTGTTCTTTGGCGCGGCTGAGACCTTCGAGCGTGTCCTGGCACAGACCCATACCGACCCGCGCCTGCTGATTATCCGCTTGAAGCGCGTACCGTTTATGGATATCACTGGATTGCAGGTGCTGGAGGAGGTCATCCAGCAACTGCACAAGCGGAATATCGTCGTGAAACTCTGCGAGGCGAACGCGAAGGTGCTCAACAAGCTTGATAGGGTAGGTATCTTGCAAGAAATCGGCATGGAGCATTACCACGCCGACTTCAACACCGCGCTGGATAAAGCTTTCACTCTCGCAGAGGGTAAGTCGGTCCTCTAGCAGCTAACTGCCTGTATTGGGTTATGACTTGGTGCCGGTGGCATGCTTGCTCTTGGTCGAATAGCTGGCACCGTGGGTGTCCAGGTAGTCACGAATCAGTTGACGGACAACCTGCGAAGACGTCAGGTCTTGCGCTGCACAGAGTTCCTCGAACGCTTTTTTCTTGACGGGATCAATGAGCACAGTGAGGCGCGCAGTCTTACTTTCCATGGTGTATTCAATCACTCAAGTCGCTAGATGTTAATCAAATTGTAATGGCCTTGTCCGGTGCTGTCACTGTGCTGCCCGCGCCCTGGACTTTTCTCATGAGAAAATATTTGGCTCTCGCTGTGGGCACTGGCTTGGACGCGTGGCGAAATCCGCCATGCCAAGAGGGGGGCGTTCCCGTGGGTCGTCCGGACGCAGACCGTCGCCGATGTTGTCAAGGCCCAGGGCAAACCGGGTGTGCTTATTGATGAAGTCCTGGTTCACCGTGCCGCTTTCAATGATGTAGTTGGCGATGTGGTTTGCGTTCATCAGCCCGCGATAGTGGGGAATCTCCAGCCGAACCTGCGTTCATACCAGGTCACGATGTTTAGACAGGCCTCCAATCAGGTTTTTCTATCGAGCAACGGTGAAATGGTCGCTCCTGTACGTTGATTATGATGAAGCACGGTGAGTGTGGGGTCTGTGGCTTTCTTGATCGATGTCAACCACATGGATCGGACGGCTCTGTAGTCTCCAGAGACCGACATCCCGTACGTTTGTGCCGTAACGGGTTGCCTTGACTCAAGGCGAAACCTCCATGATCTATCCGCTGTTTCTGACGTTGCACCTGTTTGCCGCCCTGATCTTTATCGGCACTGTGTTCTTCGAAGTGCTGTTCCTTGAAAGCATCCGCAAACAGCTAACTGCCAGGGTCATGCTGCTGGTCGAGCAGGGCATCGGCCGGCGAGCGCGCTCGCTGATGCCGTGGGTGCTACTGGTATTGTTTGGTGCGGGGCTTGGCATGGTCGGGCTGCGCTATCTGCCAGTCCTGGCCTCACCATTGGCTTCCTCGTTCGGCACATTGCTGGCCATAAAAATCGCGGTGGCCGTCAGCGTACTGCTGCACTTCCTGGTGGCCATGTTTTTGTTCAAAAGTGGCCGAATGAGCCCGCGATACCTGCAGTTCATCCACGGCAGCCTGTTCTGTCACATGGTCGTTATCGTGCTGCTGGCCAAGGGAATGTTCTATCTGACCTGGTGAACGGCTTTGAACGGTGGCCTGTTCTTCCAAGACGTTGCTTGTGCTTGATGCAAATCAAGGCGTATTGATCGTCTACCCCCGACACTGATGATCCGCAGCCAGCCTCTGAGATCCGTCATGCTCGATTTTTTTCACAACCCCGGCGAGCCGATCGCCCGGTGCGATCAGGGCGTACTCGACCCCAACTGTCATGCCGACACGCAAAAATTCCATGAGGGTATCGGCTCACTGGATCTGCTTCGCGCGTTGCGCGTCAGCCGCCAGAAACGACGTCCGCTGTCCCTGAACGTGCAGTTGCCCTCCAGTCTCAAGCTTTCCCTCTGTTCCCCTCGCGATAGCGCCAACGAGCACCAGGGTATTGAGCCGTACCTCCAGCATCTGGAGCAGGAGATCGACCTCGTCAGTTGCCACCTGGACGCGCATCAACGGGTAGAACAGTTTCATCTGGGCGGTGGAACACTCTCCACTGCTCACATAGAGCGGCTGATGAGTCATCTGCGTAGCCGTTTCAACTTTCTCGTACATGAGTGCGGTGACTACAGCGTCGAGGTGGACCTCTATCAAACTGATTGGGCCACCATGGGCGTGCTGCGCGACCAGGGTTTCAACCATGTCAGTATCGGCGTTCCGGATTTTGACAGCGACTGTGAAAGGTCGGTGGCCTGTTACCAGAACCCGGCGCCGATCCAGTCGCTCATCGATGCCGCGCGCACCTTTGGCTATCGATCGATAAACGTCGACCTGGGTTTTGGTCACGCGTGGCAGACACCTGAAAGCTTCGCGCTGAAACTGGCGACGATTATCGAACTGGAGCCGGACAGGTTGATGGTGTTTGACTATTCCCGGCCACCAAGACGCTATCGGCCAGTGAGCGCTGATACCGCCAGAGCGCTGTGCAGTCAGGACGCTAAAGGCGCGATGCGTCAGATCTGCTTTGAACAGCTAATTTGCGCGGGTTATCACTACATCGGGCTGGGCCAGTTTGTCCGACCCGACGATGATCTGGCGATTGCTCAGGAACGAGGCCGTTTACGCCGCAGTTGCGAGGGTTTCACCCGCCACGGGTATTGCGATCATATCGGTTTCGGTTTGGGTGCCATCAGCCAGATTGACGATTTGTATACGCAAAATAGCGACGGCATTGACCGTTATCAGCAGCAACTGGACAGGGGGCAATTGCCGACGTGCCGTGGCTGGCGCTTCGAGGCGGGGGAGCAAATCAGGCAGATGGTCATGGAGCGGCTGGCGTGTGATCTGGAACTGGATATCCGCGCCATCGAAAGACGTTATGGGCTGGCTTTTTCCAGGTATTTCTCGTCGGTCTGGCCATTGCTGGAGCAATTGAGTCGAGATGGGTTGATTGAGTTGTCGGACCGTTTCATCAGCATTCTTCCCGCCGGTCGGCCGGAAGTGGATGCCATCTGCAACCTGTTTGAAAAGGATTTGGACGGGGCGAGGCATTAACCCATTTGCGAGTTGATTGATCATGAAGCCTACCTTTGATTTCAATCGCGCCTTGGTCGAAAAGTATGACCGCCCGGGGCCGCGCTATACGTCTTACCCCACCGCGCCGCAGTTCCATCAGGCCTTTGCCGTTGACGACTATCAGAGTGCAGCCCGCGAGAGCAACCAGGCGAGCGCGTCGAAACCGCTGTCGGTGTATATCCACATTCCGTTTTGCAAAAGTCTTTGTTACTACTGCGCCTGCAACAAAATCATTACCCAGAAAACCCATCGCGCCGTCGAGTACCTTCGGTACCTCAAGCTTGAGATTGCGATGCAGGCGGCCTTGTTCGATAGCACCCGTAAACTCACTCAACTGCACTTGGGCGGCGGCACGCCTACGTATTTAACCAGCGAACAGCTCGCGGAGCTGATGGATTGCCTGCACCAGGCGTTCAACATGGATGACAGCGATGACCATGAATTTTCCATCGAAGTCGACCCGCGCACCATCAGCACCAAACAAATTCAGTCGCTGCGCCAGTTGGGCTTCAATCGCCTGAGCTTCGGTGTTCAGGATTTCGACCCCGACGTGCAGGCCGCGGTCAATCGCCAGCAAAGTGAAGAGCAGATTTATGCGCTGGTTGCTGCGGCACGCGAGGCGCAATTCAAGTCGATCAGCGTCGACCTGATCTACGGCCTGCCCCTGCAAACCGTGCAGAGTTTCGACGTCACCCTCAGCAAGATCATCGCGCTGCGTCCGGACCGGATTGCCGCCTACAGCTACGCGCATCTGCCGGAAATGGTTCGTGCACAACGGTTGATTCGTCCCGCCGACATGCCGCCGCCGGAGCGCAAGCTGGAATTGCTTGAACTGACCATCCGCCGTCTGACCGCGGCCGGTTACGTCTATATCGGCATGGATCATTTCGCCTTGCCGGACGACGAGCTGTCGCTGGCCCGCGCCAATGGCACCCTGCAGCGTAACTTCCAGGGCTACTCCACCCACGCCGACTGCGACTTGATCGGCCTCGGCGTGTCCTCGATCGGCAAGGTCGGCGACAGCTATAGCCAGGGCGTCAAGGAGCTGTCCCAGTACTACGCGCGTCTGGACCAAGGCCTGCTACCGGTGCATCGCGGTTACCGCTTGAGCGCAGACGACTTGCTGCGCCGCGAAGTGATCAGCGACCTGATGTGCCATGGCCGTATTACGTTTAGCCGCTATGAAAAGCGTCATTACATTCGCTTCACCGAGTACTTTGCCGATGCCTTGGCCCAACTGGAGGAACATGTTCGCGACGGACTGCTGCAGATCCACTGCGACGAACTGGTGCTGTCACCACAGGGGCACTTGATGATGCGCAGTGCCGCGATGGCGTTTGACGCCTATCTGGGTAGTGAGCAAAAAGGCCTGTTTTCACGCACGGTTTGAGTCATTGGCGCCTGTCCTCATGGGCTAATTTCTCAAGTTGATTTCAATCAAGGGCAGGGGGCGCAACGCTCCCTAACATGACCGAAAGCCCTTTTGAAATCAGCGAGCCCATGACAATCCATCCGCCTTCGATACACGGCAACCTGCGCGCCCGGGGCGTCGGGCTGGTGGTCATGCTAATGCTGATGCTCGCCACCTTTGAGGCGGTGCAAGCCAAGCAATACGGCGACATCGAGCAGCAGCGCATCGAGAAAACTTTCCCTCAGACCGATTCCGTTTCCGCCCCCGAAGGCCGGTTCAAGGTGCGCACGCTGTCCGCCGCCGGCAAGGTGCTCGGCTATGTGTTCCAGAGTCTGGACGTGGTGGACATTCCTGCCTACTCGGGCAAGCCGATCAATACCCAGGTGATCCTCGACACTGCTGGTGCGATTCAGGATGCCTATGTGCTGGAGCACCATGAGCCCATTCTGCTGATCGGCATTCCTGAGGCAAAACTTCACGACTTCAGCGCCAGGTACAAGGGCATCAAGGTCAGCCAGCGGGTGGTCGTCGGCCATTCCAGCGACCCGAAGGCCGTCACCGTCGATGCGATTGCCGGGGCTACCGTCACGGCGATGGTGGTCAACGAGGTCATCATGCGCGCCGCCCACGAAGTGGCCGTATCGCTCAAGCTGATCGAGGACACGGGCGGTGTGGCACGCATGCCTGCCACCGTGCGCCAGGACTTTTTCGAACCCACCACTTGGGAACAACTGACCGGCAACGGCGCGATCCGCCGCTTGAACCTGACCCGTGGCCAGGTCGACGCCGCCTTCAAGGGCACCGACGCCGAAGGCGTGGAAAACGCCGCCGCCGATCAGGTGGATGAGACCTTTATCGAGCTCTACACCGCGGACCTGAATCCGCCGACCATCGGCCGTGCGCTGCTGGGCGACAATCAATATCGCTTACTTATGCAGGACCTCAAACCCGGCGAGCAAGCCATTGTGGTGCTGGGTCGTGGGCTTTTTTCCTATAAAGGCTCGGGGTATGTGCGTGGCGGGATTTTCGATCGGGTGCAATTGCGCCAGTTCGGCAACGTCATCAGTTTTCGCGACATGGACCATCAGCGGCTCTCCGACGTCTTTGCCAAGGGCATGCCGGAATTCACCGAAATGTCGATTTTTATTGTGCGCGAGCCGGCCCGGTTCGACCCGGGATCGCCCTGGTCCCTGGAATTGCTGGTGCGTCGTCAAACTGGGCCGCTCAGTGGCACGTTCAGCAGCTTCGAACTGCCTTATCAACTGCCCGAGCCGTACCTTGAGCGGCCACTGCCCAGCGCCGAAGAATTGGCCGCCCTCGAGGAAGCCGGTCGGCCGATGTGGCTGACTATCTGGTACCAGAGATCCTTTCAGATCACCGTGCTCGGCGGCGCATTACTGCTGCTGATGGCGATCCTGTTCCTGCAGGACTCCTTCACGCGTCGGCCACGTTTTCTGCACTGGCTGCGCCGAGGTTACCTGGTCTTTACCGTGGTGTTTCTCGGCTGGTATGCGCTGGGGCAACTGTCGGTGGTCAATGTGCTGACCTTCGCCCATGCGCTGTTCGATCACTTTCGCTGGGAGCTGTTTCTCACCGACCCGCTGATCTTCATGCTCTGGGTCTTCACCGCTGCGAGCATTCTGCTGTGGGGGCGGGGCGTGTTCTGCGGCTGGTTGTGCCCGTTCGGTGCCTTGCAGGAGCTGATCAACGAAGCCGCGCGCAAGCTGAGAATCCCCCAATACGAATTGCCTTTCGCGGTGCATGAACGGCTGTGGGCCATCAAATACATCATTTTGCTGCTGCTGTTCGGCCTCTCCCTTGAGTCGATGTCCACCGCCGAATTGTTCGCCGAGGTGGAACCGTTCAAGACCGCCATCACCCTCAAGTTCGACCGCCAATGGTGGTTCGTCCTCTACGCGGGGGCACTGCTGGTCATCAATCTCTTCACCCGCAAAGTCTATTGCCGCTACATCTGCCCGTTGGGTGCCGCGCTGGCAATTCCGAGCAAATTTCGCCTGTTCGACTGGCTCAAACGCCGCAAGGACTGCGGCACACCCTGCCAGCTGTGCGCCAAGGAGTGCGAGATCCAGGCGATTCATCCCGATGGCCGAATCAATGCCAACGAGTGCCACTACTGCCTCGATTGCCAGATGACTTACCACAACGAGAACAAATGCCCGCCGCTGATCAACAAGCGCAAGAAGCGCGGCAAACCGGCACCCACCGCTGTGCAACTGATACCTGTCGTGGAAGTGAACGCTCTGGAATGAACCCCGCGGGCACCTGTACGCAGTGACCGTTTTTATCCCTTCAAGGAATACACCTGATGAATGACACAGAGTCCAAAAAAGCCACTGAAGCGCCGGAATCGACCGGCCTCAGTCGTCGCGGTTTCCTGGGCACCAGTGCGGTGACCGGTGCGGTACTGGCCGGTGCCACGGCCATCGGTGGTGCGGTGTTCACCCGTGAGACCTGGGCGGCAGCGGCCAAGGACGCGCAACTCAAAACCCACGTCGGGCCGGGCGAACTGGACCAGTACTACGGTTTCTGGAGTGGCGGTCATCAGGGTGAAGTGCGGATCATGGGCATTCCGTCGATGCGCGAGCTGTTGCGTGTACCGGTGTTCAACGTCGACTCCGCCACCGGCTGGGGCCTGACCAACGAAAGCAAACGGATCATGGGCGACAGCGCGCATTTCCGGAACGGCGACTGCCATCACCCGCATTTGTCCATGACTGACGGCAAGTACGACGGCAAGTACCTGTTCATCAACGACAAGGCCAACAGCCGCGTTGCGCGTATCCGTCTGGACATCATGAAGTGCGACAAGATGCTCACCGTGCCCAATGTGCAGGCCGTTCACGGGCTGCGCCTGCAAAAAGTGCCGCACACAAAATACGTGTTCGCCAATGCCGAATTCGTGATTCCACACCCCAATGACGGCAGTACCTTCGACCTGCAGGACAAGAACAGCTACACGATGTTTAACGCCATCGATGCCGAGAAAATGGAGATGGCCTTCCAGGTCATTGTCGATGGCAACCTGGACAACACCGACGCCGACTACACCGGCAAATACGCGGCGTCCACCTGCTACAACTCGGAGAAGGCCTACGACCTGGGCGGCATGATGCGCAACGAGCGCGACTGGGTGGTGGTGTTCAACATCCCGCGCATCGAAGCGGCGATCAAGGCTGGCAAGTTCATCACCCTGGACGGCTCGAAAGTGCCGGTGGTCGACGGTCGTAAAAACGAAGGCAAGGACAGCACGTTCACCCGCTACATCCCGGTGCCGAAGAACCCCCACGGGATCAATATGACGCCCGATGGCAAGTACTTCATTGCCGCGGGCAAACTTTCGCCCACCTGCACGATCATCGCCACCGCGAAGCTGGATGATCTGTTCGACGACAAATTGAAGGACCCGCGCGATGCGGTGGTCGGCGAACCGGAACTGGGGCTGGGCCCGCTTCACACCACCTACGACGGCCGCGGCAATGCCTATACCACGCTGTTTATCGACAGCCAGGTGGTGAAGTGGAACGTGGACGAGGCCATTCGCGCGTACACCGGCGAGAAGGTCAACTACATCAAGCAGAAACTCGACGTGCAATACCAGCCGGGCCACAACCATGCCTCGCTGACCGAAACCAGAGACGCCGATGGCCAATGGCTGATGGTGCTCAGCAAGTTCTCCAAGGACCGTTTCCTGCCGACCGGCCCGCTGCACCCGGAAAACGATCAGTTGATCGATATCTCCGGCGAGGAAATGAAGCTGGTGCATGACGGCCCGGCCTTTGCCGAACCCCACGACTGCGTCATGGCCCGCCGCGACCAGATCAAGACCAAGAAGATCTGGGACCGCAACGACCCGTTTTTTGCCGAGACGGTGGCGATCGCCGCCAAAGACGGGATCAAGCTGGAGACCGACAACAAGGTCATCCGCGACGGCAACAAAGTCCGCGTCTACATGACCTCGATGGCCCCGGCCTACGGTTTGCCGGAGTTCACCGTCAAACAAGGCAACGAGGTCACGGTGACCATCACCAACATCGACCAGATTGAAGACGTGACCCACGGCTTCGTGATGACCAACCATGGCGTGAGCATGGAAATCAGCCCGCAGCAGACCTCGTCGATCACCTTCATCGCCGACAAGGCCGGCCTGCACTGGTACTACTGCAGCTGGTTCTGCCATGCGCTGCACATGGAAATGGTCGGCCGCATGAAGGTCGAGAAGGCCTGAGCGTTGCCCATCGACAGGAGCGAAGCAATGACTGATAGCAAGGGAAACCCGGTGACGGTCATTGCATTTGCGCTCCTGCTGATGTCCGGCAGCGCGCTGGCGGTGCAACCCATCACCTCGTTGCCGCTGCGGGTGGACGCCAATCAACGCTGGCACCTGCCGGCGGGGGGATACCGGGGCTCGTTCAGTGTCGATGAACCGATGCAGATTCTCTGCGAGCCCGGCGCGGTATTTCAGGGGGAGGGGCAGGGCAACGGTGTGATCATCAGCGCGCCGGATGTCGCCATCGAAGGCTGCACCTTTCTAAACTGGGGACACGACCTCACCGCCATGAATGCGGCGGTGTTTATCCAGCCCAAAGCCCATGGCGCAGTGATCAAAGGCAATCGCCTGCAAGGCCAGGGTTTCGGTATCTGGGTCGACGGTACGCAGGACGTGAGCCTGATCGACAACCGCATTCAGGGTGATCCGACAATGCGCTCGCAAGATCGCGGCAACGGCATTCACCTGTATGCCGTGCATGGCGCCAAGGTCATTGGCAACCAGGTGCGCGACACCCGCGACGGCATCTACATCGACACCTCCAACGGCAACCTGCTGCAGGGCAATACCCTGGAAGACCTGCGCTACGGCGTGCATTACATGTTCGCCAACGATAACCAACTGATCGGCAACACCACCCGCCGCACCCGCACCGGCTACGCCTTGATGCAAAGCCGCAAGCTCACGGTGATCGGCAATCGCTCCGAACAGGATCAGAACTACGGGATCCTGATGAACTACATCACCTATTCAACCTTGCGTGACAACTTCGTCACTGACGTGCGCGACGGCTCGACCGGCGACAGCAT
>Ga0182005_1001158_pt1 | contig 10929 bp, 6 predicted proteins | sample Sormic07211103_1_FD_123021 | JGI IMG/M metagenome (GOLD analysis project Ga0182005, IMG submission 123021) | Rhizosphere microbial communities from Sorghum bicolor, Mead, Nebraska, USA - 072115-103_1 MetaG | ecosystem: Host-associated > Plants > Roots > Rhizosphere | place: USA: Nebraska...
AGGCGACATCTTACACTGTAGGACGAAATGTCCGACTCAGGAATTTTCTATCCGGCAGGGTCGACGGGAAAATCCACTGCAACTTTTTCACCCGCGCCAGACTCCATTGTTCACTGCCTACCTACCTGCAAGGAGTACCTCAATGGCCCGGCAAACCGCAGCACAAGTCGCAGAAGCCCAAATCAAGGATCTGGCATTCAGCGAACTGACCACGCTGATCGAAGAATCGGAAAAACTGCTGAACAGCAGCGCCGCGCTGGTCGGCGAGGAAGCAGAAACCCTGCGTGAGCAAATCGCCCTGAAACTCCAGCAGGCACGGGACTCGGTCAGCAGTGTGCGTGACCGGACAAAACCCGCCGTCGAAGCCACCGAAACCTACATCGGCGGTCATCCATGGCAAACCGTGGCCATCTCTGCCGGATTCGGGCTGGTGGTCGGGTTGTTGCTGGGTCGGCGTTAAGCCTCCCCGCTTCGCACAGCAAAAAGGCGAGCCATTGGCTCGCCTTTTTCATGCCTGCTACAGGTTGGCTGATTACTGCGCGAGTGCCCGCAGATTCGCCAAGGTCTCGATGTCGAGCGTTATGCCTTGAGCAGCGGACTTGGCCCGTTGCGAATGGCGCCGATCACCCGGCAGGCGCTTGAGCCCCACGCTGTGCATTTGCCGCACCAGTTCCTGACTGCGCTCGGCAAAGTTTTGCCCGGCGGCCTTGCTCGGGTCGATGACGATCAACAGTTGACCGGTCCATGGGGTTTTCGCCCCCGGATGGTTCGACCAATCGAACTCAAAGGAAAAATTGCCGCCGGTCAGCGCAGCCGCCAACAATTCCACCATCATCGACAGGGCAGACCCCTTGTGCCCGCCAAACGGCAGCAGTGCGCCGCCTTCGAGAATTGCTTTCGGGTCCTGCGTCGGCTGGCCGAGGCTGTCCACGCCCATGCCTGCCGGCAAGCGCTCGCCCTTGCGCGCCGCGATCTGCACATCGCCATGGGCAATGGCGCTGGTGGCCAGGTCAAAGACAATCGGCTCGCCATCCGCGCGCGGGGCGGCGAACGCGATCGGGTTGGTGCCGAATAACGGACGATCGGCGCCGTGCGGCACCACGCAGGTCATGCTGTTGACCACGCTCAGCGCCACCAGCCCTTCATAGGCAAAGGGCTCGACGTCCGGCCACAACGCGGCGAAATGGTGCGAGTTGCGAATCGCCAGCACCGCAATGCCGGCGCTGCGCGCCTTTTCCACCAACAAGGCGCGTGCCGCCGCCAGGGCCGGTTGGGCGAAACCATTGCCAGCGTCGACCCGGACGAATCCTGAGGCCACGTCTTCGACCACCGGCACGGCCTGGGCATCGACCCAGCCGCTGTTCAGCGTCGAGACATAACCGGGGATACGGAACACGCCGTGGCTGTGAGCCCCGTCGCGCTCGGCGCCGGCACAATTAAGGGCCAGGGTTTTGGCGACGTCGGCAGAGGTGCCATGACGCAGAAAAATCTGTTCGAGCAATTGAACGAGCGCGTCGAAATCGAGCGTTTGGGTGTTCGAACTGACGGCCATTTCGGGCGATGCGGTCATCTGAAGCTCCAGTTTTATTATTGAGTACGGGCAACAGGGTGAAACAAGGTTGCAAGGCAACCCAAAAGAGTCGCCGATTAAGCGCTGCTCTACCGGCGTCCTGTCAAGCCTGAGTCACCCGATCGGCTCAAGCAATATGTACCGCACGCCCCCATTCCAATGACCGTACCGTTTTTCCTCCACCCAATACATCGAGGAAAAACCATGACTGATCCCTCAGCCCCCTATTTTTTCGACGAGGCCGATCGCGCCTCCACTGCGCGGCAGCCCGGTGATCGCGAAAAAACCCTGAACTTCTCCCTTGCCGACCTGAAATGGTTGAAGAACGTGTATTTGGCGACCGAAGTCGCCCGCACCACGCAAAAAGAACCCATGTACGTTTACCTGCTGTCACTGAACACGCCGGGCAAACCGGATATTCCATTGGCCGGCGCTTTTGCCATGGGCCGGCCGGAGGATGGCGAGGTCACGCTTTACACGCCGTGGAAAGGCTTGATCAAGTTTGCGGACATGGACGATCTCAAAAGCAAGCTCAAGGAGTGGCTGGCGTCGGACGCTGACAAACAGGAGCTGTTGCGCTTTCTCTCGATCGAACAACGCAACACGCTAGCCGCCACCGCGACACCTGACTTTTCTACAACAGAAATCGCCGGCGCAGTGTTCCAGGATCAGCAGACCCGGCTTGAACACAATCAGGCACTGAACATCAGCACGATGATGGGCGAACTGCTCAAGATGCCGACGTTGCAATCAATGCTGGATGACACGCTGAAAAACGCCTTGCACAAGCCGTTTCCAGGTTTGGACCAGCGTCAGACTCGACTGAAGAGTTTTGTCAGGACGGCGTCCCCCTTCAGCGAAGGCGAATTCCATCACACGATTGCCGAGCGCCCACTCAGTGATGCCCTCCTCCACTTCTACCTGACCAACCAGTGGCCCGCGGGCGACTCCAGAGTGTTCGCCCATCCAGGGCACGGTGTGAGCAAGGACGCCGATAACCTCGCGTGGGAAAGCGCGGTAAAAGAGATCGCCCAAAGCTTCACGCCGCACTTGCACAGCCAGCTCGACGTGTTCTGGAACACGCCCATGAGCAATGGACTGTCACGCCGGGCGTTTTTCAGCGAGGGCTTGCGCGATACGTTTCACCTCAAGCTTCTGCTTCAGCGCCAGGACGGCACGTTAACAACACAGGAATACCTGCAACTGATGAAAGTCAGCCGTGCCCCCAAGGACGCTGCGCTACGCGTTGAAAAAGTGCGGGTCACCGCCCCCTTCAAGCACTACGCGGAACTGACCTCGGCGCTGATCATCGGCGCCGCCGATACGTTGGGCTTTTTGTACACCCCGTCACGCGGCATCGAAGCCACAGATACGTTGTCCGCAGTGAAGAAAATCGTGCTGCAAATGCTCAAAAGCGAAGGGCATGAAGATACGTTGCTCAACTTCATGTCGCTGGATGAACGCAGCACCTTTCTGGCCTTGGCGCCCGATGAGTGTTTGATTGAAGGACGCCCCATCACCGAGCCGGTATTTGAAGAAGTCATCGCCAGCATCCTCGATAAGCAACGGGACAACCTCAGCCATGCCCTGAGCCGTTACCGTGAAAGCGAAGGCACGCTGTCCCCTCATGCCTTGATTGACAACGCGCTGGATGTCCGTGGTCTGCTCGACGCCCGGCTACTGGCCCGCGATGCCGCCGGCCGCTGGAGTACACGGGTGGACCAGCGCTGGAGTGCGCAACCGGTGACCGTGCGGGCCGAGTCAGCCAAGGAAGCACTGGTGCGCCTTGAATCGGTTGAACAGGCGCTCGATCAACTCCTGGACAAGCACCCGGCCATTCCCCCGGGCCTGCGCACGCTTACCCAGGCACAAAGCCTGGTCAGTTCATCCGTGACGAACCTGCAATCGAGTTTCACCCATACCCTGTCCACGGCATTGCGCACAGAACTGAAGCTGCGTACCGTCACACGGACCCTCGGGGCGACGGAGCAGGCCATCATCAAAACCGTGCTCGACAGCCCGATTCACTTGCAACGAGCCGCGCTTAACGGCTTTTTACCCGAGGTATTTTCCCTGGCGTTGCAGCCGGGCGACCTTGCAGACCCGTTAAAACTGGCCAGTTGTTTTGTATTGACTGAACGAGGCGGCCTGGACCCGAAACATTCGGGCAAGTCAGTCTTGTGGACGCCGGCGGCGGGATTTGAGGCCTTCGAGTCACTGTCACGATTACGCACCGCGCTTGATCATCGTCTGAAGGACCGCACGTTGCGGTTAACACTGTTGGAGAACCTCGGCCGTAGCGAGCGATTACCCGGCAGAAGTTACACTCTGGCACCGCTGCAACGAACCCACGGACATTTTCTCGATCACCTTCAAAAGCCCTATGTCCATCTCGACCAGACGTGCCTCACTCGCGCATTGGCCACGCCGCTCCCCACCGCACCACTGACCGACCTGCTGAACCTGGTGGCGTTACGGCAGCCGCTGACAGGATTACGCCGTGCGACGGACATTGCCCTGTCCCTGACGACTCAACAAAAACTTCCGACATGGTTGGCCAACGCCTCGATTAAAGACCTGGTGCTGCACGGGGAACTGCTGCAGCAATACCTCGACAACGTCAAAAACGACGAGGATTACCTGACGGGCCTGCGGTCACTGCAGCGCACGGCTCATGCCGAACTGGAAAAACAACTCAAGGCAGACACCTTCGACATCGACCCGGACAAGGTTCAGATCCAGCTCAGCGCGCGGCCGACTTCACCGCCCAGAGTGCAAACCCTCACCGACTTTGCATTGACGCCTTTCAAGGAACTGGACCAGGCCCGATTCAAACTGGAATCGCTTGATAGCACCGTGATTCCCCAAGAAATGGACGAACGCTACATCAAAGACCTGATACGAAACCTGAAAACGGGGGAGCAACAGCAAAAAATACTGAGTGAGGCTCTTGCCGACACCCCGGCCAATGCGAATCGCAGAAAACGGTTCTATCGCCAACTGCCCTGGCAACTGATGCATTACGCCCACACAGAAAAATTGCAGGAACGCCTGAGCGAAACCGGGTTTGATCTGATCCGGCAAATCATGGACATGCCCGACGCCATCGCCCGCGCGGCAGTCGACGGTGCCCACGCAATCATTCGCCCGCTGGAGTTCCTGGGGGTCAACCCGGCACAGGCCATCAAGGTTGCGGGGGTCTATCTGATCGGCTCGGCGACCGACAACACAGCGCCCCAAATTCTTGTTGCGCCACACAGCCCTCGTCACGGGATCAGGGAATATGAAAACGAAGCGCAACTGCTGACAGAGTTGAAAACGCGAGGGCCGTTGTTCGACTGGATACTCACAAACCTGCCGGAGACCGACCGGACACGGCTGGAAAACCGGATGTCGATCACGCAAAACCGCGCCACACGAGCAACATCAGTGTCTTCCGGGAATCACGCCAGCGAGGTCACACTGGCGTCCAATGCGATCAAAGGGCACCTGTTCAGCCAGTTGTTCAATGACAACGCGGCGCTGTTGGGCAGATTGCTCGGTTGTCAGTCCGACGACAAAAAAGCCACGGAATGGGCGACCATCAAACACGTGCTGGGCGAAGACCTGCACCAGGCGTTCTCTTATTTCATGGGAAAACTCACTTACCCCATTACGGTTTGGCGCAGTTACCGTGACTTCAAGCAATCCGCTGAAGACCTGCAGACGCATCAGTGGGGACCCGCGATAAGCGCATTCATCAGCGGCATTGCTCAGCTGGCGACGCTACGGCAATCGCTGGAGAATCAGACTTCAGTGCCTTCAACGCCCCAGGCGCTTGTACCGGCGGCACCCGCCCGCGGGTTCAACTGGCATGATGTCGACATCACCGCTGCCGAACGTACCCAGGCCAGCCGGCATGAGGCCGTCGATGTCAATCTGGGTTCACTGACACCAGACTCGTCGCTTGGGCTCTATACCCACCCAACAACCCGAAAACAGTACGCTCCCGTTGAAGGAAAAGTGTATCCGGTCGCCAAGCGCGGCACACGCTGGCGTATCGCTGCCACCCAAATCCGTGGCCCTGTACTGCGCCAAAACGTAGCGAAACAATGGGTCCTGGACCGGGAAACATCCCCGCCTCACTTCAGCCTTCTCGATCGACTGGATACCACCATGGCGGTGTGGGGTGGCATGAACGTCGACGCCCGTGGAATGCCGCAAATCCGCAGACTGTTTCCTTTCAAGGCACGTCAGATTGACGAGGCACTGGACCAGGCAACCACTTATGCCTGGAACTGCTTTCGGAATGTGCAATTGCTAATGAATGCCGACAACACCGAGACCCCGGTTCATCAACTGGTCGCCGACTTTATCGGCGTACCGCACGTATTGCCGGCGCACGTGGAACAGCTTGAGCGAACCATCCAGGGGGTTTTTTCAGCCTTGCTCGACCCCACTCTGAGAAAGCCCGATTCCTCCCGTTTTGTCGTCGGCAGGGTGATCGAAGGCGCGGAACAAACCTTCGCCTTCATCGTTCCGAAGGACGTGAAACAAAAGATTCACTTGGCCGATAAATTCTTCAATCCCGGCTTTGACCACTACCGCCAGCACCTACGCGACGCGCAATTCCCCATAAACACTCACAGTCGCGCGATGACAATTATTCATGAACTGTCACACCTTGCCTGCAAAGCCGAAGATATTAGCTACCTCGACGCCAGCCGCCCATTCGCTGATCTGATTGAGTCGTCCGACTCGATCGGCCACTTGCTCAAAACCGGGTTGACCGAGCTTCAAAACACCGCTCTTTCAGTCAAGACGCCCTACACCCAGCTGTTCATGATTCTGGACCCTGATACCGGCGAGTGGGAGGAACTGGGTAGTACGACTCTTGAAGATACTTCGAAGCTCAAGGACTTTGTTTTGACGTTGACCGGTGCAGAAAATCTGAGCGAGGCCCGGCACACGTTCAAGAAAGATCCCCTGATCAGGCTCAAGGTACAACTGAGTAACGCCGACAGCATCGCCTGGCTCATCGGTCATCTGGGAAGACAACTCCACGTCAGCACGCCCTGACCTGAAAAAAACGCGGATTTGATGGTTAATTGCCATGACGACTGTTCTCGCAGACTTGCTCGCAAGGTTAGAATGCCGGAAATCAGGATGAGTCAATGACCGACAATTCTCTATCGCAAGACGACTATGATGCGATCACCGATGCCGCAGCGCATTGGTGCATGCGCTTGCATGCCGTCGACTGCACGGCTGAAGAACGGGTAGCGTTCGAACGATGGCATGACGCCGATCCGCTGCATGCTTTCGAATATGAGGCCATGCTGGAGATCTGGGAGGTTGCCGGGTATCTGCCTCGCCCTGAAGCCATCAATCACGCTGCGCGCCCCAAGTCCGCTACGCCCTGGCGCAGTGTCGGCATTGCCGCCGCGGTGTGTGCCCTGGCGTTGCCGCTGGCGGCTTACAGCGGGTGGAGCCTGGGTTGGCTGCCCAACTCGTACCAACACTTTGAAGCCAGTGATACGGTCCGTCAGGTCACCCTGAGCGACGGCAGTCAGGTTGAACTGAATCTGGGCAGTGAGCTGACATTCAGCAACTACAAGGATCAGCGCCGGGTCACGCTGAAAAAAGGCGAAGCCTTCTTCAGCGTCACCCATGACACCACTCACCCTTTTGTCGTCAAGGCCGCCAGTGGCCGGATCCGGGTCACCGGGACCCGATTCAACGTCTGGATGTACGAGGACAAGGTCCGCGTGAACCTGATCGAAGGGTCGGTGCTGGTCACCAGCAACGACGACCTCCCCGGCGATGGTTTACGTCTCGGTCCCGCCATGCAGGCGCGCTTTAAACAGGGTGACTACACGCCGCAAATCAGTCAGACCTACGCCAACGATAATTCGCAGGCCTGGCGCAGTGGCAAACTGGTACTTGATAACCTGACACTCATCGATGCCCTGCCGTTGATCAATCGTTACCTGAGCAAACCGGTGATGGTGGCCGATCACAGCACCGGTCAGATCCGTCTCGGCGGTATTTACAACATCAGGGAACTCAACAACCTGGTAGCGTCCTTGCCCAAGGTGCTGCCGGTTTACCTGACCCGCAACAAGGACGGCAATCCGGTCCTCAACTCCATTCCGCTACAAACCCCGAAAAGCTGAAGGCCGCAACCCTTGTGGGGTGCGGCCTTGGTGTTTTGCTCCAGGTGCCTTTGCTGTTACTGCGCAGCCACCGTCCCTGCTTGACCTTCCTGCTCGCGAATCGTCTGCACCTGGTACTGCGGATCTGACGTGATCTGCTGCTCGGTGAACGGCAGCACACTCAACTGTTTCTTCGAAAAAGCCAGCGTCTGGTCCCGCGCATACTTCGACCCCGGATCGCTGGACAACGAGAACGCCAGCAAACCCTGAGCGTGCGGCCCCTTGTCATCGAAAGTCACCACCTGCAAGTAGCTCGTGCCGCTGACCACTTCAAGTTTGCCGTCAGTTCTCGGCACGCTTTGAATGGCGTTGTAGATGCCCAATGTGCCGGGACCCCCGTGGATCGGCGTTTGCTGGCCGCCGCTGCTGACCACCTGAACATCCCCCCAACGGGCGTCGGACTTCAGTCCCTGGGCTTTCACCTGTTCAGCCGAAGCGAGCATGGCCTCGCGAAGCGCCTTGGCGACATCCACCCGGTCAATGGCCAGGCCTCGCGGGGTGTCTTGCGGATCTTTGGGGTCAAATGCCACGCGCCAGATACCGGGGATTTGCTGCAACGGCTCCATGACTTTCTGGAAGTGGACAAAGCCCAGACCGCTGTCCAGATTCGCCCGGCGGTCCCACGCTTTTAAACTGCCGCACAGCGGCTTGAGCGCCGCGGCATCGGCCCCCAGGTCACCGGCACAGAACTGCAGCAGATCCGGCATGACCTGCCCGGCCAGGTACACCTGATCGTCCATCACCATCCGTTGCAAATCCGCCGCCGTCAAAGGTCCGGCCTTGTTCAGCGTGCTCAATCGATCCAGTGCAAAACGCGAGCGCAAGCCCAACGGTTGGCCTTCCTGGCTGATCAGTGGCGAGAACCCGGTGAGCGGTTGCGCCGGGTTGGCCATCCAGGCTGAATCATTGGAGTGCTGCACAAAATCCTTGCGCGACAACTGCGGTAACTGGCCTGCCGCATAAATGCCTTTTTGCGCCGCTTGCGGGTCAATGTCCCAGGCGCAGGCACTGTTGGAGCCGTCGAGCACGATCATCTGCAAACCGACCCGTGGATCGCTGCACTTGGCCAGTTTCTCGGCGTTGACGTTCGGCACCACCGACAGGTTCATGTACAGCGTTTGCCCTTGGTCATCCACGGCCAGGGTGTTGACCCACGGGATGCCTTGAAGGCTGTGCACCGAGGCTTGCAAATCTGTCAGGCTGGATGCCTGGTTCATCGCATACCACTGCTGCAAGACCCGGTCGTTATCCAGGTTGGCGTCGCGCAGGCTGTACGCGTAGTGAGCGTCCCAATCGAGTTTTCCGGGCCATTGCACGACCGGGCCAAACTCCGAGCTGTACACCACGTGCTCGACCTGCGTGGTCTGACCATCGGGTTGCTTAACCTTCACCGTCAGCGTTTGTTTGTGCAGGGGTTTGGACTCGCCGTCCAGCAGGTAGCGGGTCGGATCCTTGGGATCAAGCTGCAAGCGATACAGCGTGAAATGTTTGGATGAATCCACGGTGTGGGTCCAGGCCAGGTGCTGGTTGAACCCGATGTTGATCATCGGTAATCCCGGCAGCGCAGCGCCCATCACATCCAGTTTGCCGGGAATCGTCAGGTGCATCTGGTAGAAGCGCATTCCGCCTACCCAGGGGAAATGCGGATTGGCCAGCAACATCCCGCGACCGTTGAACGAGCGTTCGCTGCCGACAGCCACCGCGTTACTGCCGCGATCCAGGGCAAATCGCTGCCTGCGCGAGTCAGCTACCTGGAATGGCCGCGGTTCAGCAGTGACCTGCGCGAAGGCTTTGGGCGGTGTAGCGCCGGCCAGCGCTTCGGCGAACTGCCCTACTCCTCCTTCCACCAACAGACGACGGGTCAGCTTGATCAGGTCCTGGGCGGTAATCTCTCGTACCCACGCGCCCTGACACTGCGTCGGTAAACCCTGTGCACGACGTTCTGCCAGCGAACGGTTGTAACCGCTGACATAACCGTCAATGAGTTGTTGTACTTCGGGCGTTTGCGCCTGCCAGAAACCGGCGACGGCATCAGGTGTATTCAACCAGGTGAAAAACAGGTCGCTGACCAGATTCTCGCGCTCTTCGATGGTCAGCTGTTCCGGACCGAAGTAGCGTGAGCGCTCACCATTGACGGTGACTATTTCGTTGGCCAGCAAACACAGGTTGTCCTGGGCGTAGGCATACCCGATGCCATAACCGAGCCCCCGCTCATTGTCGGCACGAATGTGCGGCACGCCGAAACTGGTGCGGCGAATGTCAGCGCTCGCCTGTTCTGGCTGACTGCGGGCGTTTACCGCAAGACTCAGTCCCACTAACAAACCTGCAAGGCTTAGCCTGGTTAACTGCCTGGAAATAATCACTTTCGCTCCTGATCGAAAAGACAAACACCCTGCCTTCTCTGAGGAACGAAACAAAAGACAAAAATTTAGGCTCGCAAAGTCATTCCAACTGGCCTTCTCACATGCCGCTCACGTGGCGTCGACAAATTTTCTACATTTGGGCCTTCATTATTTGTCGTGCTCGTTCGTCTAAATGACTGAGAGCCCCCCTTCACAATACCTGGCTGGCTCGGAAAAGGAGTTTTTGCATGTACAACTCGCAACTGCCAATGGACGGTAGCAATGCACCAACGGGCTCTGCCATGGGTTCCGGTATTTTCGAGCCGCGCGGCGAGCGCAATGGCAATGAGCGCATCCGATTGTTGCTCAAGAGCTTTGGCCTGCGCACCAGCCTGATTCGCCTCAAAGTCATTGACGCCTTGCTGGTCGCCGCCGAAAGCGATCGTAGTCTGGGCGTGCGCGGCGTGCACAGTCAGTTGCTGGACCTGGATATTCCCCTGTCCTTTCTCAGCGTGCGGGAAGTGTTGAAACGGTTGTGCAGCGAAGGCGTGATCACGCTTAATCCGGATAAAAGCTACAGCCTGCATCCGCACGCTGTAGCCATGCTCCATCGCGATTCATCCGTTGAAGATTTGTCGCTCAAGGCTTGACCTTGCGACGCATCACGCCGTTGATTACCACGACGATCACCGCCACACCGATGGCGATGTACTGAAACAGCTTCTCGCTGATGACACCTTCGTTTTGCAGATACGAAAGGCCGAACATGATCCCCAGCACGACCAGGGAGATCAGAATCGAGTATTTCAAACGTTGCGATTGA
>Ga0182005_1001161_pt1 | contig 10905 bp, 8 predicted proteins | sample Sormic07211103_1_FD_123021 | JGI IMG/M metagenome (GOLD analysis project Ga0182005, IMG submission 123021) | Rhizosphere microbial communities from Sorghum bicolor, Mead, Nebraska, USA - 072115-103_1 MetaG | ecosystem: Host-associated > Plants > Roots > Rhizosphere | place: USA: Nebraska...
GCGCTCCTGCAGCGGCGCGACCAGCTCGTCGGGCGCCACCTCGGTGATCGACTCGGTCAGCCGCTGCATGAACTCCTTGCCGCCGATCAGCATGCCGGAGATGGTGCTGCCGCCCACCGTCAGCGTCAGCCCGATCTGCACGCCCAGGTTCGCGATCGCCACCAGATCCTGCAGCAGGTAGTCGGGGTGATGGGCCGCAGCCAGCAACGCATCCGTATCCAGTGCCGCGGTCGATTGTTCTTCGTGTTGTGACATGTGTGTCTCTCCCTTGAGTCGCCACAGCGATCCCATGGCGCCATGAGGGTATACAGATTCGTCGGCGCGCGCAGAGACACCGGCACGTGCCGTGGCGAAATCCCTGCCACGATGCACCGGCCAACGTGCCGCGCGCACCGGCTCCCGGCACGGGGAAGGCGGCAACAGCGCCTGCCGCGCAGTCAGACGATCGCCGTCGCTCCTGCGTGGCGTCGCCACGGCGGCCAGCGCGCGCACCGCCTGCCGGGATCGCCAGCATCGATGCAGGCGGCAACGCCCCGGCCCGCGGCCTCAGTCGACCGTCATCACGATCTTGCCCTGGATGTGCCCTTGCTCGGCGCGTTCGTGCGCCTGCCGCGCCTGCGACAGCGCGAAGGTGCTGTCGATGGCCACGCGCACCGTGCCCGCCTCCAGCAGCGCCGCGAGTTCGGCGAGTTGCGCGCCGCTGGAGCGCACCTGGGTGGTGGACACCGTCACGCCCCGCGCCGCCGCTTCGGCGTGCCCGTCGAAGCCGAGCGGGAAGATCGGGAACAGCGCGCCGCCGCGCTTGAGCGTGCGCAGGAACCTGCCGGCGCCGGGGCCGCCGACGGCATCCACCACCAGGTCCACGTCGCGCAGCACCTCCTCCGGCGCGGCCTTGGTGTAGTCGACGAAGCGCTCGGCCCCCAGCGCACGCACGAAGGCCTCGTGCTTGCCGGAAGCCACCGCGATCACGCGCGCGCCTTGCCACCTGGCCAGCTGCAGCGCGAAATGGCCGACGCCGCCGGCCGCCCCATTGACCACCACCGTCTTGCCCTGCAACGGCACCGGCACATGCGGCATGGGCTGCAGCGGATTGGCCACGGCGTGGCCCTGCGCGATCAGGAACTGCCACGCCGTCAGCAACGACATCGGCGCGCCCGCGGCGTGCACGTGGTCGATCCCGGCCGGCTTGCGCGCCACCTCGGTGGCGGGCGCGGTGACGTACTGCGCATACGCCTGGCTGCCGCCGGCCAATCCGTCCGGAAAGCGCACCATCGCGTAGACCGCGTCGCCGCGCGACAGCCCGTCCACATCCGCCGCCACCGCCTCGATCACCCCCGACACGTCCGTGCCCAGGATCAGCGGGAACGCCACCGGCGGGCGCCATTCCGGAGGCAGGCGGCTGTAGCCCTCGCGCAGGTACAGGTCCGGCGGGTTCAAGCCGATGGCGTGGACCCGGATGAGCACCTCACCCTGCCGCACCACGGGCGGAGGCGCGTCCTCGTAGTGGAGCACGTCGGGGCCGCCGAACGCCTGCTGGCGGACCGCTTTCATCATGTGCCGTGTGTCGTTGGAGCTGTGCATGGCGTATCCTGATCGGAACAGTGCTCCGAATATACGGAGCACTGCTCCACATGTAAAGGAAAGCATGCGCGCCGACGCCCAGAAAAACTACCAACGCCTGCTCGACGTGGCCCGCGAGGCCCTGGCCGAGACCGGCGCAGACGCCTCGCTGCGGGACATCGCCCGCCGCGCCGAAGTCGGCCTGGGCACCTTGTACCGCCACTTCCCCACCCGCGAAGCCCTGCTCGAGGCGCTGCTGCGCAACGACTTCGAGGACCTGGCGGCGAAGGCCGACGCCTTGCGCACGGCAGCGGCCTCGGATCAGGCATTGCTGGCCTGGCTTGAGGAGATCATCGCCTTCACCCATCGCCAGCGCGGCATCCTCGCCCCGATGATGTCCGCCATCGAAGACGCCTCCTCCGCGCTGCACGCGTCCTGCGTGCGGCTGCGCTCCGCAGGCGCCGCCCTGCTGGCGCGTGCGCAGGAGGATGGCAAGGCACGCGCCGACATGGATGGGGACGAACTGTTCGACCTGATTGCCGCGCTGGCCTGGCTGCGCGAACAGCCATCGCACGCCAAGCGCTCCGAGCGCCTGTTCGAACTCGTGACCGGCGCGATCCTTGCGCAACCCGCACCGCCTCCGACGAGGTCGCCGGCCCGGAAGCGGTAATCCACGCCGAATGCCTACTGCACGCCCTCGACGTGGTCGGAGAACGACGGTTCGCCGCGCGTGGCGCCGTGGCCACCTGCGCGCGCGTACTGCGTCGGTGGCTGTCCGACATGGCGGGCGAACGCGACGCTGAAGGTGCTCGCGGAGCTGTAGCCGACGCGCTCGGCGATCGCGGCGATGCCGAACTCGTTGCGGCGCAAAAGGTCCTTGGCCAAGGCCATGCGCCAGGCGAGCAGGTATTCCATCGGCGCCATGCCCACCGTGCGGCCGAAGCGCTCGAAGAACGCCGAGCGCGACAAGGCGGCTTCCTTCGCCAACGCCGCCACCGTCCATGCGCGCGTGGGTTGTTCGTGCATCGCGCGGATCGCCGCGGCCAGGCGCGCATCGGCCAGCCCGCGCGCCAGGCCCGGCGACGCCGCCGTGCCCGCGGCCGAGCGCAGCGCTTCGATGAGCAGCACTTCCAGCAAACGCGAGAGCACCACCTCGCGTGCGGGGCGTGCCTCGCGCGACTCCTCGCTCACCAGGCGCACCAGCGTGGCGAGCCGGTGCTCGCCGTGCACATAGACCATCTGCGGCAGCAGCGAGACCAGCAGCGCCGCGTCCGGCGAGCCGAAACTGCAGTGGCCGGCCAGGATACGCAGGTCGGCCGGGCCGTCCTGCGCGCCGATCCGGAACACGCCGTTCCCCAATGCGGTCGGCATGGTCTCGGCCACGTCCGCGTGCGGCGCAAGGCTGGACATCGTGATGCGGTAAGCCGCGGGCACAAGCACGAAATCGCCTGCCTGCAGCAGGATCGGCGCGCCGCCGTCGAGCGCCATGTGGCAGCCGCCCTCCAGCACCGCGCAGTAGAACGGCTGCCCGGCGTCGGAACGCCCGATGCGCCAGGCACCGGCACCGACCACCTGCTTGGAGAACCTGGCCATCGGCTGCAGCAGCGTCACCACCTCGGCAAGGGGATCCACCATCGCTGGACGCTCGCAAACGAATCAAGGACTCCGGATCGTAGCGAGTACGGGGAAGGCAATCTATCGTGGGTTCTCGTCCACGCGCAAAGGAATCCCCTTGAAGACCGTCCTGATCACCGGCTGCTCCTCCGGCTTCGGCCTGGAAACCGCCCGCTACTTCCTCGCCCGCGACTGGCGGGTGCTCGCCACCATGCGCACCCCGCGCGAGGACCTGTTGCCGCCATCGCCACAGCTGCGCACGCTGCCGTTGGACGTCACCGACGCGCAGAGCATCGGCGCGGCCGTCGCGGCGGCCGGCCCGATCGACGTGCTGGTCAACAACGCCGGCTTCGGCGCACCTGCCCCGTTCGAATTGATGGACATGGACACCGTGCGCGCCCTGTTCGACACCAACACCTTCGGCACGATGGCGCTCACCCAGGCGGTGTTGCCGCAGATGCGCGCGCGCGGTGCCGGCGTCGTGGTGAACGTCACCTCCAGCGTCACCTACAAACCGCTGCCGCTGGTCGGCATCTACCGTGCGGCCAAGGCGGCGGTGAATGCCTTCACCGAATCGCTGGCGAGCGAAGTCGAACCGTTCGGCGTGCGCGTGCGCCTCGTGCTGCCGGGCTCCTCGGGCGAGACGCGTTTTCGCGACACCGCCCGCACCCGCCTGCGCGGCATGGACGACGCGGTCTATGGCGACTTCATGCGCCACACCATCGCGCGGATGGCCGAATCCACCGGCCCGGGCACGCGCATGCAGGACGTCGCCGAAGCGGTCTGGCGCGCGGCCACCGATCCGTCGGCGCCGCTGCATCTGCCGGCCGGGGCGGATGCGGTGCAGTGGGCGGCGGAGGCGGACTGAACTGGCGAGCACGCCAGGCGCTTCGCCTGACACGCCTGGCCGTTCCGGCGTTTGCTCGAAGCCTGCAACGGCTTCAGGTGGCCAACGACATCGCTGGGGGCCAAGGACTTGCGGGGCGGCAGGTGGCGGCGATGGCCTGTCGGGCCTCACAGTGCTCCCCGGCAGCTACCGCGCCAGGGTCAGGCGGCGACGGCACCGTGGTGGCGCGGCGCCGTGTCGTCGCCGCAGGCGGCACCGCTGGCGGCCGCGAGATGCGTCCCTTGCCATCCACTTGAGCGCAGAGGTTGCATCCGGATTGCAACGGCCCGCTGGCGATTGCTCGCCCCGCTAAGCGGCCATTCCTTCGAGCGCGGCGGCTGCCTGTTCGAGCCCGCCCAGGATGGCGTCGGCAACGCGCGGCGAGAAGTCCTGCGGCAGGTCCGCGCGCGTCTCGGCGATGGCGGCCGGCGTGCGCGCCAGGATCTCCTCGATGAGCGGCTCGGCCGTCGACCCATAGCCGACCCGCTGCGCCGTGCTGCTGAAGTGCCTGCGCTGGATGCTGTGCATCGCGTAATGCTTGTTCTTGCCGAGCAACGCCATGGCCAGCTTGATCTCATGAGGCGACCATTGATGGGGGCCGTCGCCCAAGACCGGATAGGCCGACATCACGTCATACAGCCGAGTCAACTGGAAGCGGCCACGCGGCAGAAGCTGGATACTGAAATTCTTGGCATGACCATCGGGCGCGCGCAACAACCAGAACAGCACCTGCGCGGCCAGCAGCGTCTTCATGTCGGCCTCGGCATTGATCGACTGACGCAATGTGCCGAACAAGGCGGTGAGCCCTGGGCCGCCTTCGTTCTCGTACTTACGCAACGGCGAACACCCTGCGACCTGGCAGAAGTCTTCCTGCGGCAGGCGCATAAGCCACTGCCCATTGGGCGCCAGGCGCCGGTCGAAGCGCTCGACCACCAGCACGCGCTGCTGGCCGAAGCGGGGCGATGCGTGCATCGGCCACGTTCAAGCCATAGGCCTTCAACAGCCGCAGGCACAGCCATTCGTTGTCGACGGAAGTGCTGAAATCCGCCCGCCGCCCGCCCACCAGTCCCATCGGCAGCTTGAAGATGTGGCTGGTCGGCGTGGCGCCGCGCGGCGCGTACCACTGCCCTTCCCACCACAGGAAGGCCGTCTTCTCCTGCGCACCGGCCAGGGAGATGCGGAAGTCCGCATCCGGGTCGCGGTGCGCGGCAAAGGCGTGCGGCGACACGGTCTCGATCAGATGCCGTTCGATGCCCTCTTCGGACAGCGGTACGCCCTCGATGCGGCCGACATCCTGCGGCACCTCGTCCTCTCCCAGGATCTGCACCGCCCCCACGCAGTCGCGCCGATCGCGCTCAGCAGATCGAACGGATCGGTGGATGGCGCCGTGAAGCGCTGCGCCACGCGCCGGCGGATCGCATCGCTGTCCGGCAGCAGGTTGTCGAAGTAGTTGAAGACCTTCTCGCCCTTGAGCGGCTGGTTCTGCAGGTTGAACGGAAGCGAAAGCGACAGCGGCCGGCCGATGTCGGCGCCAACCCAGTCCGCGTCGTAGTGCAGTTCCATCTCCCCGCGCGTAGGCAGCGTCCAGCGCGCCACGCGAACGCCATTGGTCCAGATGGAGAGGCTGCGGCTGTGCGATCGACGCCCCATCTCACCACTCCGCTTGCGCGTTGGCGGCGGGGTCGCCGTGGATGCCGATGGTCAGTTCCAACCCCAGCGCCGCGCACCAGGCCAAGAGTTGTTCGACGCTCAACGCGTGGGCGTTCAGTTCCAGATGGGAAACCCGCGACTGGCTCAGGCCTAGACGGCCGGCCAGTGCAGACTGGGTCAGTCCCTGCGCCTTGCGTGCGGCCTGCAGCGTCGCGCCAAGCTGCGTCGCGGTGACCAGAACGTGGCGTTTTGGCATCAGAGCAGTACCCGTTATCCAGCTAACCGCAAAATACCCGCAAAACGAATAAAGCTCAAATAGCTGATATTCAGGTAGACCCACCCACTGCCGGCCAGTCCTTGCGTTGCTGGATACGGGGCGTTTCGTCCCACGTGAAGCGGTGACGATTGAGCAATTCGCCGCAGGCACAATCGCCGCACTTTCTGCGGTGATTGGGGGCAGCCAATCGCCCCACAACATCCGCATTGCCGCAGGGGACGGCGATGTACCGTCGTACGGAGGCGACTTCGTCCAAGGGCCGGCCCGTAGTGACGACGCGGCGAGCGCCGCGCCGCCTCCACCCCTCGAGCGATTCGGCTCAAGCCGGCCACCCCAGCAACGCCACCGCCAGAACCGAGCGGCTACGGCGCCACCTTGAACCTGCGTCGCTTCTTCGCCACAGGCAGCGGCGCCACCGGCACGGCCGTGATCAACAGCGCGCCATTGGCCATCGTGATCCGCACCTTACCGCCCACCGCAAAGCCGAGGCCTTCCAGCCACAGGCCATGCAAGCGCAGGCTGGGCACCTGCCGCCCGACCCGCATGCCATTGCGGTCCACATCGTAGTAGCGATAGCCGATGGTGCATTGCGTGGGCCGGCGCGGGACCGAGCGCCTGGGCGCGGCGACCTTGTCGGCATCGGCAGACAAAGGCGGCGCCGACGCTGCACCGGGCAGCGGCTCGGCGGCAATCGCATCCAAGGGGTCAGGGGATTCGAGCTTGAGCCAGCACCGCGATGTCTTGGCTGTGCGGCGGGTGGGTACGGTTTTCGAACGAACGGAAGCGTTACGGGGCATGACGTTCTCCTTTTGAGTAGGAGTCCGCCATCGCGAGACCAATCGGGGTGGCGGACGGTGCGGGTTGGTCTACCGGTCAAAAGGCAACCCGGCGGGCCCGAAGGCCCCCACGCACCGCCCGCCATTGAAGAGCGAGCAGGCCCGACGCAATGTCGAGGCAACAAAAAAGCGCCTGACATAGACGAAGGGCGCTGGTGCGCCATTTGATTCGGGAGACCAATCCCGGCTGCGGAATTTGCCACAGCTAAAAGATGATTACTCGGGCATATGAACTTGTCAATACTAAAAACAGCAAGACTGTAGACATCTGCAGGACACACTTCCGGCGCCGACTGATTCAATTCGACTCCGATATCGAGAAGAAATGTATAAACTTGGGCGACCTTGCCATTCAAAGGTCTCACATGGTCGCTTTGGATTCGCGCTACGAGAAGCTATACCCACGGGCAGAGGTTCTTCAAGATGAGGTCGTCCTCGCTCAAGCCTGGAAGAAGACTCATACATTTATTAGGCGCCACAATTGGTATGCCGACGTGTTGGAGCTCGATGCATCCGGGATCTGCCTGCCGGAAAACCTAAAGAAATGGTCCAGCGAGCTATTAGTTGGCGAATACGAAACATCCGCGGCGTGGCTGGTTCCAGCACCAAAGAATGGGCTATGGTGTTTCCGGCCCGAATCCGAAGGCGGTTGGCAGCCGCGACTCGCCGAGAAGGATAAAGCACCAGTATTACGCCCACTTGCTCACATCGGTGTGCGGGAGCAAACGGTTGCGACTGCCGTTATGCTTTGTCTCGCTGACTGTATTGAGTCCATTCAAGGCGACCCATCTCTGCCAGCCGATCAGGCGGCCCAAAGAGGAGTATTCAGCTATGGAAACAGGCTACATTGCAGCTGGACTAAGGGACACTCCGTTGCGTCGTTTGCGTGGGGTAATTCGAACACGTATAGCAGGTACTTTCAGGACTATCAGAGCTACGTAGCACGACCATTAGCAATTGCGAAGAAAGTCGATGCCGGTGAAGACGCCAAAGTATTCATTGCCAGCCTAGATATAAGTGCATTTTTTGACAACATAGACGTTTCACTGCTCATAGAGAAATTGAAGACCGCATACCAAGAGTTCCACAAAGAATCCCTAGAGAACCTCCAATCTGCCGACGAAGGGTTTTGGGATATTGCACGACGGTCCTTGAGCTTTAAATGGCGCGATGAGGACTTGGCTCTCGGGCCATTATTTCGAGACAGCACTCTAACCATTGGCCTTCCCCAGGGCTTGGTCGCAAGTGGGTTCTTCGCAAACTCCTACCTGCTCGAGTTTGACCGCACAATGGGGTCATTCATTGATAGAAAGCCACGAGGGAAGAGCTTTCGCGTTCACGATTACTGCCGCTACGTTGATGACCTAAAGTTGGTCATTTCAGTGGATAGTGCCGAGGACACACCCTGTGACCTCGCCGAATTGGGTAACGAAATCAGTATATGGGTTCAGGGCCTGCTTAAGAAACACACCACTCCATCCGCGCGCACTGGTACTCACCTGCGACTTAACACGACCAAGACCCAACTAGAGCCCCTCGTTGAAATTGGCACCGAATCTGGTACAGGTGCGCGCATGAAAGCGCTCCAACAGCAGCTAAGCGGCCCCTTTGATCTCGACTCTTTGCGACAGACAGAAGCTGGTCTCAATGGACTTCTGTCATTAGCAGAGCTCGGCCTTATCGAAGAAGTGAAGCCCGCACAGGGTGCTCTTCGCCTTGCGACTGTGGCATCGCTGAAACACGAGGTGAGGGATGACACACTGACGCGCTTTTCGGCCTATCGCCTCGTACGTTCGTTACGTCAACGTAGGAGGATGACCGATCTTGCGCAGTCCAACGATGGCGAGAGCGCAATCAACGCATTGCGGCATGATTTCGAGGCTGCGTCGCGACGGCTGGTTTCTGCATGGGCGATGAACCCATCCCTTGTTCAAGTGCTCAGATATGCCCTGGACCTTTGCCCCAGCACCGAGCTCTTAGAGTCTGTCGAGCAAGCGCTAATGAGCAAGTTGACCGACACTCGCCCAAACTCGGATTTTGGACGTAGGGTTGCCTACTACGTTCTCGCAGATCTATTTAAAGCGGGGGCGACTGAAACTGGAAGAGAAGCCAAGCAAGATCTGAACTTCCAAGTTGCTGACATAGGCAGCTATCGCATTGCCCTTGCAAACCTTGCATCGCAAATCATAGACAAGGCGGAAACACCCTGGTATGTGCAACAACAAGCAAGCCTATTCCTGGCCTCGGTCGGTCAGGCAGCCACGTTGCCACAAGGAGTACCCGAGCTTCGGTTCTACAGAGCCCTTCACCTGTTCGCTCGAGCCAAGTCCTCAGCGAAAGATATTTCCGTTGAAGAAGAAGTCGTAGTGTCGCTAGTCGGGCATCAACTTCTAGGAGACGAAGCACACTATATCCGCTGGTTTATAGACTTTGGCGATTCAAGGAATAGGAAACAAGTGTCAAGAGCTTGGCAGATTATAGCGGAAACGTCTCCGCAATTACTGAGGCACATGCTGATTTCAAAGCGCAATGCCATGATTTCTTTGATTGAATGGGCTCCTAAGCATTTGAAGCGATTTGAGGAAAAGCGCTGGCATGGTGGCAGTAACCCGTTACCTACGAAAAAATGGTTGCCACTACTAACTGTAATCACCCATCCCTCCCAGATTTTTAGCCAAGAGAATTCACTTCTGAAGCTCGCGGAAGCACTAGGAAGATCGAAAACTATACGCATCTTTGCTTCGGAGCTGCTAACGCCGTTGAATGTGCAAGTCAGGTCCGACGACTGGAATCAATTGAGCAATCCCAGTCTAGCTAGACTGGACGCACAAGCGGTCGAATCACTTAAGACAACGGACGGCACGTACGACACCCCATCTTGGTGCCGCCCGGAAGACGCGTGGATGTATGCATTTGGCCGTTTGCTACGCGCTGCCGCTACGGGGGAGCCGGATTTTACCGCGCGCCATTGGCTAACAAGCAACGACACAGGTTGGTACAGCGGCCTGAGAAGCACATGGCACAAGCGCCGCATGGGAATGCTTCACTCAGCAGAAGCTTTGAGAGGAACCACCGCAGCCATAACACCATGGTTCTCGGATTTGCTGCTGCACCTTCTGCGATGGCCCGGCATCGCCGAGCGGAAGAACAAGGAAGCGTCCAGAATTCTGACGCGACGTGATTTCGCCAACACTATTAGAATACGTCTAGAATTCCAGAACAAGATTTACGGCGTTAGCAGCCAGCTACCGATTTATCGCTATCCAGTAGAGTGGCCTTTGGATGCAACTCGCGGATTACGAGTTGCATTGGTTCAGGGCCTAATGCCACTTCATGACCATTTCAATGGCGGACTAACTGGCATTGATTGTACTGGCTATCGGGAGAAACATCGAAACCATACAGCGGCGTTGCTACACCTTGCAGAAAGGCATCTAGTTGCGCGTGATTATGTACTGGGAGCGTCCAACAAGCCACACTTCGACCTTGTCGTGTTTCCTGAGCTCAGCATTCACGTCGATGACCAGGATCTCATGAGGGCGTTCTCTGATGCAACTGGTGCGATGTTGTTCTATGGACTTTTGGCCGCAAAAGAGCCCACAAGTGGTGAACCCATTAATGCCGCTCGATGGCTTGTCCCGCAGCGACAAGCTGGCCGCCGATCCTGGATTGAGGTAGACCAAGGGAAGTTCAACCTAACTCCCGAAGAGCACGATCTAGGAATAAAGCCATGGCGGCCATATCAAGTAGTAATCGAGTTACTTAAATCTTCCAATCTTAATAGTAGCCCCTACAGGCTGACAGGCTCGATATGCTTCGATGCTACAGACCTTTCGCTAGCCGCTGATTTACGTAATGAGAGCCATATGTACGTTGTTTCGGCCATGAATAAAGACGTGAAAACATTCGATGGAATGGTAGCAGCGCTGCGATACCATATGTATCAGCATATCCTCATTGCGAATATTGGCGAATTTGGGGGGTCCACCGCTCAGGCACCCTACGACAAAGAGCATAAACGGCTCATCTCGCATTCCCATGGTGGAAATCAGCTAGCTATATCAGTCTTCGACGTGCGCCTA
>Ga0182005_1001163_pt1 | contig 10887 bp, 4 predicted proteins | sample Sormic07211103_1_FD_123021 | JGI IMG/M metagenome (GOLD analysis project Ga0182005, IMG submission 123021) | Rhizosphere microbial communities from Sorghum bicolor, Mead, Nebraska, USA - 072115-103_1 MetaG | ecosystem: Host-associated > Plants > Roots > Rhizosphere | place: USA: Nebraska...
TGACTTTTTTAGGTATTGGCACTACTCATGTTAACATCTGCCGTGGCGGCAGAGAAGTGCGGAATAGAGTAGCATCACATCGGATTTATTTACTTTACTGGTCGTGGAAATTTCTGGAGCGAATTTAGTATCACGGCTGCAGTATCAGTAGCCTATTTGTAAAAATGAATAGCACAAATGTTTAAATGCAGGACTTATATCTTCATAGTTATTCCTGTTCAACAAATAGTATATAATATTATATTTCATATATCATCCCTAAAGTAGTCCTTTCTTTTGTGCCTGATAGGTGGAAGGCAGCAGATTAAATTTGGCTTTAAATGCCCTGGCAAAATAATTAGGGGTAGAAAATCCAACAGCATAAGCAATCTGGGCAATTTTCATATCGCTGCTTTGCAGTAATTGAGCCGCTTTATTTAGCTTAATTGAACGAATAAATTCAACCGGCGTTTCCCCGGTAAGTTGTAAGACTTTATTATACAGAGATGCTCTACTCATAAAAAGGTGCCTGCTTAATTCTTCTACAGTCAGGCTGTCGCTGTTAATATTATCTTCTATATACCGGGTTACCGTTAACAGGAACTTTTCATCTGCTGATTCAACCTCGTCAACAGCAACCATTACCTTCAACTGCCGCGTATAGGTATCTTTCAGGCGCTTATTCAGGGATAACAGGTTCCTGATCCGGATATTTAATATATCCATATTAACCGGCTTCGTGAGATAATCGCTTGCGCCCGTTTCAAGACCTTCAATATGAAAAACATCGCCTGCAAGGGCGGTCAGTAAAATGACAGGAATATGGCTGGTCCTTTTATCAAATCTGACCTTCCGACTCAGCTGTATACCATCCATCAAAGGCATATTGATGTCACTCACAATTACCTGTGGATGTGTTGACAATACTTTCTGCCATCCTTCTCTCCCATCAGATGCTTCCACGACTTTATAATACGGCTGCAGATTGTCTTTCAGGTAGAAGCGGCAGTCTTCATTGTCTTCAATGAGCAACACGGTGAGTTTTTCTGCAGCAGCCACTTCAGTACGCAGGCCGGATAAAGCTTGCACGACTTCCGGTTTGCCCTGTTCACCGGATAGTTCCACTTCCTGCAAACCTGTTTCTTCTATTTTTTCCAAGGGTAAGAACACAGTAAATATGCTGCCCTTGGCGGGAATGCTCTCCACATTTACTGCCCCTCCGTGCATTTTGATAAATTCGGATGTTATAGAAAGTCCAATGCCACTTCCCTGATGCAAAATAGCCGGATTCTCATCCCCCTGGTAAAAGCGGTTAAATATCTTTTCCTGCACTTCGGGGGACATTCCTATGCCTGTATCTGCCACTTTAATGATAATACCTGCATCCGGATCCGGGTCTATGCTTAGCGATATCGCGCCACCCTTGGGGGTGAATTTAAATGCATTTGAAAGAAGGTTGAACAATACCCTTTCCAGCTTCCCCTTATCAAAAGCGGTATAATAACGGGAAATGGAGCTTGTGAAAGAAAAACTGATCTGCCTGTGCTCAGAGATATCCTGGAATATTTCCAGCACTTCAACTATAAAGGAAATTATGTCCTCCCTTGTAAGGTCAAGTTTCGTTTCCTGCTCTTCCAGTTTTCGAAAATCCAATAGTTGGCCAACCATGTTTAGCAGTCTGCGTGCATTCCGTTTCACCAGGTTCAGTTGCTTCAGTTTTTCAGGAGCAATTTCGTTACGGATTAGTTTTTCTACAGGCCCTACAATGAGCGAAACCGGTGTGCGGAATTCGTGGCTCAGGTTCACCAGGTATTTGATCTTCAACTGTTCAAATTCACGTTGCCTTTCCGCTTCCTTCCGATCCATTTCAATTGCCTGCCTGACCTGCAACCGCTCCTGCTCAAGTGCGAACCGTGCTTTTAGTTTACGGATAGCCCGATATCGGAGTCCCCACAAAACTGCAACGGCAGCTAACAGATAAAATATGTACGCATAGAGCGTTAACCAAAAAGGAGGCCTTACGTATATATCGATGACGGCTTCTTCCGTATGCCATGCGCCATCGTCACAACTGGCCCTGACCCTGAAAACATATTTGCCGGGCCGCAAATTAGAAAATACAGCCAACCTCGATGCACCTATATCATTCCAGCCTTTATCGAAACCCTGCAACATATAGGAATACCTGCTCTCCTGCGGTGCTGTGTAGTTCAGCGTGGCAAAACTGATAGTAAAGTGTTGCTTATAATCAAGGCGGATGCAATCCGCTAATGATATATGTGACTGTATAGCTGAATGTTCTCCGGGAATCACGGAAGTATTGCCCATTTTAAGATCAGTCAATACAATGCGGGGTACAATTTTGTTATAATTAAGCAGCCTGGGATTGAAGTAGTTGAATCCCTCCAGCCCACCGAAAAAGAGTTCTCCCTTCTCCGTCTTTATACCGGCTCCCAGGCAGAATGTACTAGGCTGCAAGCCGTTATATTGATAATAATTCTTAAAAAGGCTGGTGGATGGGTCAAAACTACTGATTCCCTTATTGCTCGTTACCCACACCTTTCCGGCATCATCTTCCAGTATCTTGTAGATGACAGCATTGGATATACCCTCCTGTTCAGCGTAGCGGAGAAATTTGCCTGTCTGTGGATCGAACAGGCATAATCCTCCACTGTGAATACCTACCCAGATCCTGCCACTATGCCCGGCACAAATGGTTTGAATATTATTACCAGGCAGATCACTGTTTTCCATGTTATAGGTCCTGATTATTTTACCTGAAGGATCCAGCATTATTATACCTGCTCCAATTGTGCCAATCCAGATATTGCCAGCTTTATCTTCCTCTATGGTTCTGATAAAACCACGGTTTAAGACGGTAATGCTATCATTCCTGTAGCGGATTAAACGATCAAAACGCCTGAACACACCAGATACCGGATCATACACGTTCACACCATTTCCATTTGTTCCAATCCAGATATTTCCACGGCTATCTTTTTTCAGGCAAAAAATATCGTTGCCCGAAGGCTGGTGGTCATCGTCTCCTTTTACATAATGATGCGTCTTTCCCGTTTGCATATTCAGTGTGTATATGCCATGCATAAATGTGCCTATCCAGAGTAATCCGTTGGCTCGCTCCAGAGAAAGTACAGCAGGCGGTTTGGCGTCCTGGCAGAAACGGGGATGGCTGAACATGCCAGTGCTCCTGTGATACAAATTAATACCACCTCCATCCGTGCCTACATAGATATCGCCATTGCCATCTTCAGAAAATGACGTTACAATGGGCGCCGTCAATCCTTGTGGGTCAAACGGGTTGCTTTCCCTGAGATTAAAAAAAGCCAGGTTCCTGTCATATTTATTGATTCCTCCCTGGTATGTTCCAATCCAGTAAATACCATTGCTATCGATGTAAATACTCCTCACTGATTTACCCCGTAGGCTATAACGATTCCTGATATCATGTTCTATTCGCTGCGTGGTCTTCTTTTGCAGGTCGAAAATATTCAATCCCTCTTCGGTTCCTACCCAGATTCTATCAGCATTTTCAGCAGCCAAAGACCAGATGCGGTTGCTGCTCAGGGAATTCTTTTGAGCGTTGCTATGCTGATAGGTACGGAAATGTCTGCCATCGGGTAGCAGCATAGCCAATCCATGATCTTCTGTGCCAATCCACAAATTACCATTGTGGTCTTCAGTGATTGCCTTTATAGAATTATCAGGTAAAGAAAGGGAGTCAGTAGGTTCGCGGGTAAAGTGCATAAAAGTATCAGCTTGTGCCTGGTACTGGTAGAGACCTGCGTTGCTGCCAATCCATAGCCGATGCCTGCTATCTTCTACTATACAGGTGATGATATTTGATACCAGCGAGCCCGGCTTTCCGGGATCTGCCATATAACGATGAATCTTACCTGTTACCGGATTTAACCTGAACAACCCGATGTAACTACCGATCCACACCTGCCCGGTATGATCACAGAAAATGGTCCTCGCCGTGTTATTTAACGTAAACCTGTAATTGCTGAAGGAGTCTTTTTTGCGGTTATAACATGATAATGTAGTATTTGTACCTATCCATAAATTGCCGGAACTGTCTTCATGTAATGCAAGTATTGAGTTGCCTCCTATACTGGATGAGTCCTCCTCCTTATGCCTGTAGACAGAGAACGACAGCCCATCAAACCGATTCAGTCCGTCATCTGTTCCAAACCACATAAATCCATATTTATCTTTCAGGATAGTGTTAACGGTGTTGGAAGACAATCCGTTACTGGTAGTGAAGTTGACAAAGTTGAGGTCACTTTTTTGTGAAAAAATTACCAGGGGAACAAACAGCAGGAATAATATATAAGAAATACATTTCACAACAAAATGGAATTAGTGGGTCTCTGATAGATCGGTAGTTAAAGTGTATTTCTGACAATTTAATGAATTTAATGGCATGATAGCATAGGAGAAAAATTTTTTATGCTGCTATCAAGGCAATGGGTTAACAACTGATTTCTCAATAAAACATAATAATAGACTAAAACATCCTAATCCAGATAATACCCTAACTTTTTCAATCGCTCCAATATCGCGCCCTTCGTTCTGTCAAAATAAACCGTCAACCTGCTCACCGGCATCCCCTTTTCAAACATAATCTTCAATTCCTCATCCTGCCGTGCCGACCATGGCTTACCTGTCTCTTTAATCGCTTCCCTCTTCTTAATAAACGTCTTCGCTTTATTATCCTCCGGCGTATGCTTGTTCAAGCGCCGTAATGATGATGACTTGATATTATTATACGGATTCCCCTCTGCCTTTACCTTCAGTACATTAATATAAGGCGAGCCGGGAAAACCTGCGGGCACCAACGTCTCCGGTATATTCAACTGCCCCTTTGTTCTTGTCACCGCCACATACAATAAGTTCACTTCCTCTATCAACCTATCCACATCAGCCTCCTCTTTCTTATTCAATTCCTTCAGCTTTTCCTCGGCAATAAAATCATTTACCAGGTACACTGTATCATACTCCATACCTTTGGCCCTATGCACAGTAGAAAACACCATCTCTGCCTTATGTCGCTGATCATCTCCCACATGCAATGCCTTCAGTTTCTTCATAATCCCAAAGATCTCATTGCCATATTCCTTCACAATCTCTACCATCGTACCCAGCTGCACATCCTCTGTCTTCTCTATATACTCCTCCAGCTCCTCCAGGTTGCGCATCGACTTCACCACCTTATCATTCACCCGGTCAAGATTCCCATTCTGCAAATTCAATACATCATACAGTGACGTACCATCGTCTGCATAGGTATACGAATTAATATTTCCCTCAAAATAAATATGCTTCACCTTCGGATGATCCGTTATAAAATCTATCGCATTCAATAACAATCCCAGATTCGTTCTCGCTATCGTAGCCGAAAGATTGCCCAACTTCACAGGCTTAGGCTGTCCAAAAATGGTCACCTTTTTCGTCTCCGCTAAATGATTCTTCCAGAAAAGAATTTCAGATGCCAGATTTGCCACATCCTGCACATACCTGAAACTCGTTGATAATCGCAGCAAATCAAAATTTGCCTTCTCCAATGAATTCACCGCATGCCGCCAGCCATAGATCTGCTGATGCACATCCCCCACTATCACCTTCGTTCCTTCCTGTTTCAATATCACATCCAGCATCACCCCCGAAGCATCCTGTGCCTCATCAAAAAGGATATAATCGTAGTATAAAATTGGATTGACCAGCTGGAACTTCTTCAAATAGAAATCATGGGTGATCTCTATTTCACCTGAATTCATTTTATTCAGCATGGCCCGCGCGCCATTCTCTATAATTGTATAGAACTTCGTAACAAATTGTATCGCCTCCTTATCTGTCAGCGTTTCCAGATAATTGAGCTCCATGATCTTAACAGTGCTACTATTGCAATAATAAGCCAGGAACTTATTGATATGCGTCGCTATCACATACTCACTATGCTTATCTCCATTTCCTTTCAGCCGCAACATATCCACAATCTCCCCATTCTTATACCCCTGCCCCCTCACCTTGTAATTATGCTGAAACACTATCTGCTTATACGCCAATGAATGCGCTGTCTCCACCCGTACATTTGACAGCCCTTTCGCTTCAAACTTACGCGTCGCCTCCAGCCTTACTGATTTGTTAAACGCCAGGTATAATATAGATGGGTTTCCCGGTCTTGTTGCGGCATACTCTACTATAGTCGTAGTCTTACCGGATCCTGCAATGGCATTAATCCGCACACTCCCCTTCGATTGAATGATCGCAATCTGCTCCTTTGTTAACTTTATTGAAGAATAGCCATTCCGTTGTTCCATAACTGCAAATTACCAGCTAAACCCTGAAATAAAAAAAGCAAATCCTTATTTGGTAGCTATCATATTGATATTCATGAAGGCAGCCGCAGGCCCTGGCCAGATTCCACAGGCAATTATCTACGACGGGGATGTAAAAGGACTATTCCTTAATTAATATGGCCAATATTAGGATCGGAAAAAAAATCCAGGTATTTCACTTCAAATCTCACCAGGCTATACACCGCCCCATCGCCGATCCGGGCGGGTGTCCAGTCCCCACTTGTTTTCTTCATCTGCGTAACGCAACAATGGCATAACAACTGTCATTGCCAGTAGGGTTAAAACGTTCTTTCTTTGAGACATAGGGATTATTTATACACCAAACTTAACCATTTTCCCCACTAATAAACTTAATCTCCATAATCTTCTGCTCAAAATCATTCGCTGGTACCAACGCCCTCGATTTTATCCTCGTCTTATAGGTATACACCGTACTCACACTATAATCAAGTATCTTCGCTATCGCCTCATTATCATGGATTCCTAACCGCATCAGGGCAAAGATGCGGAGCGTAGCATTCAGCGTCTCGCCCGACTTAGGCCAGATCTGATCCTCCGGTTTCAGCAGTCCATTAAACGATGTAATGAAATTAGGGAACATGGTCAGGAACACCGTATCCAGCATCGTATACAAACTCTCCTTTTCCTCATTCACATGAATGCCCTTCATCAATTCGTTCACCTCCTCATACTTTTTCAGTTTAATACTGTGCAAAGCTGATTGTTTCATCCGCTCCAAAGTCTCTATATAAGAAGAACAGGTTTTAAAGAACAACCCGATCAACTCCTCCTTTATCTTCGATGACTCCCACAACTGCTTATTCACATTTTCCAGCTGCGTATTCTTCTCCTTAATCAGGGCCTCACTCGCCTTGATCTGCAACATCTGCTTCCGGTAGATAAATAACAAAAAGAACAACACCACCGCCACTATCAGAAAAGTCAGGAACCCAATCAATAACTTATCCCGCTGGTGCTGCTTCTCATCTATCACCTTCCCTGCCACCAGGGGCAACAACGATTCTATCTGTACCGCCCGGTTCCGCGTACCATAAAAGTTCGCATTGCGGGCCGCCGCCTGCATGAATATGTATGCATCATTTGTCTGGTTCATATGATACAACTCCTGCGCCAGCAGAAAGATCGCCAGCGTTTCTTTGGTAGATGACCGGACATCTCCTATCGCCGCCAGGGCTAAAAATAACACCCTGTTCTTCTCCTTATAAGCAGCACTGATACGGGTGGCTACCATCGCCACCCCGTGCGGCGACAAATCCTGCTGTATAATTAAGTTGAAAAAATAATCCGGTGTTAAATTTTTACCCTTCAATGAATCCGGCAAAAATGCCAGGTCTATCTTTTTCTCAAAATCATTAAAAGGTGTAATTACCTGCGCACTCCTGAAATCCAGATCCGATTGCTCATAATACCCCTTCGAGAAATAAGGATCATTGTCATAGTCCGCAATACTCTGATTCAACCTTGCCCGCATTGTCAGGTAATCACTCCACTGCGTCTTTGAAAATTTACTGGTATCCATTTTCCCAATCACATCGAATGCTTCTTTATAAAATCCGGAAAAATATAACGTGTACCCCAATTTGATCTCACTTTCTATCAACTCGTCCTTTTTATGAAACCGCTCTGCAAGGGCAATCCGCTTCTTTACATATACATATGCCGAATCAAATTTAAAGGACGAAAACTCATCATATATTTTTGCACACAAATTATAGCGCACGTCAAAATCATTGCTGTCTGCCCGAAGCAATGACGCACGTAACTGCGCGATCCTATTTAGCCTGCCAAGGTCATAAGTACTTTCTTTTTTCAATTCCATTTTTAGCACATCGATCAGGCTATCTGCATCGACATGCTGCGCATACCCCTGAAAAAATACCATCGAAAGAACGGCAATAAATAATATTCTATTCATATATAAGTACCCTAAAAGTACAATTTTTGCCCCGAAACGCCTTAGATTTTTCCCCTTCCTCACGCAAACAACCATCTGATTTACAATTATATACCTTTATAAATGGTTAGATTTTTCAAGACAAGATCATCCACTATACACAACTCCCTTAATTACTCATTTATTTTGACCCGCTGCAGCGATATTAAAACAAATCCACGTGAACTATTCAAGCACTCCGTTATGCTACAAAACTTTTTACGACTTTTTATTTGTCTCATTTTCATCACACTGGGGAATTCCACTTTTGCCCAAAACAGGGCAATTTCAGGCAAAGTCATTGATTCTACCACCAATGAACCATTGCCAGGGGTGACAATCAGAGTAGTAGGCTCCAAAGCAGGTACTACCACAGATGTCAACGGCTCTTTTGTATTGTCTGTCACTACCGCCGACCAGGCACTCGCCTTTTCGTCTATTGACTACCTTACTAAAACCGTCCAACTTTCCAATCAAAACACAATATTGGTAAAACTGGCTCAAAACATTCAGAACCTGAAGGGGGTGGAAGTAGTCAGTGTCGGTTATGGCACCTTAAACAAGAAAGAAGTGTCCAGTGCCATCACACATGTCAGCGCGAACGAACTGAAGTCCGTCGCCGGAAATAACCCGCTCATGTCCCTCCAGGGAAAAGTAGCGGGCCTCACCATTACCAATACCGCCACCGCCGATCCTAACTCCTCTCCCAGCATCCAGCTCAGAGGCGTATCTTCCCGCAGTGCCGGCCTGGGTCCATTGTACGTCATTAACGGTGTACCAGGAGGTAATATTGATAATATTAACCAGAATGACATCGAATCTATCGACGTACTCAAAGGTGGTGCTGCTTCTGCCATCTATGGTACCCGGGGAAGCAACGGTGTGATCATCGTGACGACCAAAAAAGGAACAGGCGATTCAAAACTGATCTACAACGGCTATGTCAGTATTGATAAGATCACCATGGCACCCAAGGTGCTCACAGCAGACGAATTCCGTCAATACCGCGTCCATGCTACCCCTACTCAGGGTATCGATTATGGCGCCAATACCGACTGGATGAAAGCCGTAACCCGCAATCCAACCTACGGACAGAAACATACCTTACAGATCTCCGGCGGTACTGCAAACGATAATTACTTTGCCTCTGCCGACTACCGGAATGCCAATGGTATCGACCTCCGTGCCTGGAAAAAAGAATACGGCGCCCGCCTGAACCTGAATCATATTTCAAAAAATAATGTCTATACCGTATCGCTCAACGTGGCGCCCCGGTATATGAAGACCAGCAACGCCGATCAATCCAATTTCAATAACGCGATCACACTCAATCCTACACAACCTGTATACGATAGCACAGGCTTCCATTATCTCAATACCGGCTTCTTTGCCAACAACCCGGTGGAAAATGCAAAACTGATCAAAAGTCAGGCAGAGATAAAAGAACTGGATATGAGCGGTTCTGTAAAAGTAAATATCCTGAAGAACCTGTTTTCTACAGTGACCATCTCCAATATTAAATCTTCTTACAAGAACCTCTTTTTCCGTCCGTCTACCATGACCACTATCGTGCATGCAGGGCAGACGACCAAAACCAACTATGCTTCCCAGGAACAAGTGGACAACGATCAGCAGAATCTTGAATGGACGTTCAACTATAACCTTAACCTGAAAAGAAATCACTTCAAATTGCTGGGCGGCTATTCCTACAGCTATTTCAATTATCAGCAATTCAGTGCCAATAACTACGACTTCCCATTCGATACATTTGAATGGAATAACCTGGGCTCTGGTACCTGGAATGGTGGCGGACAGGGCAATGGCCAAAGCGCCGTTTCCTCCACCCAAAACGATTCCCGGCTGGCAGCGTTCTTTGGCAGAATCAACTACGATTTTGACAACAAATACATCATTACCGCCAGCCTCCGCCATGAAGGCTCCTCCAAATTCGGTACTGACAATAAATGGGGCAATTTCCCGGCCGTGTCTGTTGCATGGCGCATCTCCGACGAGAACTTCATGAAAGATAAGATCAGCTGGTTGAATGACCTGAAACTGAGAGCTGACTACGGTGTAACCGGTAATCAGGATTTTGGTAATTACCTCTCCCTGCTCTTATACGGTGGCTATGGCTACTTTACTTTCAACGGTGTCACCTACCAGGTATACGGCCCTTCACAAAACGTGAACCCCGGCCTGAGCTGGGAAAAAGCCATCAACTTCAACGCTGGTATTGACTTCGATGTGCTCAACAGTCGCCTGAGCGGTGCTGTGAACTACTATGTTCGTACCAACAAAGATCTGCTGGGATACTACAATGTACCGCTACCACCTAACTCCCAGTCACAGACCTTCACCAATGTCGGTACCATGAAGAACTCAGGGATAGAGATCCAGTTGAATGGACACGTCATCAAACAAAATGACTTCAATTATAACGTATCCTTCACCACTGCACTCAATAACAACAAGTTCGTTTCCTTCTCCAACAAGGTGTATCAGGGATCTCCCTACCTGGATGTAGCAGGATTGCCGGCTCCAGGTAGTCCAGGTACCATTCAGCGCGTACAGGAA
>Ga0182005_1001164_pt1 | contig 10879 bp, 15 predicted proteins | sample Sormic07211103_1_FD_123021 | JGI IMG/M metagenome (GOLD analysis project Ga0182005, IMG submission 123021) | Rhizosphere microbial communities from Sorghum bicolor, Mead, Nebraska, USA - 072115-103_1 MetaG | ecosystem: Host-associated > Plants > Roots > Rhizosphere | place: USA: Nebraska...
GGTTGTCGTTGGTGGGGAAGCCAATACCTGATTTTATGGAGTATCAATCATGCTGATTCTGACCCGCCGGGTCGGTGAAACCCTGATGATCGGCGACGAGGTGACCGTCACCGTTCTGGGTGTCAAAGGTAACCAGGTGCGCATCGGCATCAATGCACCGAAAAATGTCGCAGTCCATCGCGAAGAGATTTACCAGCGCATCAAGAACGAAGGCGACGCCGGCAGCCATTCCGGGGACGACCACGACCAGTAAGGTCTGAGGCTTTACGAGTCGACCAAGGTTAAGTATCCTTGCCGGCTCGTGAAGGCAGGTCCTTTACGAAACATCCCGGAGAGTTGCCCGAGTGGCCGAAGGGGCTCCCCTGCTAAGGGAGTATAGGGTCAAAAGCCTTATCGAGGGTTCGAATCCCTCACTCTCCGCCAGTTACGCAAGAAGCCCTGTTCTGCAGGGCTTTTTTGTGCCCGAGAGAAATGGGTAGCGTGGACCCCCGCATGGACCCCTCTCATGCGATTGCCTCATCATCTCGTTCGCAGTTCTACCGGCATGCTTCACTTTCGGATGCGGGTGCCGATACCCCTTCAGGGGGTGCTGGGTCGGCGCGTCATCAAACGCTCGCTGGGCACCCGAGATTTGCGCGCGGCGCAGGGGGCGGCGTACACGCTCGCGGGGCGCTACTTGGCACTGTTTGACCAGGCACGGAGGCAACTGGGAATGAGCGAGGTTCCGACCACGACGCGGCTGTTGCCCGAGGATGACCCGGCAAGCCCGTTTTACCTCCCCGCCTACCGGGTCGAGCGCACCCAATATGGCTATGCCCTGGAGACGAACGGCTCGGTTGCCGACCATGAGCAAGGCCTGGAGGCGCTGCGGGAGATGATGGCCGCACCGTTGCCGGCCGGCCCGGAGGCCGCCACGGCGACGCGCGAGCGGCTTCAGAAGCGCGGCGGTATCGCCCTGGGCGAGGCGGTGAAAAAATACCTGCTCACCCTGGATGCCTCGCTGCTGCCAGACAAGACGCGCTCACAGAAGCGGGCAGCGGTCAACGGGTTCGCCAAGTGGAAGGGGCTTAAGACCCCGGCGGCGGAGGCGTCGCGCACAGATGTCAGCGAGTGGGTCCAGACCTTGCGCGTGGCTCAGCTGGCGACGCCAACGATCTCCAACAAGTGCAGCTACCTCAAGGCGTTCTTTGCCTGGGCCCAGAACGCCGGCCATTTCCCGCCAGGGGACAATCCGGCAGCAGGCCAGGTGGTGTATGGCACGCGGGAGAAGCGGCTGAGGAGAAAGCTGGGCTTTGAGCCCTTCAGCTCCGAGCAGCTGCGCGTTATCTACGCCCACGACAACTTGGCCAAGCTCAAGCCAGCCATTCGATGGGGCGCTCTGATGGGGCTCTATACCGGGGCCCGGGTGAGCGAGATTGGTCAGCTGGCGTTGGATGACTTTTTTGATCAAGACGGGGTGCCCTGCTTCCGCATCACCGCAGCGGGAGAAGGCCAGAGTCTGAAGACGGACGCGAGCGAGCGCATCGTGCCCATCCATCCCGAACTCGTGGCAAAGGGGCTCTTAGAGCATGTCCAATCGCTGCGTGAAGCTGGGAAGTCGCGGTTGTTCCCCCGCACGAAGGTCGGCAGCGTCAACGGTGCGGGTAACTTTCTGTCGGCGGCATTTGGTCGCTACATCGCAGGGCTAGGAGTAAAGCCGAAAGTCGGGAAAGTCGGCTTCCATTCTCTGCGTAAAACGGTCATCCAAGCCATGCAAACGGGCGGCGTATCGTCCGAAGTCCGGGCCCAATATGTTGGGCATGAATTGTCAGACGAGCATCATTCGAGCTATTCGCGTCGATACATCGCAACAGAGTTGGCCGCCGCAATCCATCCGTCTTTGGCATTCTGCTATTAGCGGGAGTTGCGTCATGGCGGCTTTTTTATGCTGGTGGCACTTTTGCCACCGCTCAATCAAGGAGAGCGATCCATGTATTTTTGGCCGATTTTGGTTGTTTGGTCAGCGCTATACGTAATTGCTTGTTATCTGATGCGCGACATTAGGTCGGCGTCGCTTTATGTATCAGCGGCATTCATTTTTTCAATTTTCTTGCTGCTGAGAACCATCGACGCTCTGGCAAAAATGTTCCCGGCCTCTACCTTCGTCGCAACGCTGCAACAGCAAGCCGCTCTACCGAAAGCGGTCAGAGTCGGCTTGATTGCCGGGGCGGTGGTCCTCACGGCATTCGTCATCCAATATTTGCATTGGTGATGACCGGTCTTTCTGGTAGGCGTCATGAAGCACGGCCCACGTCGTCAGGACGGCTGTGCAGCCAAGTACGATCGTTTCGATGAATGCGCTCACGGGCTTCTCCAACAACAATGATGCAGAGGGATGGGGCCGTGGACGTTTATCAGATTTTTCCGGTTAGGCAAGCCAGCCTTCGAGCGCCTCTTACAAGTAACCTTCGAGTGCTTGCGGGGCGCTCGGGGGTTCGATGCTCGGCAGGCCCACTGGGACTGGAAGAATGTGTGGACTCAAGGCTTTTCTCACTCATGTCATTCACCGACCAGCAGATGCTGGCAGTCATGGAACGTGCGGCGGAAAGTTCGGTGTGCGCGACCGGTTCGGCCACGGCGCGCTTTTTGATGCAGGGCGGTCAGGTTCGCTATGTGTACCAGTCCAACGATGGCTCACGGTACACGACTGTGCTCGTCGACCGGTGCGCGAATGGATAGCCTGGTCTCGGTTTTGGCAGTTATGGTATTCCTGGGCATGTCTTCGGCGGCGTTCTTTGGGCTCGACGCACTCATGCGGCGGCTGCGCCTTGGCGCGGACGGCCAGCGGATTCTGGTCGTGGTTGCTCTGGTCATCATGGTGGTGGTGTTCGGCTTAATTTTCGGGTTCCATGGCTACCTCGTTCCTTCTTGGGAAGAACGCGGCCGGCGATGACATTTCCAGGGTTCGGCCGTTCAATGCGCACGAGCAACGGCGCGTCTCAGAGTTGTTCCAACTCGCCGCGAAGCCGGAGCAAACCCAAAGTCCAGAGCCGCCAACGCTGACGCGTTGGCGCAACCGATTCTTCAAATGTGTGACGCTGAGCATGTCAAGTTTCCTTGACATGCTCGCGCGACCTGCTTAACTGCTGTAGAGGGCGGGCGCCGTGCCCCCTCCGCATTGCGCGTCCTGGGCATGAAGCCCATCCGGTCCGAGGTCGGCCCGGCTCACCAAACAAGGAGAAGTCTGTGACTCATGCCCGCCCTCACCTCACGACCCATGGCCGCGCCAAAGGTCATTCCGCACTCGGTGGGGTCGCCTATCGGTTAGGCCTCAAGCTCTATGACAAGCGCACCGACACTTGGCACGACTATCGCCGTCGGGTGCTCAATGAGGAAATCGTTGCGGCCTTCACCCTCGCGCCCGCGGGAGCCCCATCGTGGGCCACGGATGCCGCGAAAGTATGGGAAGCCGTGGAAGCGGCCGAATTGAGGAAGGATTCGCAAGTCGCTCATGACTTTCGCATCCCCGTGCCGTTCGGGCTGAGCGCCGAGCAGGCGGAAGCGATGGCGCGCGCCATGGCCCAGCACATCGTGGACACGTGGGCTACGGTCGTTTCGGTCGGCCTGCATCGCGATTCTCCCATCGACGCGCTGGGCCAGCCGAAGCCATTTGGAAAACAAGGGTTCCATGCGCACATCTATTTTCCCACACGCGCGTTGGCCTTCGACGCCGATGCCGTGCGTGACGCCGGCGAAGACGGGCAGGGCGATTCCGATGGCTGGCGCTTCGGCGAAAAGCTGCATGCGTTCTCGAAGAAGAAAGCCGCCTCCATGGTCATCACCGCGTTGAATGCCCAATGGGCGACGCTGGCGAACACGCATGTGGCCGCCATCGGCGGGGTGCCTGATTTCACGCACTTGAGTTACAAGCGGCTGGGGCTCGATAAGGTGGGCCAACTGCGGCTCGGATTGAGCGCTTCGGCCATGGAGCGCAGAGGCGTCGTCACCGCGAAGGGCAACACGCTGCGCGCGCAGCTGGCCGGTGAGTCGGCCAGCCATGGGGCTGCCCCAGAGGCCGCTCCGGTGAGTGCGAATCCCACGACGCCCATCCCCTCAGCTCCCGCTTCCCTGCCGGTGCCAGCTCCGGCTCCGACGCCGATGGCAAAGCCAACGCTAGTTCTTCCTCCCGTATCCGCCGACGCAGCGGTTGCCGAGCCTGCGCGGCCGGTGCCGGAGACCCGCACTCCTTCTCCGCCCGATGCCAGAGCATGGCTCGAACCGGCCGACCCCATCGTCATCCGGCCACCGGTCTCCCCACGGCCGAGTCCGACGAGCTTAGCCGGCCGCTTTTGGACTGAGCTGGAGGGCAAGCCCGAATTGCCGCAACCTTCCGCCGAGCAGCGTCACCGCTTGGTTGAGTGGTTGCAGCGCATCGAAAAAGCCCTGCGTTCGCTCGCGGCCCTCGCGTTGCGCTTGGCTGACCTCCGCGAGCGCCGGCAGCGGGACGACACCGCGCGCTGCACTTTCCTAGTTGAGGGTGACGCCGTCCTGCGCCAGTGCACTGAGGCGCGGGATGCCGTAACAGCGTGGAACCGAGACCATGAGTGGCGTCTGCGAATCGGGGTAACGCTGAACCTGTCGCGTCAGCCGGCCGAACTTATGCGCTTGCAGGGAAGGGTTACGTCGCTCAACACCGAACTGGCTCAATTCGAGCGAGGAGCCGCAGATGCGACCCAGCGCGTGGCCATGCTCGACGCGCGTATCCGCACGGACGAGGCAGCGCAGGCCCAGGCGCGTGACGCGCTGGTCGCCAGCGTCGAGGCCGTCCACGGGATGCAGCCGCTTTACGGCATGGTGCTGTTGAGCGTGGCCGCTCCTGAGCAGGTGGCGCCCCTGACGGCGGCGTTGCCGCCCTTACCACAGCCCTCCGCTGAGCCGGGTGTATCGGTCACACTGCGCACGCCCGATGGCGTGCTGGCGCTAAAGCCAGAACCCGCACGCCTGACGCGCCCTTCGATGTGACGGCTGTTACATGCCATTGCCACCAGTGGTGTGCTCCGCTGGAGGTCTTTGGTCGATAGGGTCGTGGTTGTCCCACACGGAGACCAATCCGCAGTTTCGGCGCGCGACAGCTGCTGGGTCCCCGCCGAGTCACCGGAACAGCCCGGTGGCTCGCCAGCGACCTCAATGAGAAGCGGACACGCCTATGATGCGGTGATACTAGGGAGAGAAGGTGATGAGCGTGAACGAGGCGGCCGAAACGATGGTGGCAAAGCTCGGCGAATACGCCGAGTTTTACGACGGGCTCAGCTTTGGCGTGATGTCGTTCGTGCCCATCGGGACCCGGTCGGTCTTGAGCTTGGACACTTATCTGATGGGGTCCATGGCGTCGACCCTCCGCGGTATGGCTGCGCTGGTGAAGCTGGGCAACATCAACGATGCCTACGCACTGGCGCGAAAGCTCTACGACGCTGCGCTGATAGGAACTTACATCAATCTGTATCTCCAGCGGAATGCGCAGCCTGGAAAGCCGCTGATCGAGCGCATCGATGGGTGGATCACCGGAGCGAGGGCGCTTCCCAGAACAGGTGAAATCGGAAAGTATGTGGACGCCGCCCAGGAGCTAAACGCGGTCCGCCCTTTGCTGAGCGTTCCTCACTATACGGCCGTGCGTGACCGGTGCAACGACCAAACTCACCATAACTTCCTTGACCACCTCCTTTTAAACGATGGCCGAGTTCATCTGAAGAGCCGCGCCGAATGGATCGAGCAATTGGGCGCCGACACACTCGACATCATCATTCTGCACTTGGCATATTCCTTCTGCCTGAGCGGGCACTACATGATGTCTTCCGATTACATGGATGCGTTGGAGGCGGGGATGACCCCGGAACACGGTTCGGAAGACTGGGTGGCGCCCTATGTCCAAGCGTTCCTCACGGAGAAGGTCGAGCCAAGGTGCCCAGGGCTCATCGCGGCGCTCCGCCAGGAAACCGGGATGGAGTTGGAAGGCTGAGCCGTAGAGTCGGGGTTCGCGCCAAATGCCATCTAGTGCCACTGTTTCAGCTGGTGACCGAGGCCACGGCGATAGCATCGAGCAGCGCTTCACGGTCGAAGGGCTCCGGCAATACGACGGCTTTTTCTGGAAGTGGCCCAATGTCATTTTGGAACGGGCCAGACATCACAACTAATGCAGCCTCGGGATGCAAGACCTCGACGGCGCGGAGGAGGGTGCCTGCGTGAGGTTCGTCGGGCATATCGGCGTGAGCGATGACAGCGGCTAACCCCAACTTGAGTAACGCGACAAGCGCCCGCGCCTTGCGGTAGGTCACCGCCGCGTGAACCACATAACCTTGCCCAGACAGCGCAACGTCCAGCGCCTCCGCCACCAAAGGGTGGCGGTGTGCGACGATGATGTGTCGGTGACCGTTCATTCGTCATCGGTCCGATAGGCGGGCACGGACATTCCACTTTTCCGCGTCACCGCACCAAGTTTTAGGGGGCTAAAGGCGTAAAGCGCATGGTCGAGCGTGGCACATTCATGCGGGGCTCCATTGTCCAGCGCCTGAAGCACTCCCCCCGGAGACACTGAGTATGGAAGCTCGCCGGTTAAGCTGGCGTGTTAACGCAGCGGGCTAGCTTCGATGAGCACTCCCCTGGCACCGCTCAGCATGAGCGTTTGCTGTTAACAGGCGCTGTGGTTGCCTTGTGGACACGTTGGAGGACTTAGGATGCCGGCGATGGACGAAGGCGCTCGGTCACCGCCGAGCCATCCGAACAGGCCGGTGGCTCGACGTCGACCTTGGCCATAACGGAATGCCTAAGTAATCCAGAGGCTAACGGACGACGCGGTGATTCGCATCACCGCGACCGCGGCGCGTCTGAACGCACTTACGCAAAAAAGTCGCCTACAGGTTTGTTTTTATGAAGCCTTTCTTGCTCGGGTGCGCGCAGCTTTCTTGGCAGCAGTCTTGCGGCCAGTCGCGCCTTTTGTCTGGGCAGCTTTCTTAGCCGCCGCGGACTTACTGGCCGATGTTCGCTTGGTTGCACTCTTTTTGGCATGCGCCGACAAAGCGCGCGTTGAGGCCGCAGCACTTCCCTCGCGCTTGAGCGCTTTCGTGCTGGCGCGTTTGCGCGTGGCCGACTTCTTGGTGGCGGTGCCAGACGACCGTTTCTTCGCCGCCTTCGTGTCTTGAGCCGCCTTTTTTTTGGTGGCTTTGCTGGCGGTCTTCGAGGGCGAAGCTTTTACCCCAGCTCGCCGAGCCTTGGACAGGCCGATGGCGATGGCCTGCTTGGCCGATCGCGCACCGTGCTTGCCCTCGCGCACGTGCTTGATTTCCTCGTGCACATATTCGCCAGCTTGCGTGGATGCCGACTTGCCTTGGCGCTTGGCGCGCGTGGCTTTCGCTGCAGTTTTTTTCTCGGGCATGAGCGTTCTCTCCTGACGGGAATGAACGACCCGAGCCCCGCGGCGCACACCATGGTCGCGAACGCACCGCTTTGGCCCGGTCCATGCCTAAGGTAACGGCAAACGCCGTGATGCAGACGTGTCGACCGAACGACCCCAGGCTAGGGGAATCCCGTTCAGGAGTGCCGCACCAGGGTGATCTTTCCGTTGGGCTCCAGCCGTCCGATGACAACCTCGCGCTCGTCCTCAAGACCCGCTGCGTGCAACGCCCGGTCTAAGGCCGCGTTGGTGAGGTTCTGGCTGCGCAGCGCGGCGGGGTCGCGACGGCCATTCTGAACCAGCAGGGTCGGAAAACCCTCCATCAGCCGATTGAACCAAGGCGCGCGCGCCGATGCCCAAGCGATGAGCTTATCCGTCATCAAGATGCCGGCAACCCCCAAGAAAGGCCCGAGCGCGCCGTGGTCATCGCCGATGATGGCGGTGCGCAGCGTGCCTCCGGCCAGAGCGATGACGACGACATCAAAAGCCGATAATTCGCCGAAGCTACGCTTGCCGGCCAGGCGCATGAACACGACCAAGCCCAGGTAGGTCAGAGCACCGCGGACCAGGAACGTCCACCACGGGGCAGAGAGGGTCAGGATATCGCTCATGGGTTCCTCCATGCATTGGGTCAGATGGAAAGTCTTCACGCGCGCCCCGCAGGCGCGGGCTTACCGTTTGGACATCGTTCCCCTACGGGTGTGGCGCCGATGTCGTCGCCGTCGCCCCAATTCTAGCGAGGCATGACGATGACACATTCCAAGCAGAGCTGGTTCACTCGCATGGCCATGGCCGTGTCCAAAGCCGCTGGCGAACCGGTGACGTTCGCGCTCGCCGTAGGGGTCGTCATCGTGTGGGCCCTGAGCGGCCCGATTTTCAAATTTGGTGACACATGGCAGCTGGTCATCAACACCGGCACGACCATCATCACTTTCCTCATGGTGTTTCTGATTCAGGCGAGCCAAAACCGCGACACTGAGGCCCTCCAAATCAAGCTGGACGAACTCATCAATGCGCTAAAGGGCACGAATGAAGCGCTTTTGGATTTGGAACAGTTGGACGAGAAGGAACTGGACCGGATTCGGAAGAGGTATTTAAAGAGGGCCGAGTCGGCGCGCCGCGTTGGTGAAAACGGGTCTGACGACCGCGCAACGGAGCGTTAGCGAACGCGGGGACAATTGCGTCTACGAGGCTGTCTCCGACCGTTCACTGCCGGCGCCCCGGTCGATGCGCGATTGGTTGTCGCAGGGAGGGATACGAACAGCAAGCGCGGCTACGCATCACGCAAGTCTCCCGTGATGGATCTCCAAGTAAAGCCAACACAGTCGACGCGCTATCGGAAGATGTGTCGCAGGTCACGCGAATGATGCGCCGACCATTATGGTGGTCGCCCTGTTCCAGACCAAAGGGAGAGTCCGACCGGTATATGCAGTTGCTTATTCCGGTTCATCTGACCAGGCGGTCTGGAACAAAGTGACCATGTCTCCAGAAACCCGAGGATTTTTGTCAGGAGTCGAAAACCGAAGCAGAGCAGAGGGAAGGCCTATAGATGTTGGCGATGGCACGCATCTCGTGCGCTATGGAACAGGTTGACCACTCCGATGCTGGCCGAGCCCAGGCACACCAACGCCTACCGGGCGAGGGGCGTGGTCTTGCTGTTCCGGACTAAGCGGCCACGTTAGTCGGACCGCTCGTTTTGCCGAATTCGCGCTATGCCTTCATCGGCAGGCGATCGAGCCGGTGCGACCATCCGGTAGCCGCTTCAGCGGCACGCTGCCGGGCGCCGCCGGCATCAGGGAGGTCAGGTCATGTCCGATGATTTGAGCAAGCGTCGTCCGCAAGATGCATCGAAAATCAGCCTTACCGAAAAATGGGAGGTTGAGTATTGGTGCAAGAAGTTCGGGTGCACCGCAACGCAGTTGCGCGCGGCCGTGAAGGCTGTCGGCAACGGAGCGGCCGCCGTGCAAAAGCACCTCGGCAAATAACCGACAAAAAGCCGGAGCGTCGGCAGCCATGGGCTGCGTTCGCTCCGGCGAGTTTCAAGCACGTTTAAGGCAGTTGTAGTCGATACTCGGCTTGAAGCGCGCGCCCCACAATCGCATCCGCCGCCAGCTTGTCGTCAAACCGCTCGTCCCATTCCTCCATCGGAGCAGTGGCAGCAATCAGTGTGGATACGTCCGCGCATCTGCGAGCGTCCAGCAGCTCGCGCAACCAATGGCTTTGCCGGGCGTCGGCCGCCTGCGTTGCAAAGTCATCGAGTACCAGCAACCTCACTTTGGTCAGCGCGCGGATGTCGTCCAGCACGGCTTGTGCCGACGCGGCTTGCTCGCACTTCGCAAGCCAGTGCGATGTGCGCAGATACCGCGTGCTGAGCTTCGCCAATGTGGATTCCTGAGCCAATGCTGTGGCGAGATAACTTTTGCCCGATTGAGTGGGACCCGTAACGACCAGGCTGTGGCCCAAGCGCACCCAGTCGCACGTCGCCAGGTTTCCCAGCACGCTTGGTGTGAGGGCATGCTTGCCAGCCGGATGCGTGCGCACCGCCGCGAGCGATACATTGGCCGGCAATGCCGAGCGGCGGGCGAAACTGCGTTGTCGCTTCGTGGCGCGCTCAGCCAGCAAGGCGTCGACCACGGCAATCATGCACTCGGCGTGCGATGCCGCCGCATTCGCTGGGTCCGCTGCCCACTGTTCGAATCGGTCGGCCATCGCGTCTAGCCTCGCCTGGCGCAGGAGCTTGACGGCTTGGCTCAGCATGACGCACCCCCAACGAGGGCACGAGCCCCTTTGATGTTGCGCCCACGGGCGGTCGGCTGTGGCGTGTCGGCTGCTTTGGTGGCATGGGCCATCAACCGGCGCAGCGCCGTCAGGTTCGCCGACTTCATGTGCAGCGCCTGCTCTACAACGCCATCCACCAACACGGTGCCGTGTTTTGCAGCCCACGCATGCACCTGCTCGCACGCGGCCATGCCGAGATACGGGCGGTCGGTGCTCAGCTGCGCACTGACGAAGCGCGCAATGGCGGGACCCGCATCTTGAGCCCAGCGCAGCATGCCCTCCGGTGAACGGTCGGCCTGCATCTGGTGGGCTTCCGTTTGATGCACCCGCATCGTCGTGTGCCGCCCGCGGTCGCGGCAGTAGGTGTGGCGTGCCACGCGCTTGCGCTGATGAAAAATCTCCACCACCTCGTCTTGAACGCGCGCGTCCACGCGCTCGCCCACCAAATGATGCGGCACCGAGTAAAAGTGACCCTCGACCGCCACATGGTAGTCCTGGGGGACTTTGGGGATGATGTGCCACTCGCCATAGAGATAGGGCTCGGCGGGCAGTGGGCGCAGGTGGTGGCGCTCCAGGGTTTCAAACCGCCGGCGCCGGGTCTGCCCGTCCTTCGTCATCTTTCGATTGTTCAGACGCTCAAGCGCTTCAGCCACCGCTACATTGATATCGGCCAAC
>Ga0182005_1001166_pt1 | contig 10875 bp, 9 predicted proteins | sample Sormic07211103_1_FD_123021 | JGI IMG/M metagenome (GOLD analysis project Ga0182005, IMG submission 123021) | Rhizosphere microbial communities from Sorghum bicolor, Mead, Nebraska, USA - 072115-103_1 MetaG | ecosystem: Host-associated > Plants > Roots > Rhizosphere | place: USA: Nebraska...
ACGCATGCTGGCTATAATAAATATATTGGTGACACCTTATAGTACGCTGGCACCCGTATTTGCGAGTCGTATATACCATGGGAATGCGACGACATTTAGCTGGTTTGGAAACTGTATCGACATAGGGGCCTAGTGCGTGGCTGTGTATATGGTTGGATTAAAGCCGGGGCGTGATCTGATGAAGATAATTGTAATTGAAGGAATACAAGTAAATGGGTAGACTTAGATACTTATAGGTGATCTGATGAAGATAATTGTAATTGCAGGCCTCACATTTTCCTGCAGTGTGTATTGTTTTTCATTGAGTACGTCATTGCCGGTGGGGTTTTTCTTTGTAGCGCTGGCAGGAGGGGGGAAGATGGCGCAGATTGCAGCGACGAATACTTATGTGCAGACGCAGATGGAGGATCATATGAGGAGTCGGGTGATCAGTTATTATGTGATGGCGTTTCAGGGATGTTGCTTATCGGGAAGCTGATTACAGGGACCATTGCCCATCAGTTGGGAGCTAAGCATACGGTGACTATGCAGAGCGTAGTCGGAGCCGTATGCGTCGCGTTATTTGCATATTATTCAGGAGATGTCAGGAAAATAAACTACAGAAATCCAATTCCAGAATAAGGCAGGGCTTCTTTAATTTTCCCCATCATACCCCACATAAATCTTCTCCGGCAGTGCCTTAAACACAAATTCCGTTACCCCACACAACCACATCTGGTGATTAATTTCATTTCCCTTATAATAAGGCATCAAATAAATCCCCCCTGTAATACTATCCTGCAGACTCTCTTGCAGCACCAATACATCGGCCCCTTCAAAAGGCATATCACTGAGTTCAAGATAACATTCCCTGCCATAGTTACTTACTGTATCGAGCATGGTATCTGCTCCTTCCACCATTTGCAGGGCCTCGATGCCATCTGTCCATTCAGGTAAATCTATATACCAGCTGCCGGCATCCGTTTTGTAAAATCTAAATGTCTTTTTCATCTTATTGTTCTTTGTATAGGGACACACAAAGGTAGAAATCTCCCCTTATTTACACTAGCCAGGATTCACTCGTTCCCCAGCTCTTACCCGCACCAAAAGAATTGATGGTAGGCCCATCTACCACCCCAATTGCCGCCACGGACTCTCCTCTCTCTCCAACAAATATCTCGCAATTGCCGCCACATCCCTGTTCCCCGAATGCACACCACCCCACATCGCGCGCCCCAGCACATAACTCTTCGCATAAGACTCCCAGTCCGAATACGTAATATGTGCCAGCTCATCCGCCGCATCGATATAACTCCAGGCTTCTGTCTCAGTAATGATCCGGGCTTCCAGACAGAGCCTTGTGAGGAAGACTAACCTGCCACAATCCCAGCCGATCAAACCATATTTCAAAATATCCTGCTCATCCTGAAGAATCCCATCCTGCAGCAATTCAGGCATCGTATCCATCAGGTTATGCAACTGCGAAAATGCCTTTCCATGATCCTCGTCGTCAAGAAAATACTCATCCATAATCAACTCCTGCTCCTCCTCTGTCTTCGCCATCATCGCCTTGTAAATAGCCGGCAAATAGTAACGAAAACCCTTGTCCCGAAGGTATTGCAGTTTCGCCCTGGCTTCCTTCGTCGTCTTCAGTTTCCAGTAACTATGCAGCAATGTACCAATCACAAAAGACTTATCAAGCCCCGTACCCAGGGAATTGATATATGCATGCGTCATTTCGCTATAAATTGCCCCAAGCGCCACCTTCTTAATCTGCGTATCCGTCAATGTGCTATCCGGATTGCGAAATACAGGGGTAAAAGGTCTTCTCTTTTTCTGAAATAAAGGTAAAACCCTTGTATATACGAAATAACCCACAGCAATGCCTATGACGAGGTAGGTAAGTAAGGTTTTCATGTTGATTAGAAAATTAATTGGGAATATTGGGTGCTAACAATTCTCAATATCTACTTCATGTCCCTATGATTTAAAAGCAAGATAGGGAATAATTTAATGGCAAAAAAAAATGGGGGTCTTTTTAACCCCCATTTCATGGTATCTCTATAAAACCTCGCACCTCCACTTTACTGCCTACTGAAACAATACTTCGACCAATCTACCCCTACCACACCCTGCGCTTCTCTAGCTGCAGACAACGAAGCCGAATTATACCACTTTGTATGTATATCCGCCGCTCCACTCACCCCACTTACCAGTTGCAATCTATAATCATACTTCTTCTTCCTCGTCGCATCTCCATTGTACGTATAATCGGTACTGGTTATAACCGCAATGACTACCCCGTTCGCCGGCGCAGCATCCAACCTTATCGTACAGGTCCCGCTACTCACATACGGACTATACACCGGTACCCCCGCTGTACTCCTGTACACCAGCTGACAAGTCATATTCGTCCCAATAGGCTGAAAATTCACCGATACCGTCGTACCATTCACCGTCAATGGAATCTGATTAGCCCCTGACCATCCCGGTAATGTCAGTGTATCTGGTGTTAATGTACCTCCACTATTCGTAGTCTTTACATAAGGCGTTGCAATCCATGCAGCCGGATTTAACCAGCTAGGCTGCCATTCCGCCGCTATTGACATCCCAAAATTCGCATTCAGCAAAGCCAGACACGCATTTTTCCATTTTCCGAAATCCACCGTCGCCTGCTTCGCCCTGTACTCCGTAATCAGCCTGCGCATCTGGGCATCCCCCAATCCGGAAGCCATCCCATCCAGAATACGGTTACTCGCATAACGCCAGATCCAGGGCACCGCACCATCCCCCAATACATTGCCTACAAAAGTCGGAAACGTACTACTATACTGGTGTCCGCCCAGGAAATTACGCCACGTACAAATCTGCTGTGATCCATTAAACATATTCACACCTTCTGCAGAAGGCCCACCAAAGCTGCCATCCTGCAACCACCCACTATAACATTCAATCGGCATAAAGGGTGCAATAAAATCCGTTCCATTCAAAAATCCCAGTGAACTGAAATTATTAGACCTCCTGGCATCCGCTGTTTGCTGCAACCATACATCCCCGCCTTCATGGAACCATGCGGCATTCCTGGCACCCGGCAGGTCCGCCAGCACCGCATGAATTCCTTCGTGCACCATGGCACCCTGCTGGTACACGGCATCTGAAGCCGTGTTCGATGGATCAAAAGCATACACCGGATAGTAAGAAGCAAGGATCATCGGCCAACTGGTCCCGTTGTAATAAATAGCACTCTGCCAACCACCCAGCTCTGTATTCGGAGCATTGTCCGTACACAGACCGGAGCCATACAGGTACACCGAACTCTTATACCCCTTTTTAGCCCGTAGATCCGGCGGCCAGCCCATCGTGTCGCGGAAATAAGCAAAATCTTTGTTCAGTCTTGCCAACATGGGGGTAATTGCGGCACTGGTCACTTTGGAATTTTTGTTAGGTCCCCAGCGGAACGTCCACCAGTTTGATGACTGGGTACCTACTACCTGCGGACAATCATTCAGGATGTTGGCAGGCATAGTGAGTGAAGGATATTCACTCCTGAAATTGTAATTGAGCGTGGGAGAATACGTGGGCCAGGTGTAAGCATCTCCTACAGCAGCTGCTACAGCCAGTTGATTGTTCTGGTCGGGTCGGACCTTTGTTTCTTTGCTACAGCTGAGGGCAAGGCAAGCCACAGCCATCGTGAGAGATAGGCGTTTCATAGTCGTTCTTTTGAGGGTTTAAAATCTGATAACCAAGATTATTGAATTATTCAGGTTTGGGACACCTGCTTTTTAGCTGGTTGTGTTTGCATTTTAACCAGTATAGCGTAGAAAATTGTAAGGAACAATAAAATCCTTTGTGCGGGGTGTAACCCAATTGCCTTGCACTATAACACCCATTCAACACAGCATAAATACCTCCATCCCTAAATTAGCAGAGGCTGCCATCAATCAAGATAGCAGCCTCTTTATTGTTGTTATGACAAGTACATTAACTCCGCGCAGGCTCCTTAGGGGCCTCATGCTTTGTTTTCAATCCCAACAGTGAATACAGAGGGCAAAAGCCGGTGAGACTGGTCAGCAGAAGAATTACTGCTATGATCATGAAAAGACTGTCTGTAAGTATCTTGTTGTAAAACAGGAAGATGGTGATGATCGCCAAAATTACGCGTATCAATCCATCAACTGTACCGACATTTTTTTTCATAGCGTTTAATTTTTAAATCAGTTTAAAGGTAAAAGAAATATAGTCGTGGAATGGTGACTTTCGTCATTAATAGTAATGATTATGGTGGAATAAGAATACTATCAATGGAAGTTTTCTATAGAATATTGCTCGTGGAATCGTTGTCTCTCTCGTTGCTAATATACAAAATTATTTAAAAAATAACACTTCGAAATAGTACATCAATTTTAGCCTGTTTTATTTCACCTTCCGCTCCCCACCAAATCCCGCTATAAAATTAATCGCTGCAACCAGATTGCCTCCCTTACTGATGGCACCGTCAAAGTTCCTCCCGAATGAAAACGTCACCTTCCTGTTCTTTGCCACCTCATATTCAGTACTCAACACCAATCTCCACGAAGGATCCAGCATACTATTCCCAATTACACTCCGGTACAATGCCTCCCCGCTCAACGTAAATTTATCATTCAATGTACTCAACAAAAACCTTGCGCCCGCATCAAATGTAGAAGCATGATCTGCACTGATTTTGCCATCTGGATCTGCAAAAATCACCTCCGGATGATATAAATACCTTACTATAAACATGGAAGTAATCCCCTTATTCCCGTTTTCATACCCACCTGTCAACCAGGCACCCGCCTTGTTCACCAGACTATTATCAAACCGGTTATCAGGAAAATCAGCCACCATTCCTGTCGTAAAATCAAGGAACACGCCCTTCCGCTCCGTCGGGAATGAGGCCGCAATCGCCTTTGCCCGCTGATAAGCTTCTGTGCCAGGCAGGCCTTCCTGCTGTATAGAATCCACCAGGTTATGCATTCTTTGCAAGTCCGCGACCATCTTCGCCATCCGCTCCCTTTTTTCCTCCCGCGGCAGGGTTGTATCCCTTGCCAGCGCCACCCGCAGGTCTTTCAGGATCTGAAGAGAGTCAGAATACATATTTGGCAACTCATATGCATTCAACAAAGCCTCCTGCTGTTTTATCAGCTCCAGGTACACCTTCCGGGTATTCTCTGACCATCCCGGCCGGATTATAGCAAACTTTATCCCGATAGCCACCTTCGTCGTCTTCAGACTATCCACATCTTCCTGTCCCTCCGGCCCCATATGTGTAAACCCTGCTGATATAGTAAATGATTGCAGAAAAGCATGTTTGCTGCTGTCAAAATCCTTCAGGGTATACTTCTTCGCCCCAAATAAGAAAGGGGCTATTTCAAACGCATAACTGTTCGGAATGGCTGTGAGATTATTGGTGGCGTTCTGTATCGACAGCCTGAAACTATTCAGGTCAGAAGGTCGTTCTATCGCACTGGTAGAGATCCCCAGCATGTTGAACGCTGGCGATACAGGCGACTTTAATACATCCAGTGTGATCGTTGTATCTACGTTCAACTGGCCCTTTGCATCCATGCATAGCACAGCCAGGATGGCTAAAATAAATGGTATTCGTTTCATGAGGATAGCATTAAGAAAAGTCAGTGAAGAAAATAGTGATCTTGTAAGCGGCAGAATCACCCTGTTCCTGCACCGTCCTTTCCATTTTGTACCGGTAAGGCGCAATACCCCCGGTTAGGGAAAAATCAAGGCTCGTCAGGTTCGAATCAGTAGCTACGTCGGTGATGATCGTGTAAACTTCCAGGAACTTATTCACGAGAGAATTGCCCGTTCCAATCGTAAAATTGGTGATGGAACCCTGAATATTGCTCCCTTTCTTGTTGGAGTCAATGATCACATCAGATACAGCAGATTGTCCGGTCGTACCGGGGAATAAATTCATCACAATAGGGCTGTCAGATAGATCGACTTTGTATTCATCATAGTGGTTCGTCTTGCCGGTAGTGTCGGCAAAGACTTTTTTTAGTGGCGTAATTGACATGTCTCGATATTTTGGTTTTAGCTACAGCTTTAGCAAGCTATATTTGGGGTTTGAATAGAAAAATTGGTTGAATAGTCGCCTGCAAATTAAGCATTCGTATATTTTTTTGTAAAAATAATTAAAAGGTCATTTATGTTTTATGTTATGGTAAAGAGTTCTTTATCAGATAAGCCCTGAATGCTGAGGATAGGATAAACCGGCAAAACTCAGGTTACAAAGATCAATTTTATTATCATCAAATATATTTTCGTAAATATGTCCTAATATAACATTAACTTCCCTAACAGGAGAATCAGTTTCAGTAATAGGCAGTTGTCCCGGCAGTGTTAACTTTAATAATTACCTACCTCGCAGGATTCAGACTGAACTCAAACCATTGATTATCAATTAGCGGATTTACCCAAATTTATAAACTTTCCTTTCCGCTAAATTTTCATAGGCAGATTAACGATGAATTGTATGAAAGCAATCTGATTAGATCGTATTTACTATTACCCAAAATACCCATTGGCCTGTAAGGCAGACTGAACTATGGCTAACTTGAAGTGTCCATGTTTAAATTGGATAAGTTATTTGAAATGTCGACATTTCAATAGCTGAGTACGGCTTTTATTTGCTGTATCATCAGCCAGAGTGGCTCATCCCTACTTATTTAACGGCAATTCGGAATATCATAGTACCTTAGGTTAACAATAGCTTTGTTTTTCAGATCCTGCTTTTTCACCTTACACCTTAAAATTTAATCGTAATCATGATTAATGAACCCGAGAATATAATAGCTATTGGTGCCTCCGCCGGCGGTATGGATGAAATTAACACCTTCTTTGATAACACCCCTTTAGATGGCGCAGCCTATATAATCGTTCAACATCTATCCAAAGATATTAAAAGCAATATGGTAGAATTGCTTGCCAGGCACAGTAAATTGACGGTGCAGGAAGCTGAAAATGGAATAGAAATTAAGGCAAATCACGTTTACCTGATTCCCAATAATAAATTTATGACGGTTCGAAATAACCGGTTATTCCTGACAGGTAAAGAACATGAAAAAGTACCATATCTCACCATTGACACGTTTTTTAATTCTCTTGCAATTAATCATGGTAAAAAAGCTGTTGCCATAGTGCTCTCAGGGCTGGGGACTGATGGATCAGAGGGAATCGCCGCAGTTAAGAAGGCCGGTGGCCTGGTGATTGCCAGGGAACCATCCACATCCAGGTTTCCTGGTATGCCATCGAATGCAATTGCAACCGGGTTTGTAGATTTTGTTTTAGAACCGTCCGCTATGCCCGAAGTAATTGAAGATTATTTATCACATCAGCTGGACGCAGACCATAGTGTACAGGGAAATGAAAATACAATTGTTTCAATTATAAACTTTATAAAAGAACAATTACCCATTGATTTTTCTGATTATAAACTTACTACCATTCTTAGGCGAACAAAGCGCAGGGCGGCCTATTCCAATTTTATTTCATTGGAAGATTATTATGAATTTCTGCGATCAAACCCTGCAGAGGTGGTAACTCTTGCCAAAGACTTTCTTATTAGCGTCACATCGTTTTTCAGAGACACGGAAGCTTTTGAAATTATAGAAAATAGCATTTTGCCCGATTTGCTGTCAAAGCTTAGCCCCGGAGAAGAATTGAAAATCTGGATTGCTGGTTGTGCTACAGGCGAAGAAGCGTACTCAATAGCCATACTTATCAAAGAACTATTAAAAGGTCCTTACAAACATATCCCGGTAAAACTTTTTGCCACGGATCTTGACAGTGCCGCATTGATGTATGCCGGTAAAGGGTTATATCATTACAGTAGTGTAACCAATATTTCTCCTGAAAGGTTAAAAAAGTATTTTATAAAGGAAAGTGAGGGTTACCGGATTTCGCCCTTAATAAGGCAAATGGTAATATTTGCACAGCACGACCTGGTGAAAAATCCACCTTACTGCAATATGCACTTCATCAGTTGCCGGAATCTGCTGATTTACATGACGCCCTATTTGCAGAAGAAAATATTTTCAATGCTGCTCTTTGGGCTAAAATTCAAGGGCTATCTCTTTTTAGGCTCAAGTGAAACCCCTTCTTCAATCATCAACAACCTGGAAGTGGTCAGCAAAAAGTGGAGATTGTATAAAAATATCAGTGAGAAAAGAGCGATTACCTTTGATACATTTTCAATTCCGGAGGTGCTAAATTCAGGTTCCATAACCCCTGTAAGGGAAAGTGCCGGGAGGAACAAGGGGTATGACGTGATCGAAAACCTGAACGAGGTGTTGGCTAATGAAATGGATTACCTGGCTATATGTGTCGATGAGAATTATCAGGTTGTTAGATCATATGGCAATACAACCAAATTCCTGCAACAACAAAACTTTAATTCCAATCTGATGGAGTTATTGCCGGAGCAACTGAACCTTGCATTTAATACCTTAATCAGCCAGGTATCTGTAACAAATAAGAAAATTGGCGTTAAAGGCATTCCTGTCAGTTTAAAAGGGAATAATATTTCCGTAAGTCTTTCCATCTGTCCGTTGGAGACCAAGCCTGGAAATGCTACATTATTTTTAATAATTTTCAAAGAGGATCAGGGCTTTTCTGACAAACATGCTGAATACCAGGTTTTCAACGAAAAGGCGTATAATATCCAATACGTTTCAAACCTTGAACAGGAATTGAAAGAAACAAAAGAAAAACTTTCTTTTGCCTATGAAAGAATTGATGCCTACAATGAAAATATGCAGTCTTTCAACGAAGAACTCATTTCTTCCAATGAAGAAATGCAAAGTACCAACGAAGAAATGCAATCGGTCAATGAAGAACTACATACTATCAATGCCGACTACCAGTTAAAAAACAAACAGTTACTTGAAATAAATGATGATTTGAACAATTATTTCAGGAGTAATATAAATGGTCAGGTATTTCTGAATGAACAACTTCAATTAATTAAATTTTCTCCTGCCGCTGTTAAATTGATCAACCTCCAGGATAGTGATATTGGAAGGCCTATCAGCCACATTTCTACTAATATGAAAATGAGCACCGTTGTAAATGATGTAAAAAGTGTGCTGAATGATGGCGTAGAAATCACCAGGGAAATCGAAACTGATGAAGGGAACTGGCACCAGATGAGGATTGTACCTTATATACAGGAGGTAGATAACAAACGAAGGGGTGTCGTCATTTCTTTTAACGATATAACTGCGCTGAAAAAGGCCACGATAGAACTGGATATAAAAAATGAAAGTCTCCTGCGTATTAATGCGGATCTTGATCATTTCATTCACATGGCTTCGCACGACTTACTGGATCCACTTAATAGTATAGAGTCAAGTATTGCATTGATGAACCTTTTGAAAAATGACAACGCAGAATTAATAGAATTCACACAAATCATCAATTCATCTATTAAAAAATTTAGTTCGCTGATAAAGAGTATCTCTACGATTGCCAAACTGGAAAATAATAGGGCCGATATGGAGAGTGTTAATATCGGAGAGGTTATCAGTAATATTGAATGGAGTCTTGAAGAAAAGATAAAAAAATCAAATGCACTGATTACAACAGATCTGGAGGTTAAAGAGATTTTTTTCTCCCACAAGAATATGAGGAGCATTTTGTATAACCTGATATCTAACGCAATGAAGTTCTCGAGTAAGTATCAGCCAAAAATTCATATTCAATCCTGCCTGCAGGGAAAACATATTGTTCTGAGTGTAGAAGATAATGGAATAGGTATGACCCCGCAAGAAATGAAAAAGCTATTTACTATTTATGGAAGGTTAAACCCTCATATTGAAGGGCATGGAGTTGGATTGTATCTGGCCAGAAAAATTATCCATGCTGAAGGTGGAGATCTTAAAGTTGAAAGCGAACCTGGTAAGGGAAGTAAATTTATTATTTATCTCAACAAAGTTTAAATTTTACATTCAACAGCCAGCACATCTGTGCATATTCGATATTCCCCATTTGAATTGTATACCAGTTCAATGGAATAATATAAAACAGTAATCCGGCATTACTCGTTCGCGGAACCATTATGATTTACCGGACATGCCATGTACTACATTAAATTAAAATTCTGACAGATTATATCAATGGCAGAGTTGGTTAAAGCGGCGTTAGTACAAGTTGCTTACAATATACCCCACATCTTTAAAAAATGATATGTTGCAAACCTACTGCTCTCTTTTCTTTTATTAGCTTATAGTCCCCCTGATACCTCTTTTGCATACTCTACAGCTAAAGATCAATCTATCAACGAATTTCAGGTATGTTATTTGGTTCGATGGGTTGGTGCCATGTGGTAACCCCGGTAACAATCCGGGAATTATTACCTAAAGAATTTCACCTATAGACAGCTTTGTAGCAAACGTTCACTCACATTTTAACAGGCACTATTTACTACACAGCAAAACTTAAATGAAAGATATACAGTTGCTGATATTTCCATCAGCAGTGGATTTTGGTGGAAACGCTACCGCTCCATACGTGGATAGTGACAATGTATGAACTATTACCGGCTATAGTGACCCGTTAATTGAAAGAAACGTCTCAGTTATAATGCCTGAGGCACAATTAATCAGACATGGGATGCTGTTTGGTCTTTCAGATAAACAAAATCTGATCACCTGGATTCTTCTGTCTGTATGTGAGGGAAAGGTTATCCAGACTTCGGGCACCATCCATATTTCAGCTACTTATATATCCGATCTTGTAAATGCCTGTGTTGATCTGCCAATTGACAAAAAGCAGGCATCCGCCATTTGACCAATCAGGGTCTGTTAACCTATTTCGGGTTTGCAAAGGCATTGTTCCTCAAAAAGGATGGGATACTTC
>Ga0182005_1001167_pt1 | contig 10867 bp, 11 predicted proteins | sample Sormic07211103_1_FD_123021 | JGI IMG/M metagenome (GOLD analysis project Ga0182005, IMG submission 123021) | Rhizosphere microbial communities from Sorghum bicolor, Mead, Nebraska, USA - 072115-103_1 MetaG | ecosystem: Host-associated > Plants > Roots > Rhizosphere | place: USA: Nebraska...
CGACCGTTCGCGGGCGTGTGAACCTTTCGCCGGCCGCGTATGCACAAACGCATGGTCAGTTCGCGATCGCTATTTCCGGGCGACTGGTCCGGCCGTATCTGACGGAGCACGTCGAGCACGCCGAGCCGAGCAACGACGAACCGACCGACATCACGACGAGGACTTCCCGGTTGTATCTGGATGTCGAATCGATTTCGCTGGTGAGCCCGGCGAGTGGGGCGGTGGTGTTGAAGAAGTTGAGTTTGTCGAAGTAGGGGGGGCGTTGTGCGGGGTAGTTCGGGAGTGCTGATGCCGGGGCGTTAAGTGAAACTTTCCGAAGTTGCCAGTGTGCTGAGTTGCATTAGTTCTAGTTACACGTCACCATCGTTGAAAAGTCGACGGCTCGCTCGACATGTGCGGCCGCATCCAATCGGGTCGTTGTTTGCGTGCACGTCCTGAATATCAGTACCCGCGTCCTTTTCTATAGTTTCGGTTACGGCAGCCCCACGCTCGCATCAGCGGAACCGGTTGAGAGCACGATTTTGATGGTTGAAGGTAAGCCCTACCCTTTGAGGAAAGGCTTCACCACACTCCAAGATTGGGATTACGCGTTTCTTCAGCGCTTCCTCGACAGCGAAAAGGCAAATCTTTTCTTTGCTCGATCTGTCGTTATTGGCGAGAGCCCAGCAGAAGCTATTCTGCTCCTGACGCTAACCATCGCCGCTGGATGCTTGCTTATTGCTGATGCGTTTTCAAGCAAAGGTCCATTTGCTCGGAAAAGATTCCGACTGCCTGCCCGAATGCTTGCGCTAGTTCGCCTTGCTCTTCAGGTGATTTACCTCGAATTACACATACTCGGTATTCCCGCGAACTGCTCGGCGAGATTTTCGCTGCGGACGGAAGTACACACTGTGGCGGCGTCGTGGCCGAAGCGGACGATGCGGCACTAGCCGCTAAGGAAACTGCGGCCTTTTCGTCTATCACTCTAGTGTTTTTTACGGATAGCGATACCTTTGTGTGCAAATCTGACGTGTATTGGAGGGATTTACCTTGTGCGGTGGTGTAATTCTGCAGTGAATTCAGTAAATCCTGTTCCGACGGGGCACTGAGTGTTACAGCAGTTAGCGCAGCTCGGAGGTCAAGGCTTACTTTTTCAACATAACTATTAGTGAGATGAGGGATGGCGGCATAGAGAGACATTATCTCTGGGTGGATTTGTTGGCGAGCGTCTGCTGGAAGAGCATCCAGTAAAGCTGGGTCAATTGGATCGAGCAAATCCCTCGCGCAGCGCATTCTTTGAGCGGCTCGGTCGAAGGCCAACGACTGCACGCTGGGCTGGTAATGATTATCTAGTGCAACGCTGCCAGCAGCTATTCCGGCACCGACATTTCTCAAGGCGATGCTGCTCGCGGCGACACCGCCAACCGCAAGAAGACTCCCATAAAACAAGAGCTCATGCGTTATCATTTTTGCATAATCACGGTGCCGGCTTGCGGTATTCAATTTTTCAGTGAGTCCAAAAACCAGGTTTCTAGCATCATCTACGGTCAGAGGAACAGCGGTCAGCTTCGCTCCATCATTGACGAGCGCACGTTGGTCTTCGGCATTAAACATGGGATATAACCACGAATCCGACGCGCAACCACTAGCTAGGAGTGCAACTGAAGAAAGAAAAATAGTCTTTTTCATCATTGGCGCCGACAAATATGCGTCATATAGAAATCTTTGCGTACGACGAGAATCGCTATATCGTTGGCCACGCATTCTGGACCGTAATTTGAATCGATTGATTTGCTAGTCGAACCGCATTGATGCGGACCATCAGCGCGTCAAATGCAACTTTGCTATTAAGTATCTCGTTTTGAGCCATCAATGTGCCAACGAGAATGCAACCCTCAGTGTCCTTCGGAAAGTTTCCTACATGAATACGAACTCCGGAGAATCCGGGGACATTGTCTAGTAGAGGTGTGTAGTATTGGTCACGATAAAAATACGTCACTTCGACGTTGTATGTGCCAATAGGAATCGCAGTTGAGCCAAAAACCTTCCAGGCGCTCACTGGCACATTAGGCTGCTCGCGGTACACAGGCTCTAAGGTGTACGAGAAAAAACAGTCGTCAATGAATAGCTTTCCTTCAGTGGATTGCGGCGTCTTCGTGACGCGTTGCAGTAGAAGATTCACTGCAGTTCCCCTTTTCTTGTCGTTGTGATGCGGACGCCGGCGGTTTTGGATAACGTCCTCGGCCAAACTTGAATATTGGTGGTTGAACTGTCAAAGTTGAGAAATCGCATCCCAGACAAACTGGTCAACGGTATCGTCGTTAACGTAGAAGTGAATCTCGGTTATGTTATTTCTATCTGCGGCAGTGGCATATTGTCGAATTTCCTGAGAGCTATTTACCGAACCGAGCTCGCCGGCCATCGGGAATATTTTTCCAGTTTCGGCGCCGATATTTTTCCACGCATTTAGCGAGGCGATGTAGTTAGATAACGGGCCCGCGCCAACGGATATTGGCCCATGGTCTGTATCAGTCCTCCAGTAGGCCTGAGGGTAGACGGCGTCGGAATATTGCAGAAACGTAGTCCAAGGAAGAGTCGGATAAGGCTTTGCCGCCAAGTAGTGTGAGGTAACACCAAACAGCATCGCCGGATTTGCTTGGCGGATAGTTGAGCAATAGTCGTCTGCTATGTTAGCTAATCCAGATTGGTTCCAGTTGTAAAGCGAACGGCTATTCCCCTCTGGGTCAACGATAAATCCGTCCAACCCTAGTTGGACAATCTTTGCCGTATCTAGGGCCTGTCGATGTGCCGCATCGGCGTCGGTCGGCGGATATCGCCATCCGAGGACGTCGATGTTATTTTGTTTCATTCTCGGAATAAGATCAGAGAAATTGGTGTAGCTTGTACGGACGCAAACGGCTCCAAACCCACACTGATTTGCCTTTCGAATTAATGCATCAATATTGGGCACGTCGATTGCCCACAAAATTTTTCGATAAGGCATCGCTTTCTCCGAGGTGAGATGAAGGTCGAGTATGTGAGATATTTATCTTTGTATTGCATAATCTCCGGGGGGCTGCCTTCAACCCTATTTATGGATGCATTCATTGAGATAAGAGTATTGATAGGGTATTTGTGCGGCTTTTTCAAGTATTTTTTTCATGAAAAAGGTGGTGTCGGTAAAAATAACCGCATCTTTGTTGATGCTGGGTATGTGAAATATTAGTGAAATGTTTATGAAAGAAACATGAGAAATGGGGCTTGATGGTGGGTTCGTTGAACAGGCTGTTGAAATACGTTCCGCAGACGTCATCCGAGCGGAACGTAAACGATGAAGCAAGGAATCGAACAACACTGAGAGCGAAGCGATGCGCTGAGCGCACGGCTAAGCACGAGCGAAACTTTCGACTTCAAACGGCGATAGGGCTCCTGAACGAGACCGACATCCAAGTAGACGTTGGCCTCCCTTAGTGACAACATTGTCTATTGGCCGGAAAATATTGTCCCGACTGGCGAGACCGATGATAAACGTAAAGCGACGACTCAACTGTATCGCTCGTCCGACTGTTAGATAAACGACAAGAAAATGAGAGTAAAGCTAAAGAGTCCAGACAGACCACGATAATGCGACCGTAATGTCGTCGCCGACGCTGTTCGCCCTGACGAGGCTACGGCGCGACACGAACCACTGTCGATGTGGAGTTGGCGTCGACGTCGCGTTGACCGTGTTCGTCACGCTTGCCGGTGTAGATCTTCATTTCAGCGACAACGGATACCGTATCGCCGGCACGGACGACAACTGTTTGCATATCGTGCATTTCCGCGTTCGGCAGAAACTCGTAGCTATCTCCGGCAAGTTTCAGGAGGTCAACACTCGCAAGAAGTTGACCTTCATCTTCATGGAAGACCGTGCCCAGCTTCGCGTCGGCGCCAACCTACGAATACGAAGCTGATAAGAGTCGTGTTTGCTAGCGCTCAGCTCAAATGCCGCAGGCCTCGGATTTTTCGACGTCGCATGAATAACTAGCAGCCGGAGGCTGTCGTGGTGCGGGAGCAATTGGGTTTCCAGCGTAATGTTGTCCTGCCAGTCCGTCGAGCCGCCGAGCCAGAACACCCCGAGCGCCCAAGTGCCCGGGCACAAGATTGCGATGCAAGAAAGTCCCTTCAGAACAAAGTCAGCGATTTCGACGGCCCGTTTCATGGTCGCTCTACTCTTTCGATGCAACCCTGCGCCGACTGTGTATCGGACAGCGCGTGTTCCCGACGCCGCAGCTCGGTGGCGCTTACTCGATTGCCGTCAGCCAACTCGAATACGCGCGTCGCAGTCTAGTACGTACAGTCGATGACAAACGGAGTTATTGACGCTGCGCCAACCGAAGCAGTACTGCAAGCTTCGGCCACGGCATTGACGCATGCTTCGAAAGTCTCGCCAGCAACGAGTCGTCGCGTGTCCGATTTCCGAGGGTCGTCCGTAGTCCATCTATTGCACATGAACCACATGACGAGGTAGATCGAAGGTGGCGTCGTATGCATTCATGTAATTGTCGCGCAATTGTATGGTCGGAGCGGTTAGCAATTCTGCATTCCAAAAACCTTTGACCTCAATTACAAGCCGCAGAATGCGGCACTCGCGTCGCATTGAGGCCGGGCAATTTCACTATGACAAGCGTGCGGAGCATTAGCAAATGCCCTTGTGGTGCGACCACGACGTGTATGACTGTAAAAGTAGAGAGACTCGCATGCGGCTTACCATTGACCTTACTTTTCCTTGTGCAACAATTGGTTGGCTACAAATTCGAAAAATAGAAGCCGCAAAATTTGCGTTATCTCACACGGCAAATTTGCGACTTCTATTTCATTTTTTCATGACTGCTGAGATACATTAATTCTGGTTACACGTCCCTGCTAGTTCTGGTTACGCCAGAAATGCATCGTAAAATCAATGGCTTACGCGCCCGGCGAGACAGCGTCAAATCGTACGGATGTTTGCCTGTCTACCGCCCACATCCGAACACGCGCTTTTGCATTGGTTTGAGTTACGTACTCTGGTAGCGGGAACTGCTCGGGCGGCTCTCCTGGACTGAGTTTCCCGTTACCGTCTTGAGTCATAGTTCGTTCGCGATTCATAGGTGTTGCCGAAATTGCTTTAGGGTCCGGCACATAGCAAGAAAATGAAAGCGACACCGCACCGCGTGTGCCAGCCCCGTCTATCTCGCCCACAGCGCAGCTTCGTTGGTCCAAAGCATCGCGGTTGGAGTCTCCGGTTTGAGCCTCTAGCGCGCACGCACTTATGGACAGACGCACTGTGCTCCTCCCACCGGAAGAACCTCAAGCAGCGATGATGCTTGATAGTCCTCCATCGCCGTGCGAAGAGTTCTACCGGCGCCCTCGCTCCGCCCTCTCGCCCGCACAATATCACCTACCCGTCGTACGCTGCCCGCTCCAATATGACAACAAGAGATTCAGATTCCGGCACGACCGCCGGTGGAACTGACGCGAGTAACAGTCCAACTCCGACATAAGGAAGGCCTCCGTCGGCGACCCCTTCAGGCTGCATGTGTGGTCCATGTTTCGGTTACGATAGCTTTCAATAGATAAATCGCACGCCACCTTTCCATGTTGACTGAAAGCACCGCAATTCAGCCTCCGAACACCTCGCAAGGGTTCGAGGATTTTTGCCACATTGTCTACGGCACTATATTCAATGACCCGACAGCGACCAAGAATGGGCGGTCTGGACAAAAACAATATGGAGTGGACGTCTTTGTAAGAGCCGGGGAGCGTCGCTTTGGGATTCAGTGTAAACAGAAATCATTTGCGAAGCTGACCCAAAAAATCATTGACGCGGAAGTGGCTGCCGCCGACAAGGGGCTCGTTGAGAAACGTCTCCCCGTGATAAGCGAACTCATCATCGCGACGACCGCCGCGAACGACGCAAAGCTGATTGCGTACGCCGCCAAACTTACGGACGACCGTAAGCAAGCAGGTAAGTTCGCAGTCAATCTAGCGTTCTGGGATACGCTCCAGGTGCTCGTCAAGAGCAATCCGTCGCTGCAATGGCAGTACGCCCCGCACATGGCCGGCGGCGCCATTTTCGAGTTCTCCCGCAAGCAGGATGAAATATCGCGGAAGCTGGATGACCATCGGGAAGTGCTCCAAGTCGTGGCGGCAGCCACCACCGCGGCGGCGTCAAATGGACGGGTATCAACCAACTCGATTCCAGATGCGCGCCTCGATTCGCTTGACAAGCTCGTAGACAGCCAGCTCGACGGCGTCAAGAAGATGCTAATGGAGGGTCGTTTTGCTGCCGCGCTAGAGTCACTTACATCTCTTGGGCAGAACCTCGGTGCCTTCGATATCTACCAGCGGTCCCGGTGGTTGAGCCAGCGTGCTCATTGCTATTGGCAGCAAGAATCCCTCGAGTTTGCCGCCAAAGATTTTGATAGCGCCTACGGCCTAACTCCTGCCGATGACAAGACCGCGAGCAACCACATTCGAAGTGCTCTGCTGCGTCAACAGTATGACCGTGCCCTAGAGTTGGCCAGTGAGGCACGTCTCACCTTTCCCGCGTCGGCCAACGTTTTTAGCGTCTGGGCCGAAGCGGCGGAGCGCTGTGGCAAACGCCCAGTCTGGGAGCACGACGTTCCGCCTGAATTCCGCGACGATGCGGACGTCCTGCATGTCTTCGGTTGGCAAGCACTTCTCGCCGGAGAACTTTCTGCAGCTGCGGAATTTTCAAAGAAGGTCGCTGACAAGGGTACGCCCACGTTTGAACAAGCTAGTTTGCGCCTGCTCGCATTGGTAAACATGGCAACAGCCAATGGCGTCTTTGCCGGCGCCGGGATTGTTTCCGAGCAAATGCTGCATGAACTGGCCGAGACGTTACAGTTTTTCGAACCCGTCGATAAGCACATCTGGAACCGTCAGGGCGGACTGTCGACAGCAATGACCGTCGCCTGCATTGGGTACGCATACCTAATGACAGGCAAGCCGGAAGAGGCGAAGAAATTTCTACTGAAAGGTGTGCAGTGCTTTCCCGCTGAAGGACAACTCGCGCGCATCTGTCTGGAGGCAATAGTCAAAGCCGACGGCAATATCACCGCTGGCTACAAGTTCGGCTCCGAACATGTCGAGGTCCTCGACGAACAGGGACAAATGATGGTCGCCGAAATGGCGGCCGAGACTGGCGACATCGCGACATTGGAGCGTATCAGTACGATTCTTCGTGAGCGCAATACAAATGACGTGGAATGCGACGAAGAGCTGCGGGCATTCGAATGGCTTGCTCTCGTAGCCAGCGGAAACGACGAGCAGCTTGACGCAGTTTTAACGTTCGATGCTTTTAGCTCCATGACATCGAAGGTAGCGAAAGTCATCGTAGCGAATATTGCATTTCGACGAAAGGCAACTTGGGCAATCGACGCAGTGCAGTCACTCGAGAAAACCTTGCATGACGAAAGCCCGACGCGCGAAGTCATCATGGTATCCCGCGCCTGTATTGCAGTTGGCCTCTATAGCGAAGCTGCCAAGCGGCTCGGCAAGATACTCCCGCGAGGCATCGTAAGCGAGCCTCACAAGCTTTTGTTCGAAGCGTTGGTAAAAGGTGGTTCTCGGCGGAAAGCACTGCGAATGCTCGAGGAGTTCCCCTCAACTGCTATCGATGATGCCGATATTCGCGCATTAGCGCTGGAGTTGGCGGAAGGCGCCAACGATTGGACGGAACTATCGCGGCTCAGTGACCTTCAATTGAAGGCGAACCCCGGGCGTGCTGAGGCCTGGACTTTCCGGGCTGCGGTACTGCTACGCCAGCGCCAACCCCAAGCGGTACAACGCCTCATCCGAGGGCAAATTCCATTGGACCTACAAGGCTCAACGAAGAGCCGTGCGCAATTAGCCAGATTTGAAATCGAGTTCGGCAATCCGGAGCGTGGCTTCAAGCGCCTATATCAAGTATTTCGCCGCTCACTTGCCGACGTGGATGTGGCAAGCATCTATCTTGGCAACGTCCTTACCATGCAGCCGGAACGGCGCCCGAGCAAACCTCTGGGCGTTGGTCCCGCCACGGCAGTCACGTTATCAGTCGGCAACACAACGCGTCAGCTCATCATCGACCCAGCCGACCTGACTGATTTGCCCAAGGCGGCTCACTTCATATCGGTTTCGGACCCGACCTACACCGTACTCGAAGGCAAAATGTTGGGCGACGCCATTCAACTTGTGGATGGACTAGGAATCGCCCACGACTATACCGTCGTCGACATCAATTCCGGGTATATGGCTCTAGCTGCACACGCCGAGAAACTTGTTCGCGAGTCGGTCGTCCCCGGTGGACCAATAACGTCCATCGAAATGCAGACGCGCGAGGACGGTCAGCTCGACCTTAGCCTGATGCAATCGATGCTTCGAGCACGCACCGAGCGAATAAAGCTAGCGCTCGACGGATACGCCCAAGGTCAAGCCACCATCGGAGTCGTTGCCAAGCTCCTCGGAGTGTCCCCTCTCGTCATGGCTGCTGACTGGCCTGCAGAGCCCGGACCAAAACTCTACGCCTGTAGCGGAGTCTTCGAGGAACAGGCCGCTTCTGAGGAATTACTCAAGTCATGGGAGGGTCCGCTCGTCGTGGACTTGACTGCCATAAACGAATTGGTCGTAAACGGCATGGAGTCAGCACTCTCGCTAGTTAAGCCGGTGTACATATCTACCTCCTCGGTAGAAGTGCTTGATAGGCTCATCGAGGTCGCGGCCACCGATAGAGCGGTAGGCCATATGAGCGAGACGAACGGGCAGATTACGATGGTTCATTATGGAGAGAGTTATCACGAAGGGCGTAGAGCCTATCTCGAGAAGCTTCGCAAGTGCGTCGACGAGCATTGCGAAATCGCTCCGTCCTGGGGCGCCGAGGAGTTACCTGAAGACCTTCCCCGTTTCGCGGAGGTGCTGGATAGCGAGTCCTACGACACGCTACTTCTCTGCCTGGAAAAACAGGCGCTGCTGTTGACGCTAGATGGCCGTCTGCGCGAGCTTGGCAAAGTCGTGGCAAACATTCGCGGAGTATGGCCTCAACTGTTTTGCAGCGTTGCAACTCAGCGCGGCCACTGTACTCGAGAGTCGTATCACCGGTTCGTAATGTCAGGAATCGCTAGACGAAGGACGCATACTGCAATCACGGCAGGTGACGTGGTATGGACTGCGCATGACCCATTTGGGCCCACGAATGGCACATTCGGCATGCTTCTGCGCTACATATCAGAACGCTCCGTTGAGGCTTTGAGCACTGCTCGCGTCATTGCCGACGCAGCGATATATATCCTCACTCATGGAGCAACCGCGCAAGCCGTATTTCAGTTCATCGAAACGGCATTCGCCCCCTTGTTTACAAGGGACGACGTAGACGCGGATTCTCTGGAGAGACTGTTGGCGATTCGCCTAGTCGAGGCCATACAGACGCTGTTTAATTCCAACACCCCTAACATCTACCTTCAGTCCGTACTAGATTCACAAAGCGAGCGGTGGCAAGGCTTCATTGAGGAAACAGTCCGAAAGGCTCGCATGCTAGCGACCGAGACCCCGGTAGACGCACTGTGCGACAAATCGGTTCCGGTCATTGCGATGTACGTCACGAGGTATCCGTGTTACATCGCCACGCGGTCAGCACAGGATTCCATGACATGAACCATGTAGCTGTCGGCGCGCCAAGCTCCCCGGAGCCATCCTCGCCCAGGACATAGTCTTCTCATTGTCCACCGAGTGTCGCCGCTCAAACTTTGGCGTTACGCAACCTCAGCGCGTTCGAGATGACAGACGCGGAACTCAAACTCATCGCAAGCGCCGCAATCATCGGCGAGAGCAGCAATCCTGTGAACGGATAAAGCACCCCGGCCGCCAACGGAACCCCAAGCGCGTTGTACACGAACGCGAAGCCGAGGTTCTGCTTCATGTTCGCGACAGTTGCCTCGGAAAGCTCTCGCGCCCGTGCGATGCCGCGCAAGTCGCCTTTGACGAGCGTCACTTGCGCGCTGCTCATCGCCACGTCCGTGCCTGTTCCCATGGCAACGCCGACATCGGCTTTCGCGAGCGCCGGGGCGTCGTTGATACCGTCGCCAGCCATCGCCACAACATGCCGGGCCTGCTGGAGCTTCGTCACCAAGTCGAGCTTGTCGGCCGGCTTGACCTCTCCGTGATATTCGTCGATACCGAGTCTCTCAGCAACGGCCTTGGCAGTTACCACCCCATCGCCGGTCGCCATAACGACTCGGATGCCGTTCTCCTTCAACGTCGCAAGCGCCTCCGGCGTGGTGGTCTTGATTGGGTCAGCGACCGCAAGCAAACCGGCCAAACGGCCATCGACGGACAGGTACATGACACTCGCACCTTGCGCTCGCATACGGTCTGCTTCATTCGCTAGCGACTCGACGGACACCTGGTCAGTCTGCATGAGCGCGGTATTGCCCAACGCCAGCTGTCGACCGGCGACCAGCCCGCGCACGCCGATGCCCGTCGCGGATTCGAATTTTTCCGCTCGGTCCAGCTGCAACCCTTTCTCGCGTGCCGCGGCGACGATTGCAGCCGCGAGCGGATGTTCGCTGCCTTGGTCTAGACTGGCGGCCAGGCGAAGCACTTCATCGGCCGAGTGTCCGTTCGTTCCGACGGCCCGCTCGAACGCAGGACGCCCTTCGGTCAGCGTCCCGGTCTTGTCCACAATCAGGATATCGACCTTTCGCAAATTCTCGATGGCAGCGGCGTCCCGAAAGAGAACCCCCGTGGTAGCACCTTTGCCACTCGCCACCATGATGGACATCGGTGTCGCGAGGCCCAACGCGCAGGGGCACGCAATAATGAGCACCGCCACTGCGTTGATGAGGCCGAACACCCAGCTGGGCTCGGGCCC